>Ga0137409_10004510_pt1 | contig 14588 bp, 10 predicted proteins | sample CZODoug1_16funga_FD_122059 | JGI IMG/M metagenome (GOLD analysis project Ga0137409, IMG submission 122059) | Vadose zone soil fungal communities from Angelo Coast Range Reserve, California, USA - CZODoug1_16fungal (Hybrid Assembly) | ecosystem: Environmental > Terrestrial > Soil > Vadose zone... | reverse complement strand
TGCGGCAACCTCAATCCTTTTGGCTCAAACAACCGTCTTCTGAACGCCGCCGCCTTCACCGAACCGGCTCAGTTCACATTCGGCACGACAAGCCAATTGCAGAACGTGCGGTCATGCTACAGCGCGGAAGAGGATATCTCGCTCGACAAGTCTGTAACCATCACCGAGCGAGCCCGCTTCCATATTGGCATGATCTTCAACAACGCGTTCAATCGCCACTATTGGACCGGAATTGACACCGGCATCCACGATCCGGGCTTTGGCACAATCTCCGGAGCGAGTCCACCCAGAACCCTTCAATATTATGGGAGGATTGAGTTCTAAGATTGGCTTCGTCGATCAGATTGGGCGCCCTTCTTGGGCGCTCACTTTTGCGAGAGAGTCCGCAGTCATCGTTGAAGGGGACCGGTGGAAATTTGACGATGAACGGTTCACGATGCCGTTCGGTGTCATTGCTTCTTGGCGCGCTATGCGGCGCCTCGCCACTTTTCCCCTTCGATCGCAGCGTCGCCTCATCTGCCAGTGCCCCGGCAATCACTGGTATTGATTTCGACGCCGGCGATCAACCAGGCGCAGTGGTGGTGAGCGGGCCCGCTGTCCTGCGGGCTGGTCAGATGCTTGTTCTCTCCGCCAGCAAAGATTACTCCGGCAGGCCATTGGCGCATCCGAGGTTGCCTAAAGTGGTATTCCAAGCGGATCACAATGCGTCCTTTTCCGTTGAAGCCGGCGCACAGTTACTGATTGAAGGCGATCCGGGACAGCCGATCCCATGGTTGACGGAACCGGCTGATCCGACTGTCAAACCCATACTTCGGCTCGAGCCCGGCTCCAAAACCGAATTGAAGCATGTCTCTCTCGTGAACGTTGCTCTCCGCGTTGAAGGAAGAGGACATGGTCTAAGCGATGTTTCCGTGCAGTTTGCCGGAGACCAACCAGCATTCACTTTTGCCGGGGTTCGCGGAACATTCGATCATCTCTTCGCGCATCATAGCACGTGGGGATTTTCGTTCGAGCCTCTCGAAGGACAGACATCGGATTTAACCATTCGAGACTCGGTGATTCGGAGCTGTGCGAAGGGAACGGGCCAGCGGGATCCGAATCCTTCAACTTATGTAGCCGGTGGCTCCCTCCGTTCGATTCTTCCAGGGAAGGGCCAGCATCACATCAAGTTCATAGGAGTGGATTGGGACCCCGTATGGGACGATTTGAGGGGCGCCAAACTTCGAGCGTCTAGCCAGAGACCACGCATCGTCACGATAGGGGATTCCATCGGACAGGGCTGCTGCCGGTACGTCAATTTCTGGAACTACTTGCCGGGCAATGACGAGATTGAGCATTCGTGGCCGTACCAGCTCCAGCTGCGCCTGCCGGAGTTCTTTGTCATCAACAAGGCCGAGGGCGGAAACCTGACCACCGAGATGATGGCGCGGCTGCCCGCAATTATCGAGAAAATCCGACCGAAATATTGTTATATCGGGGGAGGGACCAACGATGTATTCAGAACGAATTTCCCGCCGGAGCAGACTGTAGGAAATTACCGAAGTATGTGGTTGGAGCTCAAGCGAGCCGGAATCGTGCCTTTTCAATTGGCAATCACACCCCAAAACGTCCATCCCGACTTGGAAGCCCGCATCAAGAAGACGAATGCATTGCTGAGGGATGCCAGCCAGCAGGAGGGCGTGAGATTCCAGGACGTCTACTCGCTGCTCGCCGCTCCGTCACAGTCGGGACTCGATCCAGCCTACGATCCGGGAGATGGGCTGCATCCGAACAAAAAAGGGTACGAGAGGATGGCTGACTCGCTCTTTGTACCCGTCGACGCGGGTGCCAATTCCAAATGACAGATGGCTTGCGAAAAGACGTCATCGGGATGGCGACAGCTGAGAGTTGCCCGATTCGCCGGTTGAGAGAATTCGGCGTTCCATTAGCCCTTATACTCCTTCTCACCGTCCCGGCAGCTGCCGAGCAGAGGCCCGACCCGGTCGCCGAGTGGGCGACCAGCGTATCGTTCGGATCGCAGCTCTATCAGAATATCGTCTACCAGAAGGCAAATGGGCTGGAACTGAAGCTCGATGTGATTACAAAGGGTTCACAACCGCGCCCGGTGGTTATCTTTTTTCATGGCGGCGGTTGGGTGCAGGGCAAGAAAGAAAACCACTTGCTTAAGTTGCTTCCCTACCTGGCTCATGGCATGAACGGTGTGAACGTGGAGTACCGCCTGGCCAATGAGGGGCAAGCCCCAGCGGCGGTTGAGGATTGCCGCTGCGCTTTACATTGGGTGGTCTATCATGCCAAGGACTATGGCTTTGATCCCAGCAAGATAGTCGTCACCGGGGAGTCGGCTGGCGGTCATTTGGCCCTGATGACCGGAATGCTGACCGCCGCCGATGGGTTCGATGACTCCTGCGAACTGCCTCCAGACAAGTGGTCCGGGCATGGTGGGGCCGGTGAGGTGAAAGTTGCGGCAGTCGTCAACTTCTTCGGACTCACCGATCTGGCCACGTCTTTACCGCCATCCGATCCCTCAAATTTCGTGATTCGCTGGCTAGGTGGAAATCGCGCAGATTTGGCCAAGCGGCTTTCCCCAATCACTTACGTTCGCAACAACTCACCGCCTATCATTTCTGTGCACGGCGATAAAGATCCGGTTGTGCCTTATGACCAGGCGACTCGTCTTCATAAGGCATTGGATCGTGCCGGCGCGACAAATCAGCTGGTGACAATTAAGGGTGGCGGGCATGGTGGGTACTCGGTGTTTCCCTGGACGAATGAACAGAACTGGGACGCCTACAAGACGGTGTTTGAATTTCTGCAAAACAACGGAGCGCTTCCACAATAGCTTTAAGAAAATGCAAAAAAGGACCCGGGAATAAGCAAAAGGTTTCTGCAAGCGCCGATCCGATGAAATTCTTTTGGGTATTGACAGTGATTCTCACGAGCGAATCCACTCTTCTGGCGCAGCAGACCAAAGTTCAGACGCCATCTTCGTTCGAACAGGCCATTATTGCCGAACCTCAAACTTTTCCAATTTGGCCAAATGGCGCCCCCGGAGCACTGGGAAACTCGGACATCGATCAGCCAACGCTTTCTTATTATCCGCCGGTAAATCCCAGCGGAACAGCCATCGTCGTTGCCCCGGGGGGCGGCTATTCGCTCGTCGCGATGAACCACGAAGGGCGGCAGATTGCCAATTGGCTCAACGCAAATGGGGTCACTGCGTTTGTCCTGAAGTACAGAATCGGTCCGAAATATCATCATCCGATTGAGCTCGGGGATGCACAGCGTGCCCTGCGGTTGGTCCGCTCCCGCGCCGGAGAATTCGGCCTGCGCCCTGAGCACATCGGCGTGATGGGGTTTTCGGCCGGCGGCCATCTTGCGTCAACCCTCGCCACACACTTTGACCAGGGGAATCAATCCGCTCCCGATCCAATTGATCGGGCGAGCTGCCGTCCCGATTTTGCCATCCTTATTTACCCTGTCATCTCGTTTACTCAGCCTTACACGCATCATGGATCGGTGGTGTCGCTGCTGGGTGAAAACCCGAATCCGAAACTTCTCCAGGAACTCTCCAACGAATTGCATGTCACTCGCGACTCGCCGCCTTCGTTCTTGTTCAGCACCGGGGAGGATACGGCCGTGCCGCCGGAAAACACAGTTGCGTTTTATCTGGCGTTGCGGAAAGCCGGAGTGCCGGCGGAGATGCACATCTTTGAGAAAGGTCAGCATGGAGTTGGACTGGCATTGGGTGATCCTGGTCTGAGCGTATGGCCCACCCTGTTGGCGAATTGGCTGCGGGGGCGAGACCTGCTGCAGCCGCGGTAGGGCTTGCCGCAGTTCCAGGGAGCAAACTCGGTTGACCCAGTTTTTGTGATTGAAGAAAGGAACTTACGATGGCGAGTGCCCACACTCTCGGCCAATTCCGCGATGCCACCGCGTACCTTGGCAATCATGAGCGCCTGCAAGCCATGTTTGACGAGGACGGATATCTTTTCCTTCGCGGCGTCCTCGAGGGCGTCGATCGCGTTAAGCAGGAATTTGTCCGGTCGCTGCAAAGGCAGGGAGCGGTGCGGGCGGGGGTTTCGGAGCCGATCTGGACCGGCGCTAAACTGGAACAGATTGACGACGGTGACTTGTATGGCGCTCCTTCCTGCCGCGAACTTTTCGAATCGCCTCACAATCTCCGAGTCTTCGAACAGATCTTCGGCGAACCGGTTTTCGTCTTCCGCAGCCCGACCGTCCGTTATGCTCTGCCGAACGACAGCGAACACGTGAGTCCGCCCCATCAGGATTATTTTTTCGTCCGCATCAACGAGGCATTTCGTACATTCTGGATCCCCCTGATGGATATCGACGAAGAGGTCGGTGGCCTGGCGATTGCGCCGGGGATTCAGCGGAAAGGTCTACTCGATCACGTGGAAGCGGATCGAATATTCTCCTACGTCTTTCGTGGCCGAAAGCAGATGGGCATTCCACTAGAATCGGTCCCCCAGCCTTGGCTCACTGCCGACTACCACGCGGGCGACTTGTTGGTATTTCATAACCTGATGGTGCACTGGGCACTTCCAAATCGCTCCGATCGCGTTCGACTCTCCATCGATAACCGCTGCCAGCCGGTCGATGCAGCGAGAACCTGGCAGGCGGAGAGGTCGATTCTTGAAGCCAGGCAGTTTCGCAAAACCGCGAAGCAAATCGCGAATGAAGAGGGCGCCAGCGAAGAGCTATTCGAAGAAATCATCATTGAGTTGATGGGCCGTGGACTGCAGCCGGAAAGACCACAGATCCGATCCTTGATGGCAGAGCTTGGCAAGGCGAGCAAAGCCGGCCAAGTCCGATAGTCGCGATCTGAGGGTCAATTCTTTCCCGGCGCAGAAAGACTTTGCTTGGCGGAGTCGGATCAAATCCAATGCGGGAGGCAGCAATGAGCAGAGATGACATGGACCGCAGGGCATTCCTGAAGCAGGCGGCCGCCGGCGGTCTTGCCGCATATGAGGTGCTAGGCTCCTATCCGTTGTTTGCAACGACGTCGCCTGCCTACACACCTCCGGTTTACATCCGAGAGAACATTCCTTCCATCCCGTATCCATTGCACAGTGGTACGTGGTACGACGACAACGTGCCCGATACGCCGGACCTCTTCGAAATGGCAAAACTCCTGGTCAATGGGCTGACAGGGCCCAATGATCCGCGCGCCGATTATGAGCAGTACTTTGGTCCCAACCTCGGCAGCAATCCGCCGGTGATGGGTCACGACTGGAGCGACCAATGCCAGATGCGCTCGATGAAAGCTCTACCGCTCATGCGCCATATTTCCGGCAGCGACTTCAATCACGAAATTGACCAGGTCTGGATGAATGTCGTGCTAAGGTCTATCGGACCTGACGGGCTCTATTACGTTCCCACCCGAGGCCGGCCTTGGGCGCATCGCTACGTGGAATCGATTCCGGATGGAACTTACACCGCCGACGGGACAACCGTCGCGCCGGATGACCCCTCCGTAACTCAGTACATGTATTCCTTCCATCCCGGGTATGCCATCAGCACCATGATGATTTACTACCTGCGCGACGGAAATCCGATATGGAGAAAGCAAATCGAGAACATGATTGAGGGTATTTTGAAGCTGGCCGTTCATAAAGAAGACTACTGTTTCGTGCCAGCGGCGGAGTTCGAGCCGAATGCGAAAGTTCCTCCCACGGCGAAAATGCCGGTCGGACAGTTGGCTGTAAATTCCAGCACCTGGTTGCTGGATGGGCTCGGCAAGTACTACCAGTTGACCGGTTATCCCCCAGCCAAGGAACTGGGACGCAAGCTGGTGAACTATCTTCGCCATCAGGGCCAATATTTTGACGAAAATGGTGGTTGCTTCGACCTGGCACCAGATTTCATGGCCAACCACTTTCACTCTCATTCTGTCTCTCTGGTGGTGATGCTCGACTATGCAGCCGCCGTGAATGACCGTGAACTGATCGGCTACGTGCAGAGGAATTACGAGTGTTTCAAGTCCAAAGGCCATGCGTTGACGGGTTTTTTCCCGGAGTCGGCAATTTCTGACTATCCTAGTTGCGCGACGTGTGAAATCGCCGACATGATCGCCCTTAGCTTAAAGCTAACAATGTTGGGTGTCGGCGATTACTGGGACGACGCCGATCGCTGGCTGAGGAATCAGTTCGTCGAAAATCAACTCACCCCGCAAAAAGCGGACCAGATTAGGGGCTTGTCCCAACGCCTGAAGCTGCCCGCGCAGCCGGCGGATGGTTTCTACGTCACGGATGACCGGGTAGTGGATCGAAACATGGGCTCATTCGCCGGATGGGCCAGCGCGAATGAGTGGTTTGACGACGAGATGCGACGCAAAGGCCGCGGCGGCATTATGCATTGTTGCACTGGGAACGCCGCTCAAACCGTGTTCTATCTATGGAAACAGATGCTTGAATATTCAGAGGGGGAGCTACGGGTGAATCTGCTGCTGAACCGGGCTTCTCCGTGGGCCGATTTGTACAGCCATATCCCTTACGAAGGCCGTCTCGACGTCAAGATGAAGAAGCAAGCGCGAAAGGTACTAGTGCGCGCGCCGGAATGGGTAAATCAGCCTTCGCTGTCGAAAATGACTTGCACGGTGAATGGCACGACAAGAGATTGCCAACTCCGAGGTCGATACCTCGATGCGGGCGCCGCGAAGCCCGGCGATGAAATGGTCCTGCGATTTCCCATCTCCGAGCGAACCGTCTCCAATCAGAAAATTGGCAACCGAACCTACGCTCTGGTGGTCAAAGGCAACACCGTTATTTCTGTGGATCCTGCGGGAGAGCAATGTCCGATGTACGCGCGATCGCAGTACCGGGGAAGCGCCGCGCCGCGCAGGACCGTAAGACGCTTTCTGGCAGGCGATGAGATTGCTTGGTGACAGGTCAGCAATGACGTCAGCTTGGTGACCGCACTGCAAGCGTGCAGATGCCTGCCAGCAGGAAACAGACAGAAAGCGACATCACGGCGGTCGAGAACGGAATGCCGGCTGTCAACATGGAACCCACTAGCGAGGGGCCTACAAAGCTTCCCAACCCACCAGCAAGATTCATCAACCCAAATGCAGCAGCGCCAGAGGCATCCGCCAGTTTCTGCGACGGCAGCGTCCAATAGGATGGCCCGAACCCATAGATTGCCGCTGCCGACAGGCATAGCCAGATCACCAGCCCCGCGAAACTAAGATTCGACAAAGTCGTTACGGGGAAGATAAAAGCCGCCAGGATCAAGGGTATTGCGGTGTGCAGACGCCTTTCCCCTGAACGATCGGACGAGTAGCTCATAAAGAGCACGGACGCCACAGCGCTGGCAAAGGGAACGCCGGAAAGTGCAGCCGCGGCAGAGGGCGTCAGCGTCGAGGCGTTTCGCAGGGTAGTCGGAAGCCAGAGGAAGAAACCGGAGATACCGATATTCGCCAGAAAGCTTACCGCCGAGAGCAACATCACATCACGATCACCAAACGTCGCCCATATCGAGAGCTCTTGCGAGCTGAGTTTCCGTTGCTTCTCCGCCGCGAGCGCTGTGGCTATCCACTGCCGCTCCGCGGCGGTGAGCCACGAAGCCGCCTGAGGACGATCCGCCATTGCGAATATGGTTACGACCGCCAGCGCGACGGCCGGGATACCTTCCAGAATAAACAGCCACCGCCATCCCGGGAGGTTGGACCAGTTCAGCCGCAGGATAAGTCCGGCAATCGGCCCTCCAATCGCCAAGGCAACCGAACTCGCGATGAAGAACCTGCCAAGGGCCCGGGCGCGATACCGCGCCGGAAACCACTCGTGGAGGTATACCACGACTCCCGGTATCAGGCCGGCCTCCGCCAGGCCGAGAAAGAATCGAGCCAAATAGAATTGGCGGGCGGTGTGAACAAAGCCCACCAGCACGGTACAGATTCCCCAGGTTGCCAGAATGCGGGCAATCCACCGGCGCGCGCCCCAACGCTGGACGATCAGCGCTCCTGGAATTTCTAGAACCAGGTATCCGATAAAAAAAAGGCCGGCGCCGAAGCCATACACTCTCTCCGAAAAGCCCAGATCGCCCGCCATCGTGAGCTTGGCATAAGCCACATTGGCGCGATCCAGAAATGCGACTAGATAGATGACGAACACCAGCGGCAAAATTCGCAGGTTGGCTTTGCGGATCCCACTCCGTTCGACCACGGAGGGAGCGGCCTCGCGGTCATTGATCCCGTCTTCGAGAGAGGTCACGGGTGAGGACATTTCATTTCAGTTTCGAGTGAACTTGCCGACCTACTTCTCGGATACGGCGAGTGCCCTGTGCTGCCACCATGCAGCGATTTCTTCGAGGCTTTGCTGCTTGGTTTCTGGAACCAGCTTCCAACCGAAGAAAAACAGACAAACGCAGACCACCGCGAACACCCAGAACACAGGGCCCACAGACCCGAAGATTCTTTCGAAGTAGCTCATCAGCGGGCCCATGAACTGGTTGGACAAGTAGGTCGAAATCCACACCGCCAGGGTTCCCGCCGATTGTCCCTTTGCACGGAGCCGCACCGGAAAGATTTCCGACAAGATCAACCACGCAATGGGACCAATGCTGATCTGAAAGAAAATATTGAAAGCAAACACAGCAATGACGGTGTAAATGCCCGGCAGCTCCCGGTAGAGCGTCAGGCCAAGAAACAGGTGGGAGAAGGCCATCCCCGCAGCCCCGAGTAACAACATCGGCCTTCTGCCGACGATGTCCAGCAGAAAAAGGGAGATGGTCGTGAACACGAGGGAAGAAACGTTCAATAGCAAAGTCTCGAGAATGGCGGTGGTCGCCCCGACTGCGCTGGCCTTTTGGAAGATCAATGGTGCATAAAAATTGACCGCAGCGCCCCCACTCCATCCCTGAAAAAAGCAGAGCGCGACACCGACAACCAGGGCCATGCGGGCACCAGGCCAAAGTAACTCACTCCAGGTGCCGTTTTCGGCTGCGACCGTCTCGCGGATTGCTTGAATTTCTCTGGCGGCGTGCGTCGGGCCTTCGATTCTGGTCATGATGCGCGCGGCGTCCTCAAAGCGCGACTTTTCCGCCAGCCAGCGCGGGCTTTCCGGGATGAACAAAAGACCGATCATCAGCGCCAGTGTCGGGATCGCGGCACAGGCAAACATAGCGCGCCAGTTGGCGCTAAATGAAAACAGATAGCTCACTCCGTAGGACGACATCGCGCCGATCACAATCGCGAATTGGTTCAGGCTCACCAGGCGGCCACGAATCGGTGCCGGTGAGATTTCGGCGATGTACATGGGAGAAACCACCGATGCCAGGCCGATGGCAACGCCAGCTAGGATGCGAAAAGCATTGAATTCCGCCATATTGCGGGGGAGGGCGGTTCCCATAGCCGCGAGTCCGAAGAGCAAAGCGGCGGCAAAAAGAGTCCTCTTACGCCCCAAGCGATCACTCAGAGATCCCGCGAAAAACGGCGCGAGAATGCAACCGATCTGTGCGCTTCCGATCGCAAATCCTACGGCATAGGCATCGAGATGAAATTGCTTTTGGAGAAAGATGATGGCGCCGGAGACCACTGCAAGGTCGTAACCGAAGAGAAATCCGCCGATGGCGGCGACCATCGAGACTAGGACTACGTAACGGCGGTCCCCTTGATCGAGATCCGACACGGCATCTCCTCCTGCGGCGTGCAATCTGTGGCGAAGTACGACTACCTGGAAGTGGTTGCGGGCTGCGGATGCTGCCACCAACCGGCGATTTCCTCGAGAGTCTTTTGTTTGGTTTCCGGAACCATCTTCCATCCAAACACCAATATAAGGAGGCAGATCACTCCAAATACCCAGAAAGCCGGTCCCACCGACCCGAAAGATTTTTCGAAATAACTCATCATGGGACCCAGGAATTGATTGGAGAGATAAGTGGAAACCCACACCGCCAACGTGCCCACAGACTGGCCTTTAGCCCGAAGGCGCGTGGGAAAGATCTCCGAAAGAATCAGCCAGGCGAGCGGTGCGACGCTGATCTGATAGAACATGTTGAATGCGAACACCGTAACCACTGAGTAAATCCCGGGCAATCCGCGGTGCAGGCAAAGCCCCAAAAATCCGAGCGTTGCAGCCATCCCGGCGGAGCCAATGAGAAGCAACGGCCTTCTACCCGCTACATCCACCAGGAATAGGGCGACGGTGGTAAATATCAATGAAGAAACATTCAGCATCAGAGTTTGAAAGATGGCGCCACTTGCTCCCAGCGAACTAGCCTTCTGAAAAATCAACGGTGCGTAAAAATTGACGGCTGTACCGCCGCTCCACCCCTGGAAAAAGCAGAGTGCCACACCGACGAGGAGGGCCATGCGCACGCCGGGACCGAGCACGTACGCCATGCGCGCTCCCAATGTCACGGCGCCCACGGATTGGGCCTCGAACTCCGGTTTCATCTTGCGGTTGATGAATCCCAGCTCGGCGCTGACGGGACCGGTGACGTAGTAGCGAAGCCGCACGTCCACTTCCGACGCGTCGAAGTCCGCCGTCGCGGCGCTCGTCTGCGGTTTGTACTTTACCTTCGAGAGGTCGACATCGGCCGAGAACTTCTTCCACGTCAGCGTCACCTTCACGCCGGCGCCGGCGCCGCGATAATGCAGATCGGACGAGACCTCGCGATAGTCGCCGAAGGCCACTTGCGGGCCGATCGACACGTGCTGTGCCGAGAGACCGGCCGGCGCTGCGACCAGCAGCAGGCACGCGAGCGCCTTCATCGCGAGCCTCCGAGGCGCGGCAGCGGCACGACGCTCAGGGCGACCTGCTGGCGGCGCCTGATGTTCTCCTGCGCGATTTCTGTATTGCGGCGCACGATCTGTTCGCGCAGCAGCGAGTTATACAGGATGTTGCCGCGCGCGGGCTGCGGGGCCGGCTTCTTCAACGTCATGATGAATCCGGCGAGGACGATCCCGCCGCCGATCACGCCGCCCTCCCGCATCGACGCCGAGCCGAGATCGCCATGCGACAGCGCCGAGGTGCCGGCGAGCGCGATGCCGCTGTACACGAGCGCGAGTCCCATCGGCCGCCAGCTCTTGGGCGGCACTTCGGTTTCCGGCAAATAGGTGTAGCCCGGCAGGCTCGTGAGATGCGCCAGCGTATCCACCACGCCGTGCGTGATCCGAATCGGCTGAGACGTGGAGAAGCTGTTCTGCCCCACCGTCGCCTCGACGACGACATTGTAGGTTCCCGCGGGGACCGGATCGCCGCTCGGCATACGCGCGGGCCAGCGAAGGTTGACCTGGCCGGTCGCGACGGTCGAATCGATCCGGATGCTCCCCATGGTGCCGCCCGTAACCCGCGTGACGACGCGCGACGGCTGCGTCACGGTGTAGCGAATCCCCACCGCCCCCTGGCCACCGATGAAGTTGACGCTATCGACCCGGAGCTGGCGCACGACGAGGATCTGGGTCAGCGCAACCTGAAAGGCGCTGAGCGCCTTCGGTGAGGTACGATTCGGATCGAGATCGCGCTCGGGCTCGATGAGGACGACTTGCTTGAACGCGTCAACCGCCTTCAGGATCGAGTCCATGCCGCTGTAGGTGAACCCCAATAATTCGTATGCGCGAGCGCGTTCAAAACCGGTGAGCCGCTCGCGCAGGGACGCGTGCGCGGTCGTGAGCGCCTGACGATAATCGAGATTGTCGAACGCCTGCTGGGCGCGGCGCAGCGTGGCGTTCTGAACCGTTTGAGCAGCAAGCGCAGGAGCGGCACAGAGCAGCGGTAGGGCGAGCAGCCAAGTCGAGCGACGCATCACTCTGAGCCCTCCTGTTCGAGCACGTAGGTCCTGCGCACGGTTGTGTTCGCCGGTACGTCGACCGTCTCGGTCTTGGTCTTGAACCCGGCGCGCTCGACACGGATGGTATGCCGGCCGGCGGACACGGGCTGCTCGATCACGGGAACCGATCCCAGGTCGCGGCCGTCGATAAACAGCGTTCCCGGCGGATTCGAGTTCACCGAGACATAGCCCTGCGCGGCTACCGGAGCGGGCGGTGGCGCCGCCGGCGGCGCCGTCTGGCGGCGCGTATCGCTCCCCCGTCTCGGCGCGGGCGGCTGGGTCGCGACCCGGATCGTCTCGACCGGCACCGCGACGGGCGGCGGCGCGGACGGGGGCTCGTTCTTCTTGCCCAACGCGAGATACCCGCCGACGCCGGCGGCAACCACCACCAGCGCACCGACCACCATCCCGACGTTCGAACGCTTCTTCTTTTCCGCCGGGATCTTCATTCCGGCGCGCGGGATGGGCGTCGTCGGCGCGTTGGTCACCTCTGTCGGCGCATCGGCGCTAACCGTTCGCGCCGGCGGGGGGGGAGGCCGCCGCGGGCTCTTGGGAGCGCTCCCCTTCTTCGGCGTGGCTACCGGCTGCTCCGGCCACACCGCGGTCGCGAACTCCTCCATCGTGCCGAAGCGCTGGTCGGGCTCCTTGGAGAGGGCGCGCGAGACCGCCGCAGTGAGGAACTGCGGAGCGTCGCTGCGTTTGGCGCCGGCGCTGGGCACTTCCTCGAAGATGTGCTTATAGAGGATTGTGTGCACCGAGTCACCGGTGTACGGCAGCTCGCCGGTGAGCATGCGGTACGCGACCACAGCGAGGGAGTACTCGTCGGCGCGACCGTCCACGGTGCTACCCTTCGCCTGCTCGGGCGCCATGTAGTGCGGCGTGCCGATGATCATGCCGGTCCCGGTGAAGCCGGTCGCGGCCTGCAGCGCCTTCGAGATGCCGAAGTCGGTCAGCATCACTCGGCCGTCGTGGTCGAACATGATGTTGGCCGGCTTCACGTCGCGATGTACGACGCCCCGCTGATGCGCGTGGCCGAGCGCGCAGGCCGCTTCCCACAACACGCGCTGGATGTAGTCGATGGTCAGCGGCTGCTTCTGATCGAGCACGTCCTCGAGTGACGTGCCCGCGACGTACTTCATGACGAAATAATTGAGGCCGCCTTCGCTTTCGACCCGGTAGATCGGGATGATATTAGTGTGGTCGAGCTTCGCCGACGTCTTCGCTTCCTGCTGGAAGCGTTTCACGATATGCTCGTCCATCGAGATGTCGGGAGGCAGCACTTTGATCGCGACTTCGCGCTCGAGCGTCAGGTCATGGGCGAGAAACACCGCACCCATTCCGCCTTTGCCCAGCAAGCGCTCGACCTTGTACTTCCCTTCTACGAGCCGCTGCAGTCGCTGCATCAAGGCTTCGGTCCCGCTGGCACTCGCGCCCATCGTGCCGCCGCCGGTGACGTCGGCGCCGCACGCGTAACAGAACTTGCTCCCGTCAGGCAGCGGCGTGTGGCACTTGAGGCACTCAATCATGGAGCCGGCGCCCCCCCCGCCCCCCCCGCCTGCCCCGGTCATGGGGCGCGGATCTGGTGTTGCATCGGAGCCGCCAGGCTCTTCCTGGCGGGGGCCCGGGCGGGCGCCGAGGGGAAAGTCAGGCACCCACCGTCCGAGATGCAGAGGTCGTAGGCCACCGGCGCGCCACGAAAGTCCACGACCACGAGGTAATAATCGCCCGGGGTGAGGAGCGACGTCATCGTCTCCGACGAGCCAGCGGCGGTCGACGCATTGACGCTGTCCAACCTCGCGCTCGCGCCCCCGCCCGGAACCGTCAGCAGGAACAAGTCGATATCGCTCGAGTCGACCGCCGTCGCTGCCGTGAGGGACGCGCTCTTGATGGTTACGGTTGACAAGCTTGTGACGCGAAACCGAATCCAGTCGATGTCGTGCGCGTTATCGATCGTCAGCGTGTCGCGGAAGGTGCCGCCTGGCGTCGTCACCGCCAGGCCACGCGCGTCGGCCGCGTCGCAGAAATCGTCCTCTTCGTGTGCGTCGCGAGGGACTGTGGGATCGCTCGTGATGTATCCCTCGAACACAGCAAGACCGTACCGGCCCGGCTGTGAATAGAGCGCCAGCGCGTGCAGCCGACCGGGCGGCATACCCCGTAACGCCACAATCGTGGATTCGGGCTGCGTCTCGGGCGGCTCGAATGCGAAGCCCTTACAGGCGTGCGAGCCTGGGCCGAGGGTCCAGCTATTCGGTCCGATCTTATAGGTCGGCGGATTCGGCGGGCTCGCCGGCACGAACGCCAGCGAGTCCGAGAGGAACGTGGAAAATGTGCCGCGAACGTCGGGGGCGCTGAGAATAATGGTAAGATCTCGCGCCGTGGTCTGCGTGAAGCGATACCAGTCGACGGCGAGCGAGTCGCGCTTGGTCGGTTCAAATGCCAGCGCTGGATTCAAGAACTTGATCTGCGGAATCGTAGGAATCCGTGGCGGCGCTTCAAGATTGATGGTGCGTGGCGCCGTTTCATTCGGCTCGAGTACATCGAACGGGATCACCTTGGTCGTATCGGGTGCGTTCCCAAACACGCCCGGCCCGATAAAGGAGAGCTTGTCCGTGTGCGCCGGTGGTGTGACCCAAAACGTTGCCGTGGAAAAACCAAGCGAGTCACGCGTCCGGGTTGGAAGGATACCTGGAAGCGGATAATCAAACTGCGTCGCATTGTCGAGGAACGCGATGAAGATCGAGTCGACACCCACACCGTAGACCGTGATCGTGTCCCCGAACCGCACGAGCGTCGGCCGCACG
>Ga0137409_10004507_pt1 | contig 14598 bp, 20 predicted proteins | sample CZODoug1_16funga_FD_122059 | JGI IMG/M metagenome (GOLD analysis project Ga0137409, IMG submission 122059) | Vadose zone soil fungal communities from Angelo Coast Range Reserve, California, USA - CZODoug1_16fungal (Hybrid Assembly) | ecosystem: Environmental > Terrestrial > Soil > Vadose zone... | reverse complement strand
TGGGACCAGCTCCAAGACCAAAACAAGCAAAAGACTGCCGAGCTCGGTGTAGCGTTCACGCCCAACAAGATGTTCTCACTCGCCGTGCAGGGGTACAGCGGAGTGGAGAACACCTCCCCCAACACGCACGGACGCCGCGATTTGATCGATGCGGTGGGCACGTACAACGCAACCAGTCAACTCACGGTCGTCCTGAATGTGGATTGGGGTGATCAAGAGAACGCCGCCTCCGTCATCGACGGTACCAATATCAAGGCGAAGTGGGACGGTGCTGCGCTGTATTGTAACTATCAAATCTCCGATCCATGGGCGGTCTCCGTGCGGATCGAGTATTTCGATGATAAGGACGGGTACCGCACCGGGGTAATTCAGAAGTGGAAGGAAGGCACCGCGACGCTGAGATATATGCCAAACACCAACTTTGAGCTACGCGCTGAGGGGCGTTACGATCGCACGGACGGCAATAATTTCATCGACGACGCCCGCGCGTTTGCCGCATCAGTAGGCGCGGCCGGCACAAAGAATAGCGGGTGGTCACTCGGTCTGGAGGCCATCGCAAAGTTCTAAGCAACTTCCGGTATCAAGCAATAGATGAGTAATTGGGCCCCCGGCGCCAGCCGGGCAAAAACTATTCGATCTTCGCGAGGACACACATGACTCCCGCCGATGTTTTGAAATTGATTAAAGAAAAGGAGGCTGCAATCGCCGATCTGCGCTTTACCGACACGATCGGTAAGGAGCAACACGTCACCGTGCCGACCCGTTTGGTGGACGAAGGCTTTTTCAAGGACGGCAAGATGTTCGACGGTTCGTCGATCGCCGGCTGGAAGGGTATCAACGAGTCGGACATGATCTTGATGCCGGACCCCGCCACCGCCGTCGTCGACCCCTTCTACGAAGAGACCACGGTCAATCTGCGCTGCGATGTCATCGAACCGATGACGATGCAGGGCTACGAGCGTGACCCTCGCTCGTTGGCGAAGCGCGCAGAAGCCTACTTGAAGTCCTCGGGAATCGCGGATTCCGCACTGTTTGGGGCATCAAGGGCGGCTACTTCCCGGTGCCGCCGGTCGATTCACAGCAGGATATTCGCACCGAAATGTCCATGGCCTGCGAGCAGCTGGGACTGAAGTTCGAGGTCCATCATCACGAAGTGGCAACCGCCGGCCAGGGCGAAATCAACGTCGCGGCGAATACCCTGACCAAGAAGGCCGACGAGGTACAGATCCTCAAATACGCATTGCAGAACGTGGCGCACCTCCAAGGCAAGACTCTGACCTTCATGCCGAACCCATCGTCGGCGACAACGGCAACGGCATGCACATGGGCGTCTTCACCGACGACCTGATCGATGCCTACATCGAGCTGAAGATGAAGGAAGTGACTCGATTACGGATGACTACGCATCCGATTGAAGTGGAGATGTACTACAGCCTTTGACGTAGCTTCTGCGTTGCCGGTTTAAAGTGACGGCGGAAGCCGCCGTCACTGCCGCGCGTAGTACGCGACTCAGACCCACCATTCCAGGTGCTGGGTTGTCCTTCCAAACTGACAGATATATTGTCTATCTCGAAGCGAATCGGAGTAATTGACTTTTTGAGTGCCCACCACCGGGCACCGTAATGTCGTCTCCGACTTCGCGCGCCGTGCAGCGGCTGCGAACTCTCCCCCGCCACGCATTGATTGGATCTTTACATCAGGGCTACAACACCGCGCGTTTTATTAACGACATTCCTATACCGCGTTGAATACCATTCCAGCTCGATTGGATCATCACGTTGCTCGACGTCGAGGACTCACCTATGAAAACCGCTCTCTTTTCCGTTGTCGCATCGACCTACCTCTTGGCGTCGTCGCCTCTGACCTACGCGAGTTGCAGTACCACGTTTACCGAAAAGTTCGCAGGCGTCGATCGGATCGTCGATTCACTGCGGCCGGATAAGCCCGGTCAAATGCGCGTGTTTGCCTCCGACGGCTCAGAGTTCACCGCCGGCCAGGCACTTTGGATGAAGGGGCAGCTGCGATCCGTGCTGCAGGCCTGTGTACAGGGCGACGAGAGCTCTGCAGCCTCAAGTCTGCACGGAGTGACCGACCTACTGCATACCCACCATCGCGCGTTGTAAATCAGCTTAGATTTTAGGCCGACGAGACAAGCGCCGCAGTCGAAGGGTCCGAATGTGCCGCCGACTATCGCCGAGAAGACGCTGCATGCACGAGTAGCACCATGAACCAGCAAAGTCCGCCGATAATCAGTAAGGCCGCCATAAACAAGGCGAGGCGGCTGCCGGGATGGTGATCTAGAAAGACAGCCCAGATCAGCCCGACGGCGAGTATCGATAACGACAGCAACGCGCGCCGCTTGATCTGCTCGCGGGTGGGCGGAGGCGCGTTCGAGCGCTTCGCAACGAGATCGATGGCGGACGATGAGGTAGTCAGGGGAGCGCCGCAACCGATGCATACCGTTGCTTTGTCACTCACCGCCCGCCCGCATTCGCTACATGTAATCAGCGTCATGGTCCTTCCTCCCAAGCTTTGCAGTCAGGCCGCGAAAGGAAATCCAGAGGGATTAGGCCGAAGAGTCATCGCGGTCCTGGCGCGGTCGACGTCGATGCGCAAGCTGTCACAATATGGACATGGGCTTATTTCCATCGCCGTTTCCTATGAGTTGGTGCCCGCTCGATTCTGCGCCCAAACTGCCGCAAGCTCAAAAAGGCCGGCGTTTTCGTGCAGAGATCGCTACCTCGCTTCGACAGTCATAAACCGCCGATGAATATGCGGCACTTGGGGCTCCACTTTCAGCAGGTCGGGGAAGCGTGTCAGCGGCCTGTTATTTCACGGTCAGATCAAGAGACATGCCGCGCCCCTTGTGGCCAAGGACCGGGCAATACACTTTGTAAGTGCCAGGCTTCAGGTCCATCTGCAAAGAACCGCTTTCGCCCTTCTTCAACCTTGGTTTAAGTGCTTTCTCGATCCCGTTCCCCTCAATCTCGAAGCCGTGGGTTTCCTTGCCCGTGTTCGTCACCGTAAACGTCGTCGCACCGGCGCTGACCGAGTTGGGCATCTCGATTTTGTATTCCGTGAGCTTCACTTCCACCGAGCCCTTCGCGGAATCGGGCACGGGCGCCGCCGTTTTCGTGTCGGCCGAACCCTGACTCACTCCCTGTCCAAAGGCGTTACTGAACGCCAGCATCAACCCGAGACTCACGATCCCCGCTGCGGGGGTCACTATCTTTTTCATCTATGTCTCCATTTGTTTAGTATCTCTATGGGACTGGTGGCGTCCAAGTGCGATCTGCGCAAGCCTGTGGGCCCGTACGTCTGGCAAAGCCGAGGCCATGATCGCGCGATCATGGCCTCGGCCGTTCGACCAGAACTTCTATTTACTATCGATCGTCAGAATCGCGCCCAATGGCAGCGGGCACCGAAGGGGTGACCGCGACGCGGGACCCTGTCAGAACCCACGCTCTCTGGCTTGGAGAGAAACGCGGCGCGAGCAAGCCGTCGTTTATCTCGCGTGTCACGGCAAAGCGGTTAAATGAAGTGACGGGTAGATACAACCGAAAGTTGTTGGGAAACCCATCGGACGCTGTATCCGGATCGCCTTCGGGTGCCGAGATGATGCCGTCATGGTTGGCATCGACGCGGGCCACTTCTGCGGCGTATGCATCGAACAACCGGCGCTGTAGGTTTTTCACGCCCGGCTCAAACGAGGCCGGCCGCGCATAGACATCCAGGTAGATTTCATTGGCAAGTCCGCTCGGGATACCACGCTCACGGAATTCTCGCTGCGTATCCACGTCGCCGTCGAACTTATCAGGATCGCGTGGAAGATTGGGATTGTCCCCGACTACTCGTGGATCGTTGTTGATTCCACGCGGCCCGGAACCAGGAACGATGGACTGCAACTTGCCAATTTCACCATCTTGGAGGGTGTCGGGCGCCTTGCCGAAGTCATCCGGAAATCCTCCGGTAAACGGCAGTTCGTATAAAGGATGGATCCAGTTGGTTCCAAGATAATTGAACTCCCAATAGGAATGTACATCGCTCTGCTGCATGGCGTTATACGCACCCATGCTCTCGTATATGGACACCACATTCGTTTGTCTGTCGGGGAAGTGATCCGTTTTGCTGGGGAAGTGCACCGAATTACCGTCTGTCGTAAAGAATTGCCCTGCGATGTTGCGGTGGTCTCCCATCTCCTTTAGTTCAGCAGCATCTTGTGCGGTAATCTTGCCGAATTGCGCGTGGCCGTCCTTGCGTGGCGATGCCGTATCGGGCACGACAAGATCGTGAATCATCCAACCTTCGTACCACCCGCTCTCGTTGTTGATCACGAACAACGGCGAGATGTCCGTGAAGACGTCCAGAAATGCTTTCGGATCAGTCGCGTTGGTGGGCAGCCCTGGTTTGAGCTCGAGTATCACGCGGACGGTTCCGAGGGTAGGCAAGCCGCAGTTGCCTCCCGTGGCGCTGAGTTGCGCGGCGTCGTTGATGCCGGGAAAAACCTTGGTAAACACGTTAGGTTCAAAGCCGTCCGTATCCAGCAAATAATACTGAACTAGCTGGCCCGGCTGGTCCGCTTCGGCAAATACTTGCATCGGCAGAAACGTGTGAGGACGGTCCGCCAGTCGCACCAGCCGGTCCTTGAGCGGATCGGGAAGGCCGGCTATGTCGCCGCGAGTGCGGACGGTAAGGCTATCTGCCGCCGCATTCGGATTGGGGTGGCAGGGCGCCGCTGGTTGCTCGGCATAGGCGTTTTGTAGTAGACAAATTGCCAGGGCCGCGGTGGCCCCGACCAGTGATTGCGCTTTCATGCATAGCTCCTGAAATTGTTTGATTGCGATGAGGCGGGGCGGCGCACAATTCTTCGGAGATTTGTCGCCGTGCTTGACGAAACAGGGTCGGCTACGAGGTGTTGTTGCGCATTAACAGGTACCGGCGGCGACAGGCGCGGATGACATCCACCCTGGTCCGCGCAACGGTAATGTCCGCCGGCGATTGCAGCGGTTTATCATCCGACATGGCTGCCTCCTTAGTTCCTATTCACGAAGGACTATGCGTGCGGTCGTTTTATTCCAACGACGGGTCTGTCGGGTGGCAAATGGCGCCCCACATCACGGTGACTGATGAGGCGGGAATAAAACATGGCGTTCTGCCGTCTTAGTCTTCGTGTGCCCAATGGGAGGCGGATGTGTCGGACGACCAATGGCTGGAATCCGTTGCACGCGGCGATCGCCGTGCGCTCGAAGAACTCTATCTGAGCTACCACCGGCAACTCACTAGATTCCTGTCGCGGCTGGCACCACGTTCTGAGAATATCGATGAGATTATCAACGATACTTTCATGGCCGTGTGGCAGCATGCTGGTGAATTTCGCCGGTCCTCGCGAGTGTCGACCTGGATCTTCGGGATCGCCTATCGTATTGCGCTGAAGTCGCTGCGCCAACATAAGCGATGGCGCGCGGCAAGCGCTGATGGACAATCCGAGCGAGTGACCGACCCCACCCAAGAGACCGAAGAACACGATTGGCTGGCCCAAGGCTTGCGTCGTCTATCTCAAGAACAGCGGTTGGGTCTAATGCTCACCTACCACTGGGGTCATTCCATTCGGGAAGTCGCTGCCATGACCGACAGTCCGCTAGGCACGGTAAAGGCACGCCTGTTCCGCGCGCGCGAAAAGTTGCGGGTTTCCTTGGGTGAGCTTCGCGGCGCGATGTGATACCCACAGCCGCAAGACCGAATTTCGCTTGCCAATCATGGAATCTACTGGACGACGATCGTTCCGACCATGCGCGGATGAATCGTCGCGTCCGGGGTTTCTGCAACCGACGGGATACAAATGGATGATGAGCGCGGGCTGATCGGACATCCCATTGACGATGTCGATGGTTTGCGTGAGGGTGCCGCTAACGTCCGGGTTCGCCTCCTTGTTGAAACCGATGTGGGTGTCGCTGATCTGTACGAATAGCGGCTTGCCCAGTTTTGCGGCGGCCTGCTTGTCGCTGGCCGCCATAGCCAGATCGATCGGCGTGAACATTGCCTTGCAGGTCCGTTGCAAACGCCTGCGCCAGTTTGGGGTTGTAGGGTGTCGGTTCACGACGGGCATTCCGCCGCTCACTTCTTCGAGTACAAGGCAACCTGGGGGTTGGCCGTCGCTTGCACCTGACCTGGCTGAATGAGGGCCACGATTGCAGTGGCAAAATTGGACTGAGGCGCAGCGCTCGCGGCAGCCTGAACCACGGCGTTGATGCTATGCGAAATCGCGGGCGCCGTGTAGTTGCCCGCGGCGTCCACCGTGCCTACGGTGGTATCGCCACCCGCGATCCCATTCACGGACCAGACAAGGGTGCCTCCACCTGTGGCCGCCGCGGTGAACTTCATGGTCTGTCCGGTCGACAAGGCGCCATACCGCCCCCGTGACCGCCGCCGCTGTGGGCTTGCGCAATCGTTATCGTGCTTAGCGCGAGTCCTGCGGCCAGCGCCATCGCGCCAATTCGCAACTTGTTAATCACCGCTGCATTAATCATCACGTCACCTCACATGCTATTTGTGCCCGCCCAAGCGACATCGCGTCCTCCTACGAGGCAGACTCACGGCACGCGCGCTTTATTCCGAAATTCCGATGGTGTTCTGCGCCGCTTTTACAGGTTGGGGCGTCGCCAATTCGGACAGTCAAAAGTGATGGCGCAACTGCGCGTCTCGGATCAGATCACCGACGAAAGCCGCGCCCTTGGCCGCGCTCCCTCCACCGAGTTGACTCCCTGGGCCAATCTTCGTCACTCCTGCAACGTAGGACTAGCAGCACGACATTGGCTCGCGCAAATGATGTGGTGAGGGGAATAAAACAGGCGTGCCAAGAGTCGTCACTTGCCACCCAACCTCGGCATTTGCGCCAGGCAATCGGCAACCGATGAGATCTTCACCGGCGATTTGCGATCGAACTGACACCCGGCGATTCGGAAGAAACCACACCCAGCACGGATCCCAGCAGCATGATCGCCAGCACCAGCATCGCGATGGCGCTGAAGCGGAAGTCGCGCTCGCGGACGAAGACGACCAGCATCAGAAAGACCCGCAGCACCGGCAAGACGATCAAGAGCGCGATGCCGGCGGTGACGATCCGCGTGCCTATCATTGTGGATGAGGCCCCCGACCAACCAGCCATCGGCAGGGCCAATCCCAGTGCGATGACGCTCCCTCCGAGCCAGGTGCCCCGATGCAGCACACTTGCGAGAAGCCGGTCTAGTTCAGAGCGTCCTGCGAGGCCGGTGCTCACGCCGTATGACCTGTCAGGTGAATCCCGAGGGCAGACAGCAGCATCTGAGCAGCCAGGGCGACGAGCACCACGACGAAGAGCAGGCGCAGTTTGTCGCCGGACACCGCCATCAGAAGGCGCGCGCCGAGCACCGCGCCCAAGACAGAGCCGAGCGCGACCGGTCCGGCGATTACCGGATCGATATCGCCACGCGCGAAATAGGCGACGCCGCTGGCCGCCGCCGTCGCCCCGATCATGAAGTTCGATGTGGCGGAGGACACCTTGATGGGCAAGCGCAAGGCGGTGTCCATCGCGGGAATCTTGAGCACGCCGCTCCCGATGCCCAGCAGCGCGGAGATCAGGCCGGCCCCGTACATCAGCGCAAGGCCCAAAGGGACGCGCCGCACGCGGTAGAAAACGTCGCGACCTAGTGCGTGATCGGGATAGCTTGAATGAAGACGCAATAAAGTCGCCCAATCCCGGAGATTGGTCTCTTCTGTTTCGCCCAAGACCTCGTGTCGCCGCGCCATCATCTGCGACGCCGAGACCAGTAGGACGGCGGCGAAGAGGAAGTACAGGAACGACACCGACAGGATGCCTGCCAGCAGCACGCCGGTCAGAGCACCCAGCGTCGTGGTGACCTCCAGTACGATCGCGACGCGTATGTTCGTCAGGCCACTTCTGAGGAACGGCGCGGCGCTACCACAAGAGCAGGCGATGACCGATACGATGCTGGCGGCGACGGCGGCATGGATCTCTAGCCGGCCGAACAGGGTCAACACCGGTACGATGAAAATGCCGCTCGCCATTCCCAAAGCACCGCCCAGCGCGCTCGTGCCAATCGACACCACGAGTAGCCACGCGACGGACCCGGCGTGCACAGCTCCTACCATTAGACGCCGGCCGGCCTGCGGCGTGCCAAGCGTGTCCTGAACCGGATAAGGTCTCCCCGATAGTGGAGCCTCTCGTAATCGACGGGTCGATCGCCGACGCTGAAGGAGGTGCGCTCGATCCGGAAGATCGGACTTCCAGCCTCCACTCCCAGGGCCGCCGCGACATCCTGATCCGCGGAAATTGCCTCAAGCTTATATTCCGCCTCGAGGAGCGGAATGCCGTATCGCTGTTCCAGCAGTGCGAAGATGGGTTCAAGTTCGAGATCGTGCGTGACGATCTTCTCTCCGATCTCAAGCGGCAAGTACGTCTCGTCAAGAGACATGCCGACGCCGTTTGCGAGTCGAACGCGCCGGATTCGTATCACGCGCGTGCCCACCGCCAGACCGAGATGCTGGGCCACATGTACATCAGCCGCGACCACGTTCCGGTCGATTAAGCGGGCGGTGGCTGCATGGCCGAGGGCGGCCATGTCTTCGACAAAGCCAGTCAGTTCGGTCAGGTCCTGAGTAATCCTTGGTTGTGCGACGAAAGTGCCGGTTCCACGTCGGATTTCGATGAGCCCGCGGCTTGAGAGATTTTGGATAGCTTTGCGGACCGTCGTGCGGCTAACCGCGAAACGTTGAATCAGGTTGTCCTCCGTTGGCAGTTGGCTGCCTACCGGGAATTCACCGCTGGCGATGCCAGCCGCGATCTGCGTTTCGAGGACCGCATAGAGCGGAGTGGGATCGGCTAAGTGCGCTGTCATAGTTATATAATGACATCACGTCATCATTATGTCTAGAGTGACGACAGATTCCTGGTCACCTAGGCCCGTAAACTCTTGGCGCGCGCGGTCGTGGCCAAGTCGAACACGATCTGGCGCTGCTGGATAAAGCCGCCGGGAAACGCGCCCGCTCTCTTTTCAATGACTTACCGCGTGGCGCCCGTTGCAATGGGCACCACGGAGCACAACAAAGCAGCACTGGGTCACGCAAAACTCATGCAAGTACCCGGCGCTGATAGACGGATAGATGGGTGTAGATTGCCGCGAGCAGCGGCGTCTCGATGCCGGCTAATCGCGCGCGTTCGACCAGATCACCGATGATTTGATCCGCCTCGATGGGCACGCCTCTCTGCAGGTCTCGATACATGGAGGAAGTCTGCGTCGAACCGGTTGCCGTCAACCCCGCCTTCGCCGCGACAATGAATTCGGGACTAGGAGCGACACCGACGGCCTCCACCACAGCGACGATCTCCTCTAGGAGTCGGGCCGCGAATTCGGATCCGCGCGGTGCTTGCGCCACCTCACCGATGGTGCCGCGCATCAGGCAGTTGATGCCGCCAAGGCCGGCGAGCAGTATCCACTTCTCCCACATCTCGCGCTCGATCGCACTTGACAGTCTTGCGTCGAATCCCGCGTCGCGCATGAATCGATCAAGTCCTTGGATGCGCGGCGACACTACGCTGTCCATCTCTCCGTAGGCGATGTCCTGAAGCAAATTGTGTTGCACGATACGCCCCCGATCATCGATGGACGCAGTAATTTTGCATGCGCAACCGACAACGGATCTCTTGCCAAATCGCTTGGCAAGAATGTCGACATGCCTCATCCCGTTCAGTACGGGCAGGATCATGGTCTCGGGTCCTACGGCCGCCGCCATGTCTGAGAGAACGGATTCGAGAGAAAAGGCCTTCACGGTGAGCAATAAGGCATCGTAGAACCCGGATAGCCGGTCGGCAGTGACCAGTTGCGGGCGCAGGGTGTAGTCCCCGTGGGGACTCAGAATCTCCAGCCCTCGTTCTTCCAGTCGGGCCGCCCGGGCCGGCCGGACCAGAAAGGTGACATCGCGGCCCGCCTGAGCAAGGCGGCCACCGAAGTATCCACCGGTCGATCCGGCGCCGACGACGAGCATCCGCATGCGTCTCTCCTCCAGGGCATTCTCTGAATGCCGAGCCTACAATGCGAAACGCAAGTCGTCTAAGGCATTCGAGAGGTCACATGGACAGCGACAATACGCGCGAGCTTCTGGTCGAGGCAGCGAATCGAGCGGCTAACTACATTGAGGGGCTGCGTGTCAGAGACGTTCGGCCACTGCGTGGATCCGTGGAGCGGCTGATGGGAGTCCTTGACGGCCCATTGCCAGACAATCCGAGCAGACCCACCGATGTCCTCGCCCTTCTCGATGACTATGGATCGCCCGCGACTGTGGCCAGCGCAGGTGGTAGGTACTTTGGCTTCGTCACCGGCGGAGCGCTGCCGGTAACGGTCGCTGCCCAATATCTCGCGGCAGGCTGGGACCAGAATTGCTTCAGCTTCATCAGTTCACCGGCAGTGGCCTGTATAGAATCAACAGCTCTGCGATGGGTGAAGGAAGCGCTCGGTCTGCCGGCCTCCGCGGAAGGATCTCTGGTCACCGGTGCCTCGATGGCCAACTTCACCTGCCTGGCAGCTGCGCGAAATTGGATTCTGCAACAGCACGGTTGGGACGTGGACCGGCAGGGCTTGTTCGGCGCCCCTGCGCTTACGGTCGTGCTCGGCGAAGAGGCACACGCTTCGATCTACAAGGTTCTGTCGATGTTGGGTCTAGGTCGCGACCGGATATTGCGCGTTCCGTCTGACGACCAAGGACGAATACGCCCTGAACTGTTGCCGCCCATAGAGGGGCCGGCCATTGTCTGTATTCAAGCTGGGAACGTGAACTCAGGCGCCTTCGATCCGGCCAGTGACGTCATCGAATGGGCGCGCCGATGCAACGCATGGGTCCATGTGGATGGCGCCTTCGGTCTATGGGCATTGGCATCTCCTCTTCAGGCCTCGCGCGCTAGGGGCTTCGTCGGAGCGGACTCGTGGGCGATGGACGCGCACAAATGGCTCAACGTACCTTACGACTCGGGCATCGCTGTCGTCCGCGACCCCGAAGCTCTCAGACGAGCGATGTCGATCAGCGGGGCATATCTTCCTCTGGCCGGCGAACACCGCGACGCACTGAACCTCACTCCGGACAGTTCCCGGCGTGCCCGGGCCGTCGAAGTCTGGTCGGCGCTTAAGTCGCTTGGACGTTCCGGCCTGGCCGAACTGGTGAGCCGCAACTGCGACCAAGCTCGGAAAATAGCCGCCGAGCTGAAACAGGCCGGCGTCGAAGTCCTGAACGATGTTGTCCTGAATCAAGTGGTCGTCACTTTCGGGGATGACGATAGGACGAGGCGCGTCATCGCTTCGATTCAGGACTCCGGCAGATGCTGGTGCGGAGGCAGCACCTGGAGAGGCCGGGCAGCCATGCGAATCAGCGTCAGTTCTTGGGCAACCACTGACGAGGACGTCGAGCTCTCGGTTAGGGCAATTCTCGACGCAGAGCGGGCCGCCTGAGAAACGAAGGTTGAGAGATGGCCAAATTTTGCCTGCCAATGCGGGGTCGACGGCGGCGGTCTTCAGTGCGCCAGCGAGTCTTTATCGCGCCCGAAATCCCTAGATGAACCAGAACCCAAGATCACGTCACGGCGCTTACTGTTTGGTGGCTTTGGCCGCGCTCATCGCCTTGACGATCTCGCCGAGCTGCGCCAGGGCGGCAGCGTCCTCCGAACTCACCGGTCCCTGATTCTTGCATCGCGGATCCGTTCGCTGCAGGGCACCGGTCATGTTGCGGGTGATCGGAATGGGATCGCATCCATGGTTAATGTCGCAGACCAAGTCCCACTCGGGACGGGCCTTGATGTGACAGCCGAAGCAGTTGCCGCCGAAGCGGTTGTTGACTTCCGCAAATCCGCGCGTACGGATTTTAGAGCCCTCCTTGGACACATCGAGCTCGAAGAACTCCCAGTCGCGCGTGGCCGCGTTGAAGCCCTTCTCACGCTTCACCATCACTTCGGTCGGGACGAGTTGCAGCACAGAACCCACAGGATAGATCCCGGGCCTGCCCGATTGGGCGATTTGCACAGTGCCCTTCAGATTGCCGGCAAGGTTATCGACATAGAAATGCCCGACCCGCGTCATCTCCGTCATGCAGTGAAACGATTTTTCAGTGATGGTGAAGCTGTTGGCCGCACCCGGCTCCACCGCCCTGGCGGAACCGGCGAGCAGCAGCGCGCATGCCAAAATCTTCGCCCAACCTGTCATCTTGCTCGTACCCGCTACTGGAGCGATTCTTTCACAAAGTCTATTTCTCACGGTTGCTCTCTCGTTTCATTGCTTGGGTTAAATGCCGGCGGTTCAGATATCTCAGTGCTCAAGTCGGCGCTTTATCGATCAGCGCCAGCAAAGCATCCACCGGCCGAATATCGGCAAAACTCTGCATGACACTTCTGACCCCCGCCAGATGCGCATCTTGATCCAGAGCGGCCGTCGCGTCATGAGGCATAAACACGCGAAAATCCAGCATCATGGCATCGCGCGCCGTCGATTCGACGCAAACATTGGTCGCGGTTCCCGTCACGATCAAGGCACCCACCGTCATGAGTACCCCCGCTCCAACTCCAAGGGAAAAGAACGCTTGGCCAACCGCTGCGAGAATCACCTTCCACGTCAACCGATCGAAATGAAACGACAGCAGAAATTCTGCTGCCGCGCGCGTGTCGCCGACGATGGACGCGTACGCGCAAAGGCCGATAAGAATCACGAAGCGCAGCGGCGTCAGGATCCCGGATACCCGTTCGATGCCTTTATTGACGCCGTGCGCAACGATGAGGGTAGTGAGAAGGATAAAAAAACCCGAGCAGGCGAGCATCCACCCGGGGTTCGCCAGCATGTTTTCGTATAACGTAACCGCTTGGTTCGGCTGCATTTTCACGAAAGAACCAGACAGTCCGAGCACGAAATACCGCAACATCCAACCGCAAACCACGAAATAAAAGCTCAGCACCAGGAATATGCCCGTGAGGGCAATCGCCCCATAAGACTTCCACGCGGGGCTCACCCTATCGCGCTCGACCAGAAGGCGCATGCAGCCAGCAACGCTGCGGCCGCAGTAGCGTCCGATCAGCATTTCCGCGATCAATGCAGGGACGGCGAGCGTCGCGAGCGCGACAAAGTACACGAACACGAACGCGGCCCCGCCATTTTGACCCGCGAGATAGGTGAATTTCCAAAAGTTCGCAATGCCCGCTTCGGTGCCGATCGCGGTGATGAGGAATAAGAGATTTGATGACCATTGCTTCTTTTCCACTGCTCACCCGCGAATGATTTAATTTTTTTGACGCCGGAGTCGTTATAGCATTCGCGCGCCGTGCATGCTCTAATTCTCTGAACCACGGAGTACTCGAGCCATGAAACTTCGGCGCACTCGCCCACGTCTTGTCGCCTCGGCTTTCAGATTCTTGGCGCTGGCGACCTGTGTGCCTTGGGCTGTGCCTGCGAGGGCGCAGGACGCATCGAAGTACTACACCGTACAACATCCGGAACTCTTCAACACCGATTGGACCGGGTTTTACCGAACTATTGACGCGGCAACGGCTGCGGTGCGCGCGCAATTTCCGCACGTGCTTGCCCTCTCCTACGGGCAGAACATCAAGCAACGCCTCGACCTGTATATGCCGAAGCAAAAAGTCACGGGTGCGCCTGTCTTTCTATTCCTGCATGGCGGAGGATTTCGCGAGGGCGACCGTGCGCAATATGGGTTCATCGCTAAGCCATTCGTAGAAAAGGGAATCATCGTCGCGGTCGCCAGCTATCGACTGACCGACCCTGGATTTGTCTACCCCAGTCAGGTTGAAGATGTCAGACACGCTCTACAGTGGCTGCATCAGAATGTCCACACGTACGGCGGCGACAGCATGCAGCTGTATGTGGGCGGACACTCCTCCGGCGGTATTCTTGCGGCCGATGTCGGCGTGGATCGCAGCTGGATGACGCAGGCGGGAATACCGATGCAGGCGTTGCGCGGCATGGTGCCGGTCAGCGCACTGTACGATTTGCGTGTCAACGATTCAGCGACTGCCAATAAAGTCTTCTGGAGTGTCTACGCCGCGAGCCCAGATCGCCAACGTGCCGCGAGCCCCATTCTCAATATCCGCGACCCAGTGCCCAAGGCCTTGGTGGCGGTCGGCTCCACGGAGCGACAGGAATTTGAGGACTTCGTCGCCGGCTCTATGGAGCTGGTGAAAAAATTAAGCGACGCGGGTGTGAAGGCGCAGTTCATGTCGCTCGAAGGTAAAGCGCATAAAGATACCGCACTCGCGCTTGGCGATAGTTTAAGCCCCTTGTCACAAGCTGTGGTTGGAATGATTCTGGGCACATAAAGAGAGCGTATTTCATAGCTTCGACCCTTTATGGTGTCGTCACGTACTTATGAAAGTCTCAATTAGTCGCGGGCCACCACCACGGCAGATATTTCGAGGAGCGCCCCTGGCACCCCGATCTGCGTCACCCCGACGCCCGTCCAGGCCGGGTGCGGCGGCCGAATCCGCGTCGCCTTTATGTCCACGAGTTCGCGCAACTGGCTGTGTAAGTCGCCGACGTGATAACTGCTCAGGCTCGC
>Ga0137409_10004506_pt1 | contig 14599 bp, 10 predicted proteins | sample CZODoug1_16funga_FD_122059 | JGI IMG/M metagenome (GOLD analysis project Ga0137409, IMG submission 122059) | Vadose zone soil fungal communities from Angelo Coast Range Reserve, California, USA - CZODoug1_16fungal (Hybrid Assembly) | ecosystem: Environmental > Terrestrial > Soil > Vadose zone... | reverse complement strand
GGGGGCGGAGGGGGGGGGGGGGGGGGAGGGGGGGGGGGGGTGGGCAGGGGGGTGGGGGGGGGCACAGGCGTGGGGGTGGGCACAGGCGGCGCTGATGCCGTCACTGTGAACAAGGTGTCCTGGCCATCGTGATAGATGCCGTCGGTAGTCTCGAAGGTGAAGAAACAGACCCAGCTCCCAACCGGGTCCGCGACGTCGAAGGTGCGGCTGGCTGACAGCCTGAGACTCCGGCCCGGAGCCAGACTGACGTTGAATCGATGTGGCGCGAAGTCGTCAAAGGGCCCACCGTCGTGGGTGCCTCCTGGCGGCCTGCTGGCGAGCACCACGTCGGGCAGCATCACCGCGTCGGTGCCCAGGTTCCGCAAGACCCCAGTCGCGGTCAGCGCGTATCCGGGATAAGCAACGCTGCTCGAGAGCGCGCACTGCTGGACCATCGCGACTGTAGTGCCAGACATTACGGTCACCGATGAGACCTTCACAGTTCGAGAAGCCGCAGCAGCTGCGTTGGGGAAAGGAACTGCGGTATTGGCGATCAGCCCAACGACAAGGAGCGCCGAAAGCAGCAACCAGTACAGGCTGAGGCGCGGTTTCATACTTACCCCCTACGGAGCTACTCCGAGTAGCTCGCGTTGTGCGTGCTCTACCTAACGCGAGGTGCAGTGGGGTCTTGCGCTGGCGATCGGCGCGGCTAACGCGCGATCAACCGTCTAGTTGAGATTCCGGCACATAAGAGAGAAAGCCGCGAGAGCAAGTGCGACGAGCTCGTGACGTGACTAACGAACGACAGGAGCCGGCGGCGTCGGTGCGTTCTTCAGGGATCGGGCGCTACGGGACGGCGATGCTCTTAGTCGACCGAGACCGTGGTGGTAGCGGTGAGACCAGCGTTGGCAGTATCCGTCACGGTGATGGTCTGGCTCGGTGGGGTGACGAGCGTAACCGTGAAGGTGTGCACGCCAGCGTCAGCCGCGATGACCGGTCGACGGTGGGACGCCGACGTTGTACCTGCGCCATGCCGCCTCGCCGGCGGTAATCCACCAAACGCCGGCGCTAAAAAGAGCGGCCCTCGAGCGACCGACAACAGCTACCGTCTCGGTTTCGTATCAGCCAGTGATCGGACGGTCATGGTTCAAGCCTACCCGTGCATCGACGTCGGTTCCCGTGTTCGCGCGCGCGTTGACGTTTGGCGCGGCGGGTGCGACGACGTACGGCGTTGGTAGGCGGCGGGCCTGGCCGACGTTGTCGAGCACCCAGCCGACCACGTCATCGTGGACGTGGCTGAGTTCGCGCATCGCGGTCCGCACCTCGGCACGGGTCGACGCCCGGGCATCGGCGACCAGCAGGATCATCGCCCCCAGCTCCGCCAGCGCCGCCGTGTCAGCCCCGGCCAGGACCGGAGGCGCGTCGATCACGACGAAGTCGGCCTCGCTGCGCAGGTCATCGAGCAGGTTCCAAAAGGCGGTTGATTGCAACACGCTGGACGGATCAGAATCGGCCTGCCCGCCGGTGAGCACTTGAAGCCCGGAAACCTCAGTCCGGCGCAGCGCATCCACGAGTTTGACATCCCCGTTCACGACGTTGGCGAGGCCAAGCCGGTTGTCCAATCCGAAAAGGGCATGTGTGCGTCCCCACTGCAGATCGGCGCCGACCAGGACTACCGTCCGACCGGGGAGCGCCAGCGCCGCCGCAAGATTTGCCGCGACCGCGGTCTTGCCTTCATGGCTGGGGCTGCTGACGAGGAGCACATTGGCACGGCGCCACCCGGCCACCTGCAGCACGCGCGTCCGCAGATTGCGATAGGCCTCGGCGACGGTCGAACTCGGATTGCGGAGGACGAGCGGCGCATCGGCGAGGCTGCGCTTGCTGCGGTAGGAGGCGGGAATCTGGGCCAGGACCGGCGCACCGGCCTGGGTCTCGAGGTCGAGCGGACCGCGGAGGCCATCGTCCATAAAGTCACGAAGCAGAGCCAGCCCGACGCCCAGCATCAGGCCAAGGATCAATGCGGCGCCGATGATCAACGGACGATTCGGACTCACGGGCGATGTCGGTAGCGCCGCGTCGGTGATGACTGTTGCCTGCACGGTGTCTGCCATGCCGGTCGCGGTCGGCGGGCCAATCGGGGTCCGGTAGGCGACATATGCCTGGGCGATAGCTTCCGCCACGCTTCGCGCCACCTGCGGGTCTGGGTCCAAGTACGCGATCACAAGGAGGTCGGCATCGACCGGGATGGTGATCGACAACCCGCGCCGCAACGTGCTTACGGAGAACCGCTCGAACGCCTGGTCGTCGAGGTATCCGACGTCCTCGATCCGCCTCGTGAGCAAAGAGTCCGATGCCATCGAAAGCACCGTGCCTGACGATGCGATCCCCTTCTCGGTTCCGAGGACGCTGGGCACGGCGCTGCCGGCCCACGACGGCGGATAAACGGCAACCTCCGCCTGTGCCTGGTATACCGGTTTTAGCACCACCGATACGACCCCTGCGGCTGCCGTCACTGCCGCGGTAACCAGCACAATCCAGGTCCAGTGCTTGAGGAGCACTCGCGACCACAGCCCGCGCTCTCCAAGGGTGAAGTGCCGATCACCGGCGACGGCGCTGCCTGGTGCCTCCGGGCGGGCCTGGTCCGCCCGCTGCGAGCCTGCATCGGTAGGTGCGTTGCGTCTCCACGCCCGCGCGATCCCGCGGCTTGTCCCCCTGATCTCCCCATCCCATTTGTCTCGGATCATGTTCCGACCTCCTTTGCCGGGCGTGGTGCTGCCAGGGCAATCAGGGCGAACAAAAGGTCCGCCGCGCCGCGATACGTGAGGTGTGGGTCGAACGTCATCAGGACCGTGGTCACGATGATCGCCACGAAGAGGGCGATTCCGGCCACGCCGGCAGCGCCGGATTCCCGGTGGGCGGCCTCCCAGCCCCGCTTCGCCGTCACCCATACGAAGAAGACGAAGCTTGCGAGCAGCGGGATGCCACCTCCCCAGAGCAGCCAGGTATAGCCGCTCTCGATCCAGACATACCCGGTCCCCTGGCTGGCGACGGGAACACGGGCGGCGGCGCGCACGCCGAGCACGAAGTTCCAGTCCGAGAACAGCCGCGGCCAGAAGTAGCCCTCCAGGTTGTGCAACCGTCCAGTCCAGCTGACCGGCAGGCCGGTGGCCGACTGGAAACCGCTAAATCGGGCGGCGAACACCGGCCGCAACACAAAAGACGCGATCAGGCCGGCTGGGATGAAGATCTTCAGTAGCCATGCCGAGTTGGTCACCAGGGCGATGGACACGACGGCTACCGCGAGGCCGATCGCGCTCGAGAACTCGCCGGCGGACAGCGTCCCCAGGAAAAGCACGGCGGCGGCGGACACCAGGAGGGCGCGGTGGTGACGGGATCGCATCCATAACCCGCTCACGATCGCCAGGTTGTAGATGAGGAGATCCGCCGTCGCTGCAGGCAATCCCAGCGTCGAACTCCCCCGGTTATTCCACGCCTCCGTGTATCCGTACGCTGCGTAGTAGGTGTTCAGAATCTGGGAAACCCCAAAGAGTCCGAGGGACTGGAGGATCGCCAGGACCGACACGATGCAGGCTGCGCCGACTGAAATCCAAAGGCATCGCCCGATCTGCCGGTCATTGCTCACGCTCAGCCGAATGAGCGCGTAGAGCGCGAGGTACTTCCAGAGGACGACGGCATACGAGAGGTCGTCGCCGATGATCGTTTCCTGGCGGATCGCCATCCACCACAGGGGCACCACCGAGCTGAACACCGCCAGGAGCACCATCGATACGTCAACGGCATCCAGCCTGAGCTTCGGCATCTGTCCGGTCCGCAGCCGGACGATGCCGCGCATCGCCAGGATGACGCCGACCAACAATGCGAGTGCCTCGTGCGGCCGCAGGAGGGGCAGCGCGGCGCCGCGGTTGATGCCTGCCGTCAATGGCGTGAGCCCGATGACGAGGTAGGCCGCCAGGGCCGGCCACCTCCAAACGCAGGCCACGACCAGGATCAATAGCAGGGCAAGGAGCGCTGGCAGGGGGGCAAGCGCGACGCCCGCGCCCACGCCCACGGCGACGAGGAGGCCTGGCCCCAGCAGCCAGAGCCTCGATGGGAGGCGGAGCCCGGGGATGGCCATGGCCGGCTGCACCGGCATGCCCCTAACCATTGCTCACCCCCGGCAGCAGGCGGTTGGGTTTGCCGTGCCACTGGCTCAACCCGCCGGCGAGCCACCCCATCTCGGGGGTCCGCCAAAGTGCCTGGAGGGCGAAGAATACGGCTGCCCCGACCAGCACGGCAGCGGTGATCCCGACCCGAGGCCCCAGAGACCGGCCCAGCCAATGCGGGACGGTGTCCGCCACGAGCCACGCCGGCCCGGCCATGATGGCTGCGCCCGCGACGAACCTGGCCAGCGAGGGGGCGAGGCGCTGGGTCCCACCCGGGCTGAGGTCGCGCCACACCCGAGAGGTCAGGTGAAAGGCGGCGGCGGCAACCGACAGGGACAACGCCAGCCCGAGAACCGCAAGCATGGCCGGCCCCCGGAGCAGGAGAGCGGTGCTCGCCAGTCCCAGGCAGAGGACGGTCTGCACCAGCATGGACATCAAGGGCGTGCGGGTGTCCCTCCTGGCGTAGCACGCGTAGGTGACAATCATGAAAACGGTCTGGCCGACGACCGCAAGCGACAGCGCCGCGAGTGAGGCGGCGACCATCACGACACCCCCGTCGGAAGCCATCCGGCCGAACGAAATGGCCTGGGCCAGCGGCATGGCGAGCACGAGGTAGCCAACCGCGGCCGGAATCGTCACGAGGAATCCCATGGCCAGTCCCCGCACCAGGGTGTCGCGAAACGCGGTCGTGTCACCATCGAGGTGCATCCGGGACAGACGGGGGATCAAGGACAACGCCACGGGCTGGGCCCCAATCGCGAGCGCGAGATAGTAGAAGTTCAAAGCGATCTGGAAGGCGATGACGCCGCCGGGCAGGCGGTTCGCCACCATCAGAAGCGCGAGAACCTGGAGGGAGGCGAGCCCGGCTTGCGCGATCGACGGCAGCGCCCGCCGGATGAGCGCGCGGACCTCCGGGTCGCGCCACCCGGGACGCGGCTTGAGGACGACGCCGGCGCGCCAGGCCCCCCACCACTGTGTCGCCGCGTGCAGGGCAACCGCGCTGGTCGTGCCCAGCCCGAGCAGGACGATTTCGCCGGGCGGCACGTTGGTGAGGCTGGCGCGTGTGCCGTAGAGCAGTGCCGCCGCCCCAATGACGGCCATGATGCCAAGGCTCTCGACCGCCGGTGCGCCGGCGGCCAGCGCGAAGCGCTGGCGTGAGTTCTGGACGGCGCTGGCGGTGCCCACGACGCCGTAGAAGAAGATCTGCGGAATGAACATCAGGATCAGCAGCAGTCCGATTCGCAGCTGGGCGGCCGCCTCCGCCACCCCAGGCCCGCCGCCGAGCGCGGCGAATCGGAGCACGAGGGGACCGAGCGCGATCCCCAGCGGGGCGATCACCACCAGCATCACCAGCGTGATGCCCAAAAAACCACCGGCGACCCTTTCCGATGCCTGGCGGTCACGGGCGTCGATGTGTCTCACGAGAGCCGGGACGAGCAACGAGGAGAAGAGCGAGCCGGCCAGCAGGCCGTAGTACATGAGGTTGGGCAGCGAGTTGGTGAACTGGTAGGTGTTGCCGAAGAAGGTTGGCCCGAGGACGGCGCCGATCACCGCGAACTTGATCAAGCCGGTGACGCGGCTCACGATGGTCCATGCGGCCACGGTCGCAGAGTCGCGCGCGGCGGCGACCGCGTCGAACTGATCTTCGGGGGCGACAACAGTGGCGAGTCCCACGCGCAGCGCTAAGGGCGCCCTCCGATACGCGATCCGGGGCACACCTCAGGCAAGCCGGGCCTCTTCGCCCGCGAAGGGCTTCCAAAACCGCCTCGCAGACCCGCGTCACCTGCTCGTCGCGCAGGTGCGGGAACATCGGCAGTGACAGGATTTCTTCGGCGGCGGCCTGGCTCACCGGCAACGAATCGGCCGCGAAACGCAGGTACGCCCACAGCCGCAATGTACCGTCGGCGCCGCCGCAGAGTAATGGGCTGGACGTCCTAGGGACTGGGACTTTCAGGTCCCGACGCCGCCAAGGCCCAAGCCCCGGACGAGGAGAGTTCCATGAACTCGACCTCGCCGGGGTGCCTGGCGCCTTCCAGCCGACGGACGATTGCCTCTGCCACCGTTTCCGGAGCCAACGGGTTCTCGAATGCTAGGGGCGAGCTCGTAAGATCGGTGGCCAGCTTCGGGGGCCGTACGATCAGGAAACTCACCCGACGGTATTGGCGGGCTGCGACCGCGGTCAAAGCTTCGATCGCGGCCTTGGCACTCACGTAGTGCGGCCAGGCGACGGGCCAGGTATGGACGGCCGGCGAGGAGATGACAACGGCCCATCCGTCATTTTCGGCAACTGATTCGAGGAAGACAGCAAGCGGCACGCTGACCAGGCTGAGGCTGCGATGCACGTAGTCGTTGATGCGCTCAACGCTACTGGACTCGAGGGATAGCGGCAGCAGCGCCGGCGCCGCGCAGCAGACCAAGATGTCCAGCCGACGCCGCGACTGTATCAGGCTGCGGTTCATCCCCTCTGCCCACTCGCGGCTTCCGCCGTCACCTTCAAGGAGATCCACGCCTCCTGGCGTATCCTCCAGGCTTGCCTGCAGGTGCTTCGCCTCTTCGCTACTCCGGTGGAAATTCGCCAGAACATGGCATCCCCGCAGCGCCAGGGCCTGGACGGTGCAGGCCCCGAGACCACGACTCCCGCCCACCACGAGCCCCAACTTGTCGCGGAAGTTGGACTCAGAGGCGCGGGCCAATCGGAGCGGTGACGTTATCCGAGCCTGCGGGCGGACGAACGATTCGACTCTTCCACGGGCGAGCATCCCCTTATCGGTCGCTAGCTCAACATCCGCGATCAGCTTGTTGAATCGCTGGTCGAAACACGCGATGGTTGCACGGCAAGTGAGCCGACTGGCATGCTCGAAACTCGGCGCGTCAAACGTCAGCGACACTCGCGATAGCAGAGCTTGCTGGCCAGGCAGCTCCATGCCCGCCAGGTAGCTGGTCCAGAGCAAGGCGGCGATCTGCACACCGGGGATGCCCTGACGCCCCAGTCCTGGACGCTCCAGGAGAGCGGCAAGCGCATTCCAGACAGGCTCATACGGTCCTGCCACCGAATACCCCGGCACCAGCTCCTCGATGGATACCTGCTTCGCTTCCAGGGAGGGTGCGAACGGTTGGCCAGGCTGCCAATCTGTCGTTGACGAAACCTTGCCCGGGAGAAACTTTGCGACGCCTCGGAGTTTTGGGCGACTGCCGTCGAGAATGCTGATCGCTACTTCGCTGGATGACCGTGGGTCGTGCGCGATGGCGTAATCGGTGCCGACGAACATGGGCTCGACGAACTGGACATCAATGCTGGACAACACGGAATCGCGGAAGCCGTCCAGCTTCGCCAGGCAGCAAAGCGCACCCAGGACGCCGAAGACGACCCGTTCTCCAAAGGGTGTCTTGCGGGTATAGCTGTCCGAAACATGCAATGGATTGCGGTCATGGCTGGCCTGGCTGAACAGATCCAGATCGCCGGTCTCGAACCGAAGGCTGCTGGTCATGGCAGGCGGGTGGAACGTCAGCACGGGGAGTGGCTGGCACGCAGGGCAACCGAGGCGGCCCCGTCGGGGACCGACCAGGACCAGAGTTGCCAATCCGGCGTGACGGCCGTTGCAAGATCCATGCCCAGCCAGGCCACCAGGGACCCGCCGGCTGCCTTAGCCATCGCTTCTTTCCGCGTCCACAGGCGGTAGAAATCGGACGGTTGCCAAAGCTGGCGCAACTCATCGTGGGAAAAGAATCGGGCAGCGAGTCCACGCCAGTCCAGGTCTGGACGAGTGCGCTCGATATCGATCCCCACAGCGCCGCCAGTCGTCAGCGCATAGACGACATCGTCGCCGGTGTGCGAGACGCTGAATTGAACCGTAGGCCGGCCCGCCGCTGGTTGGAGGACCGGCCTGCCCTCGAGCTGGTGCCCTATGGGGACGTCCTTTGGCGAAATCCTCAGGTATCGGCCGAGGAAAAGGCGAAGCTGACCGCGGCTGGCGATGAATCGGCGGCGAGCGAGGGGCGAACGTGTGGCGCGCACGCGCTCTCGCTCATCGAGGCTAAGCGCCGACGCGAGGGCCGCGAGACGAAGCGCCGACAGGCGCAGTGAGCCGCTCCAGATGAGGACCTGCCCATCGCCGCGCGTCACGATCGCTCGTCTCACGCGCGGAGCGGCTTCAGCTGGCGGTAGAACTCGACCGCTGAGGCATTTGGTCCGAGCGGTATGCCGCACGTTGCGACGGGTCGGGCGGGATTTCCCTGCACCATGGTCAACTCCCGCACGTTGCCTGAGACCACGCTGCCCGCCGTGACCACGGCACCGCGGCCGATCGTGACGCCCGGCAGGATGATCGAGCCCGGGCCGATGTAGACCTGGTCGGCGATGGTAACCGAGTGTCCCGAGCCCGATAGCAGGTGCGGGGTCACGTCATTGAAATGCGCCATGACGGTGGTCCGCACGCCCAGGAAGACGTCATCGCCGATCGAGACAAGCTCCGGCCGCATGGTCTCGATGATCACGTCGGTGCTGATGAAAACGCCGCGGCCGATGCGCACGCCGCGCCAGCGATGCAAACGGACGCGCAGCCCGCTTCCCCCGGGCAGAAACAAGGCAAGCGTCTGCAGGATCCGAATCTTGAGCGCGTGCAGGAGCCCCACGCCTAGGCCTTGATCGGGACTCCTGGTGTCAGCTTGCGCCGGACAATGCTCTCAAGCTCGCCCAGCGCGGAGGACCGGCGGAGCTCGTCCAGTTCGTGGTCGTCGAAGCAAATGCCGAACCGCTGCTCGATGCCGAATATCACATTGATGTGCGAGAGCGAATCCCAACCAGCGATATCGGCATACGACGTTCGCGGCGTCAACAGCATGGGGGAAACGAGGAACAGGCTCTGGACCAAGTCGACCAATGCCGCGCGCAGTTCGAGGTCGGTCCCATCCGGTTCTACGATTGGCGTCAGGTCTGCGTTCATCGGGACAACGCTCATCAGCGCCAGCATAGGCACGCATCAGCGCCATCCTCGATGGGATTGTTCACCGTCCCCAGGGCGGTTCTCCCGTCTCAGGTTCCGCTTTGTCCCAAGTAGGAACTTGGACCTACGCGAAGCGGGACAGCCCTCCCAAATGCGCTGATATTTCACATTGCGGGGCCGCGGGCCATCGCTGACACTCGTGGGGCATGGATCAGGCAGAGTGGCTCGCGCCCGCCTTCACGCGGAGGCTGGAAGGGGTGGCGGCATTGCGCGAGCAGGGTCGGGTCCAGGACGCCTACCAGGAGCTTCGGCAGGCCATGGCGACGGCCGACGGCGTCATCGATCGGCCCGCGGCGGCCGTTGAGCTCCAACGCTTGCGCCGCAAGGAACCCCCTCCGGCTCGGCGCCGAACGCGACTGGCTCTCGCCGGCAGCTACACCACGTCCCAATTGGCGCGCCTCCTCTGCCTGGCGGCCTTTGAGGCGGGGATCGACGTCGAATTGTACGAGAGCCAGTTCGGGCAGTACAGCCAGGACTTGCTCGATCCAAGAAGCGGCCTCTACGCCTTCGAGCCTGAGGTCGTCATTCTGGCCGTGCACGAAGGCGCCCTGCAATTGCCGGAATGGAGCGACGACCCAGAAGTCGCGGTAAGCACCGAGCTGGCCCGCTGGCAACAGCTCTGGTCCTGCGCGGCTGATCGGGCAGGGGCCCGCGTGATTCAGCATACGGTGGCTGTGCCTGCGGCGCCGCCGCTTGGGCATCTGGCGGGGCGGCTGGGGACGCGCTATACGATGGCGCAGCGCCTCAATGTGAGGATGATGCGCGAGGCTCCGCCCGGCGTCGCCTTCGTGGACTGCGACCGGCTGGCGTCAGACGTCGGCAAACGCGCCTGGTTCGACCAGCGTTATTTCTATTTGACCAAGCAAGCGCTGGCCCCGACTGCCCTCTGGATTCTGGCCCAGCAGACCGCCGCCGTGCTGGCGGCCGGCCTTGGACTTTCCCGCAAGTGCCTGGTCCTGGACCTGGATGGCACGCTGTGGGGCGGCATCATCGGGGAGGATGGGCTGACGAGAATCGCCTTGGGGGGCGGCCCCGCGGGAGAGGCCTATGCGGATTTCCAGTCATTCCTGGTCGCGCTGAAGCGCAAGGGTATCTTGCTCGCCGTCGCATCCAAAAACAACGAGCGCGATGCGCGGATGCCCTTCGAGAAGCACCCCGACATGCGGCTTCACCTCGACGACTTCGCCATGTTCGTCGCCAACTGGAACGACAAGGCCACCAATCTACGCGCCATTGCCGCCGGCCTCGACCTGGCACTGGACAGCCTAGTCATGGTCGACGACAACCCGGCCGAGCGCGCGCTGATCCGCGAGCTGCTGCCGGAGGTGGACGTGATCGAGCTGCCCCCGGACCCGGCAGGCTATGCGCGGGCAGTGGCGGACTATCCCTGGCTGGAAACGGTGACGTTGAGCAACGAGGATGCGCACCGGACCGAACAGTATCAAGCCCGCCGAGAGGCGGCGCAGCTGGCCAGCGCGGCCGGCAGCCTCGAGGAGTTCCACCGTGGGCTCGAGATGGCGGCCTGGGTCGGTCCGTTCGATGAGTTCCAGCTTCCCCGGATCGCCCAGCTGATCGCCAAGACCAACCAGTTCAACCTGACGGGATGGCGACCCGGCTTGGCGGCGCTGACGGCGTTGACCCGAGACCCGGCCTGTATCCACCTCGCCCTCCGTCTGCGCGATCGTTTCGCTGACCACGGTCTGGTCTGCGTCCTGATTGCGCACCTTGAGGGCGATGCCGCCGTTATCGACACCTGGGCCATGAGCTGCCGCGTTATCGGCCGCACGGTGGAGGCCGAAATGCTCAAGCACCTATGCGGGATGGCGGCGGCGCGGGGCTGCCACAGGCTGCGAGGCCGCTATGTCCCGAGCGCCCGGAATCAGCTGGTGAAGGATCTGTACTCGAGTTTCGATTTCGTCCTGGTTGAAGACCAGGCAGGGACCACCATCTGGGAGTATGACCTGGTTCGGAAGAGAGCCGTCCGCAACAATATGATCGCGGCCTCGGCGGAGGCCGCCGCCGAACCAGCAGAGCTCGTGGTGGTGCCCGCCGCCAGCGCCGGATGACGCAGCCGGTCATCGGCGTTTTTCCCCGCACGCAGCGGGCCGACCGCCAGCGGTTGTTCGACGCGCTCGAGCTGGCCTTCAGGGTCCGCTTCCAGGGTCGCGACCCGAACAGCCTTGCGGGGCTGGCCGCGGCCGTTTTTATCGGCAGTTCGCCTGCTGAGTCCCTGCCGTTCCCGTGGGTGGCGTTTGCCCAGGAGCGTTCGATTCCGGCCAGCGCTCGGACGCGGATCGGAACCGATGCGATGATCGATGCTCGACTCAGGGGTCGGGCGCTGACGGACGGTTCCGGCGGTTGTGCGATCCCACTCGGCGCGCCATCTGGATCCTCGGTGCTCGCCGCCACCGGGGCCGGTCCGGTATGGCTGGCATTAAGGGAACATCCCTGGCAGTACCTGGCGGCGATCGCCCCAGCCGAGCTGGAGGCTGGCGAACCGCTGCGCGCCCGGTTGCGTGCAGGATCATTCCTGCCCTTGCTTCCGCTCGTGCACCTGCTCCGGGAAATCGACGGTGGACGGCAATGGGATCAGCCGCGGCAACGGGCCGCCTTCATCATCGACGATCCCAACTTGCACGGCCTGAGCTATGGATACATCGATTATCGAGAGCTGGTGGCAAGGGCAAAGCGCGGCGGCTATCACGTCGCGATCGCCAGCACCCCGCTCGATTATCGCTTCGTGCACCCGCAGGCCCGCGCCCTCTTTCGCGGGCATCCGGCGCAGATCTCGCTTACCGTTCACGGTAACGACCATGAACACGGCGAGCTCTCGCGCGTCTTGGACGCCGAAACGGCTCTGTCGCTGGGGGCGCAAGCGCTCCGCCGGGCGCACCGGCTGGAACGACATTCGGGGCTGTCCGTCTCGCGCGTGATGAACGCGCCGCACGAGGAATGCAATGAAGTCATGCTGTCCGCGCTGTACCGGCTTGGCTTCGACGGTTTGGCCCGGGATTTGCTCGCTCCGGTCAGCCGCCCCGGCGCGAAGCCGGCCGGCGTGCTGGCCGATTGGGAACCCGCCGAGATCCTTGGCGGTCTGGCCATCCTGCCTCGCTTCGGGCTCCAATCCGATGCCGAAGATTTCGCCTGGCGTGCCTATCTGAACCTGCCAATGCTCATCTGTCTGCACCACACCGAGCTGGCCGGCGGCCTTGATGTCCTCGATCGCGCTGCCGACCTGGTCAACCGGCTGCGGCCTACCCGCTGGATGTCGCTTTCGGACGTGTGCGCGTCGAATGTCGCCGTCGCCCGGTCGGGGAGCTCCCTGCTCGTTCGCCCATACGCGCGTCGCGTACGGGTCGCGGTCGAGCCTACGGCGACCGAGATCATTATCGACACCCCACCGTCCGATCCGGCTGTCGACGTGCGCGTCACCTGCGGGCCTGCTACAGAAGTGGGGACATTCGGCAGTCGATTCAGATTCGCAGGTCCCTTCTCAGGCGTGGTCGCGATCGAGATGGGAGCGCCCGATCCCGTCGACGTCGATGCTGTGCCGGCGCGGGCCACACGGATCTGGCCCGTCCTGCGCCGGATGATGACTGAAGGCCGAGATCGGCTGGCGCCGCTGCCCGACCGCATTCGTGCCGGTCGAGCGGCCCTTTGATCGAGTTGCTACGTCAGCTCAGTTAGGACAGCCGTACTTCGCGTCGCACTGATACTGCCCCCTCGAGTCGTCGAATGCACGAGTGAGCCAGATGGTGGTGTTCAGGTCGTTTTGCACCCATGCCGGCTGTTTACCGCTCGTTGGTGCGTCGCAGGTTAGGGCTGAGCGACGGCGCCGGTGGAGCCTCTGGCAGCTGGACGTCGTTCGTGGTTCTTGATTCAACTACCAGCAAGCAAGATCCTCGAGTGCCCTTCGTTTAGAGGGGCACAAGTCACCAGTAATCGGTAAGTCGCGTAGTCAGGACGAGAGCCATCCGCAGCACGGCTCCGCCCAATCACGGGGGTCATCATGCTCCGAAGACTGCGGCTGCTGTTTCCATCCGCCGTTCTCGCGACGGCGCTAATACTGTGGATCTACGGCGTAGGTCCCATGCTCAAAGGCACAGCGCCGGTCGGTCTCCGCGCGGCCGCCGGACCCAGCCCATCCGCATCCTCCTCCTCATCCCCGGCACCCTCGCCCAGCCATCGCCCGAAGCCGCCGACTGTCGATCCCACGCACGCGCCTGCAACCGCGCCCTCGCCAGCCCGAACGCCCACGCCCAGACCAACAGGAACGGCCACCCCCACGTCAAAGCCAACAGCCACAGCCACCCCCACGTCAAATCCAACAGCCACGCCAAGACCAAGAACGACACCGACGCCGACACCAAGAACGACACCGACGCCGACCCCCACCCCAACGCCGACCCCAACCCAACCCCCGGTTCCAGCTTCGGGTGGCGTGAGTGGATTGCATGTCGTGGGAGACAAGGTGCTCAACGGTGCCGGTCAGCCGATTCAGTTGATCGGCGTCAACTTCTCGAGCTTCGAATATGGCTGTTTGACCGGCTACTTCAATGACGGGCCGCAGCCACCCAACATGGCCGAGATCAACGGCATGCGGTCCTGGAACATCGACGTCGTGAGAATTCCCCTCAACGAGGACTGCTGGCTGGGGATCAACGGTGTCAATCCCTCGGTGTCAGGGCAGAACTACCGCAACGCGGTGACCAACTTCGTCAACCTGCTGACCAGCAACGGCATCGTCGCGATCCCGAACCTGCACTTCAGCGCTCCCGGTTCGAGCCTGGCCATCGAGCAGGAGCCGATGGCCGACCGAGATCACTCGCTGGCGTTCTGGACATCGGTCGCCAATACCTTCAAGAACAACAGCTCGGTGCTGTTCGAGCCTTACAACGAGCCCCATAACATCAGCTGGAGCTGCTGGCTGAACGGTGGTTGCGTGGTCACGGGATCGCACGCCGGTGAGGGTCAGTACACCGTGGCGGGCATGCAGGAGATGGTCACGGCCATCCGCAACACGGGCGCCACCAACCCCATCATCGTCACCGGTAACAACTGGGGCTCGGACATCTCCGGATGGGTCGCCAACAAACCCATCGATCCGCTGAACCAGCTCATCGCCGGCTGGCACTCCTATGGCGACGGACTCTCGTGCCAGAACCTGGCATGTTGGAACGCAGTGTTGGCCGCGGTGCTGACCGTGGCACCCATCGTGGCCACCGAAATCGGCGAGTTCGACTGCGGACACAGCTACGTCGATCAGGTGATGAACTGGCTGGACAGCCACGACGCTCAGGGTTACACCGCGTGGACCTGGGGACCCTACGGCTGCGCCGCTGACCCGGCGCTGCTGGCGAGCTCGGACACCAACTTCACGGGCGTCCCGTCGCAAACTTACGGCCAGGGTTACAAGAACCACCTGGTCGGCCGGCCAAGAACACCCTGACGGAC
>Ga0137409_10004504_pt1 | contig 14600 bp, 15 predicted proteins | sample CZODoug1_16funga_FD_122059 | JGI IMG/M metagenome (GOLD analysis project Ga0137409, IMG submission 122059) | Vadose zone soil fungal communities from Angelo Coast Range Reserve, California, USA - CZODoug1_16fungal (Hybrid Assembly) | ecosystem: Environmental > Terrestrial > Soil > Vadose zone... | reverse complement strand
GCCACGCGCTGCTTCATGCCGCCGGAAAGCTCCGCCGGATAGTGGTTGCGGAAGTCCGCCAAGCCCGTCATGTCCAGATACTTCGCGACGACCTCGTCGATACGGGCGCGCGGCGCGCCCTGCGTTTCGAGGCCCCAGGCGACGTTGCCGGCCACCGTTTTCCAGGGGAAGAGCGCGAACTCCTGGAACATCATGCCGCGGTCCGGCCCCGGGCCCTTCACCTCCGTGCCGTGGACGCGGATGGCGCCGGCGTCGGCCGGGATGAACCCGCCCATGATGTGCAGGAACGTGCTCTTGCCGCAGCCGCTCGGGCCGATGACGGTGATGAACTCGCCCTCGCGCGCGGCGAAGCGCTCGACGTCCAGGATCTGCAGCGGCTGGCCGTTCTTGGTGTAGGACTTGCTGAGGCCCTCGACCTCGAGCGCGATCACCGCGCCAGCTCGACGACCTTGCGGTAGGCAGCGTGGGCGCCCGGGAAGCTGCTCTTCGCCAGCCCATCGAGGTAGCTGTCGGTCACGGGCTTCAGGCCCTCGTGCCATGCCGCCAGCGTTGCCGCGTCGGGCACGATGATCTCGTGCCCCGGCTCGTCCGCACCTTTGCGCACCGGCTGCGCCCATTTGTTCCAGAGCGCACCAAGCTCCGCGACCCAGACGTCGCCCGAGATCGAGTCCACTCCGGCGCGAATGTCGGCGGGCAGGCCTGCGTACCTGGCTTTGTTCATCACGATGAAGAACGCCGAGGTGTAGAACTTGGTGTCGGTGTGCTTCTTCATGTGGACGTTGAAATCCTGCAGCGGATTCGCCCAGTTGGTGACCACGCCGTCGATTTCGCCCTTCTTGACCGCCTCCATCACCTGGTTGACCTGCAGTACCACGGGCATGGCGCCGGCGAACTGGATCGCGGCGGCGACAGTTTTGTTCGGCGCCCGTAGCTTCAGGCCCTTCAGATCCGCGAGCGTCACCACGCGCTTGTCGCGCGTGTGGATCAGGCCGGGATCGTGCACAAAAAGCGCGAGCACCTTGTAATCGCTGTATTCCTGATCGAGCGCCCCGCTCTTATAGAGGCCCCACAAGGCGAGGGAGCCGCTTTGCGAATCGCGCACCAGGAAGGGCAGCTCGATGACCGAGGTGCCGGGGAAGCGCTCGCCTTCCGCGCCGCGCAGGCCGAGCGCGATGTCGACCGTGCCGTCCTTGGCCTGGCCCGCCTGTTTCAGCACATCGCCGTAGGGCGAGGTGCCGTCGAAGACCTCGACTCTCGCCTTGCCGTCAGTTTTCTCCTGCAGCCGCTTCGCCCACGGCTCGGCCACGTCGCGCTGGAAGAAGCTCTGCGGCCCGAGGAAGTGGCTGAACTTGAGCGTGACGCCCTGCGCCGCGGCGCCGAGCGGCAGCGCGCTGCTCGCAATGAAAAGCACCAGAGCAGATAGCGAGCGAGCCATGTCGTCTCCCTTGATCCCCGAAACTCCGAGTCTAGTCGAAGCGCAACGCCGGGAGCAGCGTAAGCGCGCCTCCTGCCATCCTCATTGCGATGAGTCCTCCTTCTTCCCGGTTTACCATAGGCACGGCATGGCCGCCAACGAACAACTCGCGATGCTGGTGCAGCCCGACCGCGTGCATCGCTCCGTGTACGCCGACCCGGCGATCTTCGAGTTGGAGCTCGAGCGCATCTTCGCCCGCGCATGGCTGGTGCTCGGCCACGAGAGCCAGGTGCGAAACGCCGGCGACTACTTCACCACCCGCATGGGCCGCGAGCCGGTCATCGTTGCGCGCCAGGACGACGGCTCCGTGCGTGTGCTCGTCAACCGCTGCGCCCACCGCGGCTCCATGGTCTGCGCCGAGACGAGCGGCCGCACTTCTTCCATTGGCGAGCGCTTCGTCTGCCCGTATCACGGCTGGAGCTACGACCGCGGCGGCGAGCTGAAAGCGGTACCGTTCTCCGCGGGCTATGCGCCCGGCAAGCTCACCGAGCTGCGCCTGCATGCCGTGCCCCGAGTCGAGGACTATCGCGGCTTCATCTTCGCCTCGCTCGCCACGGATGGACCGAGCCTCGAGGAGTTCCTCGGGCCAGCCAGGGCATCGTTCGACGATCTCGTCGATCGCGCGCCCGGCGGCGAGCTCGAGGTCGCCGGCGGCGTGTTCAAGCACGTCTACCACGGCAACTGGAAGCTGATGCTCGAGAACCACCTCGACGGCGCACATCCGGCCTGGGTGCATGCCTCGTCGGTGGCGGTGGCGCGCAACGCGCCCGAGCCCGGCGCGCCAGGCAAGGAGCACTACTACGACATCGCCGTTCGGCAGATGCGGCAGAACGGCGCGCCCGATGCAGTGTGGGAAGCGACCGGCATGTGGACCACGCCGCGCGGCCACGGCTACATGGGCGACTATCACTCCGACGATCGCTTGGTGACCGGCGCGGGAAATCCGGTATTCGAGGAATACAGGACATTGCTAGTAAAGGAACTCGGTAAGGAAGAAGCCGATCGGGTGCTCCGCGTCACGCTCTGGAACACCATCGTCTATCCGAACTGCTCGTTCATGAGCCAGTTCCGGCAGCTGCGCATAATCCATCCGCTCGCGGTCGATCGCTCGGTGGTCTACACCTATTGCTACCGCATGCCGAAAGCGCCGGCGGCGATGTTCCGTGACTCGATCGCTTTCGCCAACGTGGTGAACGGCACGGGCTCCTGGGTGCTGACCGACGACCTCGAGGTCTACGAGCGCGTGCAGCGCGGCCTCACCTCGGGCGAGATCGACTGGGTCTACATCGCGCGCGGCCATGGGCGCGATATCCAGGAGCCGGCCACCTTGCGCGGAAAAACAGGGACCAGCGAGGTCTACATCCGAGCGCAGATGCGCGCCTGGCTCGACTACATGACGGCGCAGCCGTCCTCCTGAATGACGCCGGAGCAGTTCCTGTTCCACGAAGCGCAGCTCCTCGACACGCAGCGCTACGAGGAGTGGCTGGCGCTTTTCACCGAGGACGCGACCTACTGGGTGCCGCTCGAGCAGAACCAGAAGGACCCGCACGAGACGTCTTCGCTGATCTACGACGACCGCACGCTGCTCGAGCTGCGCGTCAAGCAATTCCGCCACCCGCGCGCACACGCGCGGGCGCCGCTCGCACGCACGATTCATCAGGTGGGCAACGTGGTGGTCGACGATCTGATCGTCAAATCAACGCTGACGGTGATCGAGTTCCGCAACGAAAAGCAGCGGCTCTGGGCCGGCCTCGTCGAGCATCAGCTGCGGCGCGAACGTGACTCCTTCCGAATCGCACGCAAGCGTATCGATCTTGTAAACTCGGAAGGTGAAATCGAAGGCATCAGCATCCTCCTCTAGCAACACGCCACGCAACAAGCTGCCCGTCGTCATCGCCGGCGGCGGCATCGGCGGCCTCGCCGCGGCGCTCGCTCTGGCAAGAAAAGGTTTTCGCTCCGTCGTCCTCGAGCAAGCGCCGCAGTTCGGCGAGATCGGCGCCGGCATCCAGATCGCACCCAATGCCTGGCACGCGCTCGACGCGCTCGGCGTCGGCCAGCTGGTGAAGAAAGAGGCGGTGTTCATCGAGCACCTGCTGATGTTCGACGGCGTGAGCGGCGAGAAAGTAATCGACATCCCGCTCGACAAGCGCTTCGCCCGGCGCTTCGGCAACCCTTACGCCGTGACGCACCGCGCCGACATCCACGGCTCGCTCCTCGACGGCTGCAAGGCGCTGCCGGAGCTGATCGAGCTGCGCACCAGCACCCGGGTCACCGGGTTCGACGAAGATATTTCCGTAACGACCAGCAACGGCGTGGTGCGCGGCGCAGCGCTGGTCGGCGCGGACGGCGGGAAATCGGTGATCCGCGAGGCGCTGGTCGGCGACCCGCTGCCGCCGGCGACCGGCCACATGTGCTATCGCGCAGTGCTGAAGATCGACGAGGTGCCGAAGGACCTGCGCCTCGCTTCGGCGACGCTCTGGGCGGCGCACAACACGCACATCGTCCACTACCCGCTGCGCGGCTGGAAGCTGTTCAACCTGGTCGCGACGGTGATCGGCAAGCACACGAGCGGCGGCCACAACGAGGCGGCGACGCGGGAGGAAGCGCTCGGTTTCTTCTCGCACTACTGCGAGAAGGTGCTGAAGCTGATGCGCACGCCAAAGGACTACAGGCGCTGGATGCTGCAATACCGCGAGCCGGTGGAGAACTGGAGCCGCGGCCGCGTCACGCTGCTCGGCGACGCGGCGCACTTCATGCTGCAGTACATGGCGCAGGGCGCGGCGATGGCCATGGAGGACGCGGTATGTCTCGGCGCCTGCGCCGACGAAGCCGACGGCGATTTCGAAAAATGCTTCTTGAGCTACCAGCAGAAACGACTGGTGCGCGCCTCGCGCGTGCAGGTTTCCGCGAACAGCCTCATCGGCCAGATTTTCCACGTCCGCGACGGCGTGCAGCGCCTGATCCGCAACGACATCTACCGCGGCCGCTCACCCGAGCGCTACTACGACGCGCTCGACTGGATCTTCACGCCGCCCGACTACGTCAGGAATTTCGCGCGAGCAGCCAGGGCCCGAGCTCGGCCGGCGAGCGCGCGCCGCAAAGCTGCATAGCGCGCAGCAGCTCGGTCTGCAGGATCTCCAGCGCGCGCAGCGCGCCCGCTTCACCGCCCGCCATGCAGCCGAACAGTGTCGCGCGTCCCGTCAGCACCGCCTGAGCGCCCAGCGCCCGTGCTTTCAGGATGTCTGCGCCGCGACGCACGCCGCCGTCGAGCAGCACGGTGATTTTCTTCCCGACCGCGGACGCGACGGCGGGCAACGCATCGAGGGTGGCCACCGCGCCGTCGAGCTGGCGGCCGCCGTGATTGGAGACGACGATGCCGTCGCAGCCGATCGCCGCAGCGCGCTCGGCGTCGTCGGGACGCTCGACCCCTTTGAGCAGGAGCTTGCCGGGCCACAGGCCGCGCAACCGCTTGATGTATTCCCAGTCGAGACCGGCGTCCATCTCGCGTCCCACCGCAGTGACGATGTCGGTACCTGCGGGCGTGCTGAAGCGGTAGCCCTCGAGGTTCGCCATCCCGGGCCGGCCGTAGCGCAGGTACTCGAGAAGCCAGGCCGGCTTGAAGATCACGTCGCGAGAGTTGCGCCAGCTCGGCTTGTAGGGCGTGTGGAAGCCGTTGCGCGGATCGCGCTCGCGCTTGCCCGACACCGGCAGGTCGACCGTAACGAGAATCGCCTCATAGCCCGCGCTCTTCGCCCGGGACACCAGCTTTTCCCTGAACTCCCGGTCGCGCACGGCATAGAGCTGGAACCAGAGGCGCCCGCCCACCTCTTCTGCCACCCGCTCGATGGTGAACGCCGACGGCGTGGCCATGGTGAAAGGCACGCCGGCGGCCTTCGCCGCGCGGGCGAGGATCAGCTCCGCGCCGGCGCGGCCCGCGCTGATGCCGCCGGTCGGAGCGATGGCGAGCGGCAGGTTCGCGGTCTTGCCGAGAATCTCGGTTTTCAGATCGATGGAGGAGACATCGACCAGGACCTTGGGAAGCAGCCGCAGCCGCTGGAAAGCGGTGCAGTTGTCGCGCAGGGTGATCTCGTCCTCGGCGCCGCCGTCGAAGAAGTCGAAGATCGCCCGCGGCAGGCGCCGGCGCGCCATTTCGCGCAGATCCTCGATGTTGATCGCGTTCTGCAGGTCAGCCATATAAAATTTGCGCTCGACTCTACCGCCTAAAGGGTTCCCCGTGCTCCGTCTTTTCGCAATCAGCCTGCTCTTCCCGCTCGCCGCCGCATCACAAACCTCGGGCCAGGCGTTCCCGTCCAAGCCGATGCGCATCGTCGTGCCCTTCACCCCGGCCGGCGCGGTCGACATCGCCACCCGGGCTACCGCCCACGAGATGACCAAGATCCTCGGCCAGACGGTGGCAGTGGAGAATAAGCCCGGCGCCGGCGGCAACCTCGGCATCCTCGACGTGGCGCGCTCGGCCCCCGACGGCTACTCGATGGTGATGAGCACCAGCGCCATCCAGGCGGTCAATCCGGCGCTCTACGCCAAGATGCCGCTCGACCCGAACAAGGAGCTCGCGCCGGTCGCGCCGCTCGTCGCGCTCGCCAACGTGCTCGTGGTGCATCCGTCCGTGCCGGCGCGCAGCGTGAAGGAGGTCATCGCGCTCGCCAAGAAGGACCCCGGCAAGTGGACCTACGCCTCGAGCGGCAACGGCACCAGCATCCACATGTCGGGCGCCATGTTCACCCAGTTCACCGGCACCGACATCCTGCACATCCCGTACAAGGGCAGCGCGCCGGCGATCACCGACCTGCTCGCCGGGCAGACCAACATGATGTTCGACAACATCCCGTCCGCCTTGCCGCACATCAAGTCGGGCCGGCTGATCGCACTCGCCACTACCGGCGCGAAGCGCGATCCGGCGCTACCCGACGTGCCGACCATCGCCGAAGCCGGCGTGAAGAACTACGAGTCGGGCGTGTGGTTCGGCATCATGGTGCCGACCGGGACGCCGCACGACGTCATCATGAAACTCAACGGGGCGGCGGTGCAGGCCACCAAATCGCCGGAATTCATCAAGCGCATGACCGACCTCGGCTACAGCATCATCCCCGGCTCGCCCGAGGACATGACGCGGATGCTCAAGGCGGAAGTCGCGCGCTGGACGCCGATCGTCAAGGCTTCCGGAGCCAAGGTCGACTGATATGAACAAGGCCGCCAGCAGAGTGAAGCGCATCGAGGGCGTGCTTTCGCCCGTCGTCACGCCGTTCGGCAAGGACTACGCGCCGGACGCGAAGCGCTTCGTCGCCCATTGCCGCTGGCTGCTGCGCAGCGGCTGCGCAGGCCTGGCGGTGTTCGGGACGAACAGCGAAGCGAATTCGATGTCCGTCGCCGAGAAAAGAAAACTGCTGGAAGCGCTGGTCGCCGGCGGCGTCGAGCCCTCGGCGCTGATGCCCGGCACCGGCCACAGCGCGCTCACTGATTCGATCGAGCTGACGCGCGCCGCAGTCTCGATGGGCTGCGCCGGCGTGCTGATGCTGCCGCCCTTCTATTACAAAGGCGTCTCGGACGAAGGCCTGTACCGGAATTTCGCCGAGATCATCGAGCGCGTCGGCGACGACCGGCTGCAGCTTTACCTGTATCACATCCCGCCGGTCTCGCAGGTCGCGATCACTCTCAACCTGATCGAGAAGCTGCTCTCGAAGTACCCTGGGATCGTCGCCGGCGTGAAGGACTCCTCGGGCGACTGGGCGAACACCAAGGCGATGCTCGATGCCTTCGCCAAGGGCGGCTTCGACGTCTTCGCCGGAAGCGAGACGTTCCTGCTCGACAACATGCGGAATGGCGGCAAGGGCTGCATCACCGCCACCGGCAACATCAATCCCGGCGCGATCGCCAACGTCTACAAGAACTGGCGCTCGGCCGATGCCGACAAGCTGCAGGCCGGCATCACCGCGACGCGCAAGATCGTGCAGAAGCAGCCGATGATCCCGGCGCTGAAGAGCGCGGTCGCGCACTTCGGCAACGATCCGCAATGGAGAGCCTGCCGTCCGCCGCTGATCGAGCTCAATGCAAAGCAGGAGGAAGAGCTGATCAGCGAGCTGAAGGCGAGCGGCTTCTCCATGCCCGGCCTGGCCTGAAGACCGTCCTCGTTACCGGCGCGGCGCGCGGCATCGGCAAGGCGACTGCGGCGCTGTTCGAGAAGGCGGGCTGGCGGACGCTGAAGCTCGACAAGCAAGCCGGCGATCTCGTCTACGACCTGCGAGACCTCGCCGGCATCCCGAAGCTGATCGCTTCGCTCGGCGAGATCGACGTGCTAGTCAACAACGCCGGCGTCCTGTACTGCGATGCGCACGACGCCTTTTCCGAGGTGCACGCGCAGGAGATCCTCACCGTCAATCTGCGCGCGCCGGTGGCGCTGATCGAGGCGGTCGCGCCGCAGATGCGGCGGCGCAAGTCCGGCCGGATCGTCAACGTCGGCTCGGTCGCGGCCTTCACCGGCCATCCCGATCTCTGGTACGGCGCCACCAAGGCGGCGCTGCTCAACATCACCAAGAGCTATGCGGGCTTCCTCGGCAAGGACGGCATTCTCGTCAACGCGGTCGCGCCGGGACCGACGCTCACCGCCATGTACGAGCAGCTGCCGCAGGCACGCAAGGACGCGGTCGAGCGCTCGGTCTATTCCGGCCGCGCCTGCAAGCCCGAGGAAGTGGCGCAGGCGATCTTCTGGCTCGGCACGTCGAGCCCGGACTATCTGTCCGGAACTACCGTCGACGTCAACAACGGCTCTTATCCCCGCTAGTACGCCTTGAAACGGATCGTCGGATCCCGCTTGATCTGCTCGACGAGCGCGACCTCCCAGGAGAGGTACTCGCGCGCGTGCTTCTCGTAATCGCTACCGTGGTCGTAGGGCTTGTACCAGACGTCGTCGGTCGCAGTCGTCGCGCGCTCGATGCCCGCTTCCCACGCGCCCTTCCAGGCGGCGTTGCCGCCATCCAGGACACGCACGGTCGCTTGTGGCCACAGGGCTTGTGCCTCGGGCGCCGTGAGGTGCGCGAGAACGCCGTCTTCCGAAGTGAGCGTGAGCGAGCCCATCGCGTCGATCTTGTCCGTGGCTTCAGCGAGGCGTGAACGGACGACCCAGCACGCGCCCGGAATGTGCCGGTAGCGAAAACGCAGACTGGTCGAAAGGTCGAGTACCGTGCCCGCCGGCTCGCGCACCGATGCCCAGGGAACAAGATCGAGGCCGCGCGCCTTGCGCGGCCCGGACTCGCGCGGCAACCCCTCGCCATCCTCGAGCACATGGACGTCGGGCCAGCCCATCTGATTCAGCCACGAGGCGGTCATGACGGCGCGCACGCGCTCGGAATCGATGAGCACCACGCGCGCGTTGCGCACGCCGACGTACTCATCCGCGGCCTGCACCAGCTGCCCGCCCGGCGCATGGCGCGCGCCGGCGATGCGATCCCTCGCGAACTCCTCGCGCGTGCGCACGTCGAGCAGGTAAAGCGTCCGGGAAGTGTCCTGCTGCCATTCACGCAGGCTTTCAACCGAAATGAATTGGACCGAAAAACGCTCGGCCACGCGCTGCGCAAGGTCGCGCGCTTTCGCGCTACCGGTTGCGGTCGGCTCGGGGCCCGTCCGCGAGGAGCCGCGCTCGCACTCGAAGCCGGCGAGGTCCCAGCCCATGGTGCCGTCCTTGAGCGCCACCACCCGGTTCGGGATGCCGGCGTTGCGCAACGACTGGCAGCCGATGATGCTGCGCGTACGGCCGGCGCAGTTGACCACCACCAGCGTGTCGGGATCCGGCGCGAGATCGTGCACGCGCCAGGCGAGCTCGGCGCCCGGCACGTCGATGCCGCCGGGGATATTCATGCGGTGATACTCCTCGAAAGGCCGCGAGTCGAGCACCACGATTTTTTGTTTTGAAGAAAGTAACTGTTTTAATTCAGAAGCGGCGATACGCGGCGTCTCATAGTGGTGCTCGACGAACTCGCCGAAAGCCTTCGACGGCACGTTGACGCCGCTGAAGAGCTCGCCGCCCGTGGCTTTCCACACGGCGCAACCACCCTCGAGGATGGCTACGTTCGAATAGCCGCGCTCTTCCAGCTTGAGTTTTGCTTTTTCGGAAAGACCTTCGGTACCGCCGTCGAGGACGACGATCGGCGCATCGCGCCGCGGCACCAGGTCGCCGATGATCATCTCCAGGCGCGAAAGCGGCGCCGAGCAGGCGAAGAAGGGGTGGCCGCGGTAGTGCACGCCCTGCTCGCGCACATCGAGGAGCGCGAGCTCCCCGGGCGAGGCGAGCCGCGACTTCAGCTCGTCCGGACGGATTCCCTGGCCTCGCGGATGTCGGAATGGGGCGGGAAGACCTTCCAGGCCCCCGCCTTGGCGTCGTAGTACTCGCGATGGAGCAGCTTTTCCAGCGCGAGCCCGTACATGTGGAAATTCACCAGCGGCGCCTGGATGTGGATCGAGTGCAGATCCTCGGGCATGAAGGCGACGCCCGTGCCCTGCTTCACCACGTGCTCGCCCTTTTGCCGCACGCCGTTCGCGTCCCGGTCGTAGAAGCGGTTCAGCTCCTCGCCGCTCACGCCGACGATCACCGCCCAGCTGGGCTTGTGGTTGTGGGCCGGCGTGCCGTAGTTGCCGAAAGACGAGTTGGCGTAGAGGGCGAAGCGGTGGTCCTCGTCCTCGGAAACGCGATACAGGCAGGAGTTGCGCTTGCTGCCGGGCTGCGGCGGCGCGAAGTCGGCGGCCGTGAAGAGCTCGCGGTGCGCCGCCAGCCGGATCAGGCGCTGCTTGATCTTCTCCAGGCTCTCGCGCGTCACGCCGTCGCGCGCCTCAATGGCGCGTACGTCGGTTACCGCCGCGTCGATTTCCTTCCGCCGTAGCACTACCCGATCGGTCATGGGAGTAGATTATCCCGAAAGGAGGTGGACGATGGCGATCAAAGTCAGCAAAGCAGATGTGTGGGCCGTCAGCATCAGCGACCGTGCCGGAGGGCTGGCCGAGCGGCTCGAGCCGCTCGCGAAAGCGGGCGCCAACCTGGAGATGGTGTTCGCGCGCCGCACGCCCGAGACCCCGGGCCAGGGCATGCTCTTCGTCACCCCGATCAAAGGGGCGAAAGCGATGCGCGCCGCTCAGGACGCCGGCATGGGCCAGCCGCAGAGCATCTACTCGGTGCGCGTCGAGGGCGGCGACAAGGCGGGCCTCGGGGCGAAGATCGCGCGCGCGCTCGGCGAGGGCGGCGTCAGCATCCGCGGCATGAGCGCGATCGCGATGGGCAAGAAGTTCGTCAGCTTCATCGCCTGCGACAGCGCGGACGACCAAGCCCGGGCTATCGCTGCCTTGAAGAAGGCAAAGCTTTAGCGAACCTTGTAGATCTCTTCTTCGAAGCTGCCGCGCGAGACGAGCAGCGAGCCGCGCCGCTTGTCGATCTGGGCGACGAGCGCGGCGCGCTCGCCCTTGCCTTCCCACAGCGCCTTGTAGACCTGGCGCGGCTTCCTGTCGCCGAGCGTGTCGCGCTGCTCGCTCGCCGGCGCGCCGTAGCGCTGCTTGACGAAGCTGATGAAGCGGTCGAGATCGCGGGAGTCGAAGCGCACGTCGAAGGCTTCGACCCGGTCCTTGCGCAGATAGAAGGTGACCCGCGCCTCGATGCCGCCGAAGTTGATGCGTGAATCGTCGCAGCGCCGGTCGGCGGCGCGGCTCTCCCATTCCAGCTTCTTGCAGTTGGCGCTCGGGAACTTCCGCTTCACCTCGGCTTCCGGCGCGCCGAGCAGGATGCCGTTCGCATCGAAGGCCGCCTGCGCCGTGGCGGAGATAAGCAATGCCGCCGTCACCAGGAAGACTCGCATTGTCCGCAGCTGTCGCCGGGCGGCGTCGGCATCGGCGGGTAGCTTCTCCATCACTTTCAGTCCGACATCCGTCTGACGGAAAGGGTCCGCGGCGAGACGGAGAGCGGAAATAGTGCTCATCTGCGCAGCGGCGATACTACAATAGTCGCGAAGATCGAAGTCTCGGGGGGTTGGTGGAGCAGAAAAGAGAAGACTTGCGCGGCGACGAGATGGCTCAGTGGCTGGAGGACAGCGGCCGCAGACGCGCAATCCGCCTCGACGAGTCGCCCGAGGCGTTGCTCGGCCTGGTCGAGAAAATCTCCGGCGCAAAGCTGCGTTCGGCGGACGACATCACCACGTACTTCGAGCGGCTCAGGCTGCAGGAGGCCGAGCGTCAGCAGGCGGAGACCAAGCGCCGCGCGCTCCGCGAGGGCTTCCTGGTCGCCATGCTGATTGTTTCCGCGGCGCAGTACTACTACTGGGACGTGAGCTTGCAGATCGCCAGCCTGCACAAGGTTCACTACTTCGTAGCGCCGCTGGGGTCCGGCCCGCGTTCCACGTCGACGCTGGTGGCGACCGCCTAGCGTTCTACAAGCCCAGGCCGCTCAGGCGCTCGCGTTCCGCCGGCGGGACGCTCTGCAGCAACTGGACGATGAATTGGTCCTGATTCCGGTAGGCGCGCGCCTGATCCCCATCGATGGAGGAAACGCGGAACAGCATGCCGTCGGGGATGCGCCCGGTCATCCCGAGCCGGATTTCGACCAGCCGCTTCTGCAGCTTTCCCTGGATCGCGCGATCGCCGACCGTAAACCAGTAGGTCACCGGCTCCTGGCGCGCGCGCAGCGTGGCGTAGAGCCGCCGCACCGGAATCTCGCCGAACGGCGTGGACAGCTGCGCGGTGTCGTTCTTCTCGATCGCGAATCCAAAAGCGGGATAGCACACCTCGGGCTTGTGGGCCTGTAGTTGCCCGCGCTGGTCGCTCCCGTAAGCGAGCGAAAGCATGATGCGGTATCCGGCCTGGTTGACGTAGGTGCGGCTGAGGATCTGGCTGTAGATCCGGTCGAGAATCTCCTGCGTCTGCGGATTGACGACTTCCACATGGCGTTGTGGCTCCTCCCGCCAATCGCCGAACGCCTTGGGTACGATCTGCTCGAGCGAAATGCTGCGCTCGTCCGCAAGCCGCGCGGTCGGCTTCGCCAGGATGGCGCCGATGGAAGCGACCAGCATCAGCGCTCCCACCAGCCAGGAAACCGCAGGTATCGATACTCTCATCGAGCCAAACCCGTCAGCCGCCAATCGCTTCCTCGGTTTCCTCGAGCTCCAGCTCGCCTGCTTCGCCGCGAGCCGCGCTGTCAAGCAGGAAGCCGCTGCAGGCGTACGCGAAGATCCTGCTCACCCTTGCATTTGCCGCTTCGCACGACAGGCGCCGCGCCGCTTGCTTCTGCCCTCCGTAGAGAAGCAGGAGCAGGCCGAGGAATGCGCTGTCGACGTACGACACCCCGGAAAGATCGATCCGCACGTTCCTGCCGGCGGCGGTTACGGTCATCAGGCAGGCGCGCAGGCGCGGAAGATTTTCCTCTGCCCATGCGCCGCGCAGGCGGATCAGCGCTTCATTGCCTTTTTCGACCACCTGCAGCTCGGCCGCATCGAACGCGGCGCGCTGCGGCTTGTGCCAGCGAACCAGCCACGCGAAGGGCAGGATGCGGGCGAAGAGCAGCCGCAGCAGGTTGAATCCGTCGCCGAGATAGCGCCGCCACAGGGAAGGCTCCTCCTTGATCCGCCAGAGCCATTCCAGCCCGAGGTTTTGCATCCAGGCCGGTGCGCGGCGCACCGTGCCGGCGACGAAATTGACGACCGCACCGAGGTGGCTGATGGCGGGCACGACGATGCTCGCGCGATTGCGCTCGATCCACGCCTGGCCCTTCTTGGCGCCGAGCGAGACGACCAGCAGGTCGGCGCCGCTGGCGTTGATGCGGGCGATGCGATCCTCGCTGCTGAGCTCGTCGATCGAGCCGTGCCCCGGCGATTCGAAGCCGACGCACACCAGGCCACTCGCCTCGGCGTTGAGCCGGCGCGCGGCCGCTTCGGCGACGCCGTCCGGGCCGCCGAAGAAATACACCGAAACGGTCGTCGCGCCGCGCTTGCGCAGCTGATCGAAAAGGCCCGAGCCCGGCACCCGCTCCGGGATCGGCAGACGCAACAGGCGCGCCATCCACACCAGCGGCATGCCGTCGGCGATGCTGAGGTCGCTCGTGAGCACGGAATCGCGGAACGGCGCGTCGTTCTGCGAGTTGACCAGGAAATTCAGATTGGGCGTCGAGATGAAGCAGCGTCTGCGCTGCGCCGCCGCGTCGCGCACGCGTTGCACCGCGCCGGCCATGTCGAGAGCGTCGAACGGCAAGCCGAGCAGGCAATAGACGTTTCGCTCGAGATTCCCCTGCACCCCCACCCCCTGTGCCGTCGCGCGGCACTATGGCCGCAATGATAGGGGAAATCGCGATCCGCCGGAACGCCGTCCCCGGCAAGAGATTGTGCGCAACCTCAGCGGCGCACGAGCTGGTTGATCTCGATGATCGGCAACAGCACCGCCAGCACCACCAGCAGGACTGCAATGCCCATCGCGACAACCACTGCGGGCTCGAGGATGCCGGTGAGCAGCCTGGTGCGGCCTTCGTTCTCGAACTCCTGCTGGCGCGCCGCCTGGGACAGCATGTGGCTGAGCCTGCCCGAGGCTTCGCCCGAAGCGATGAGGTGGATGAAGATCGGCGGGAACAGGCCCTGGCCACCGAGCGCCCGGTGCAGGCTGCTTCCCTCGCGCACCCGCCGCGCCGCCTCCTCGACCGCGCGGCGCAGCGGCAGCGCGCCGATCACGGCGGCGCCAGTCTCGAGCGCCTGCAGCAATGGCACGCCGCTGCCGACCAGGATGGCGAGCGTGCTCGCGAGGCGCGCGGTTTCGACGCCCTGGATGAGCGGTCCGAGCAGCGGCAGGCGCAGCATCGAGCCCTGCACCTGCAGGCGCACGCCCGGACGTGAATAGGCCGCACGGGCGCCAAGGGCGAGGAGAGCGGCGACGACGCCCAGCGCGAGCAGCTTGCCCTGCAGCGCATCGGTGACCCAAAGCAGCGCGCGCGTCAGGAACGGCAGCGCCTGCCGGCTCTGCTCGAACACCTGCACCACCTGCGGCACGACGTACATCATCAGGAACAGCACGATGCCGAACGCGATCAGCGTGACCAGCGCCGGATAGGTCGCGGCGGCCAGCAGCTTTCCGCGCAGCGCCTGACGATCCTCGA
>Ga0137409_10004503_pt1 | contig 14601 bp, 11 predicted proteins | sample CZODoug1_16funga_FD_122059 | JGI IMG/M metagenome (GOLD analysis project Ga0137409, IMG submission 122059) | Vadose zone soil fungal communities from Angelo Coast Range Reserve, California, USA - CZODoug1_16fungal (Hybrid Assembly) | ecosystem: Environmental > Terrestrial > Soil > Vadose zone... | reverse complement strand
CTACACGCGTGAGTGTTCAGGGGGAGGTATTTAAGAATCCGACGGTGACCATGGCCTTCCTGCACTCCGAAGTAGATCGGAATATCCCCCTTCATGCCGGCCAGCACGCTAATCGGTTTGCCCTGGTGATTGGCAATGAGGATTATCAGCGTTTTCAAACTGATCTTCAGTTTGAACAGAACGTAGCGTTTGCGCGAAATGATGCAGTGGTGTTCAAAGAATATCTGATAAGAACCCTGGGCTTCCCCGAAAATCAGGTCTTCCTGCTCACCGACGCCACGCGTGGGCAAATGGGCCGGGAAGCAACTCGTGCCGGCGGATTACCTCGCGCTGTGCAACAGGATGTCGCCGCACAATCCGCATTGTCCCTACACGCTGATGTTCGAGCACAACGCGGACGGTCACGTGGCCGGTGCGCCGCCCGATGCGTTTTGGAAATCGGGCGCGGGCGGGTTCGCGCTCATTGTCGTGCCGTCGCTGGAACTGGTGATTTACAAGTTGGGCGGCAACAACGGGCAATACGACCCGGCGCTCACGGGTTTACCGCAGCCGGAGCCGGGTCATGAGCGCGATGATTGGAAGCCCATACCACGCACCCCGTTCCACGAAGGCAGCATGGGCGGGGATGACGGAATTCGACGCGTACTGGAGATGGTATGCGCGGCAGTGAGAGAATGAGGTTTCATCTCTCACTCCTCATCACCCTCGACTTGGCTGAGGAAGCCGCTACGATCACGGCATGTGGAAAACCAGCCTTCCCTGGTGGGAGTTCATTTTCCGCGGGCTGATCGTTTATGTCTTCCTCCTGGTAATTTTGCGCCTTACGGGCAAACGACAAGTGGGTCAGTTGGCGCCGTTCGACCTGGTCCTGCTGCTGGTATTAAGCAATGCGGTGCAGAACGCCATGAACGGCGGCGATAATTCAATCACCGCCGGCATCGTCGCCGCCTCGACGCTGGTCGTCGCGAACGGGATCGTAAGCCGGCTCACCTATAAAAATAAAACGCTTGAACGTCTCCGACATTCCGTTCTCGTCATCAGGATCGAGGAATGCGTTCGACCCCGCCTTGTCGATCAGCGAGATGTGGAAATGCGAACAGCTTCCGGACAACCCCTTATATGGCTTGGTCATGAACGTCGCGAGCAAGCCGTGCTTGGCCAAATATTCCTTCACCGTGTTCTTGAAGACGAACGCCCTGTCGGCGGCTGCCACGCCAACCTGTGCGGAATAGTTGATCTCCACCTGACCGGGCCCATGCTCGACATTGTAGGTGATGATATCGATGCCCTCCGCCTGAAGGACCCTGATGAGATCGTCGATCGCTGGATGCTGATGCGTGCGAGCGGTTGCGAAAATCGGCTGCCCGCCGAAGATCGGCTTACGCGTCTCGGCATCGACAACATAGAACTCGTATTCGTGTCCCATCATCACGCTGAAACCGAGAGATTCAGCGACTGACAACATCTTCTTCAAGAGCATGCGCGGCGAAGCGAGCTGTACCCTGCCGTCGTACCACATGGTATCGCATATGACCCGTCCGGTTTTTTCGAGCCACGGCACCGGCGATAGCGTGTCCTGGTCGACCACCATCACGCAATCCCGGTAGTTCATCTCCTCGTTGTAGCCGGAGTTCCGTACCGGGATGGAGTAGCTGTCGAGCGCGACGGTGCCACCATAGAGGTTGAGGCCGGAGCGCATATAAGCGGCGACGTGACCAACCGGGATTGTCTTGCCGCGGCTCATGCCCGCCATATCCGGAATCTCGAAACGAACGAATTCGTAGCCCAGGCTCTTCACCTTTTCGAAAAAGGCTTTCGCGGACTCCTCGGTCGCAAGCCCGAGTGTCGGGATGTGACGCTCCTTCGCTCCCTCGTCGATTACTTTCAGCATCTCAAGACCTCTTCTTGCCACCAAACGTGCAGGACCGCTCACGCGACCCTCGAGGCGGAATGGTCCGCCAGGACTGCGGAGAAATTGTCGTAAATTCGGCGCGCCGCCATGCCAAAGGTGTCAAGCTTCGGAGCGACGATCTCGTTCAGCCGAGCGGCTTCGTCGATGCCCAAAGCCTGCTCAAGACTGGCCTTGTATGCCGGCACCGCTTCCCAATCCCGCACCGTCGCCGGTGTAATCTCGACATGGTATTGCAGGCCGTAAGCATGCTTGCCCCAGCGGAACGCCTGGGTCGCGCAGGCCGCGTTTCCGGCGAGCACCACAGCTCCTTTCGGCAGCACCGAGATTTCCGCGCCGTGCCACTGGAATGTCTCCATGCCGCCGGAAAAGCTCTTGAATAGCGGATCGGTCTTGCCTTCTACCGTCAGGACCACGTTTGCAAGACCGACCTCGGGAACGGACATCGGAGATACCTTGCCGCCCAGCGCCTCCGCGAGAAGCTGATGACCGAGGCAAACGCCGAGATACGGCCGGGCCATATCGTGGACCCAGCGGCGAATGGCGGCCTTCTCGCTGACAAGCCATGGGTGGACGTCCTCCTGCCAGACATCCATCGGGCCACCCATGACGACCAGCAAATCAAATGGATCGAGCGGCGGAATCTGGCTACCCTCGTCCAGTTCGACGGCGAGCCAGTCATGTCCGCTCGCCTTCCAGAAATCCCGGAACGTGCCGGGGTGCTCGACGGCGAGATGTTGGAAGACAAGAATGCGCATCACAACTCCTTGGACTTTCCAGCGCCTGTGCGTGTTCTTGTTTGAATTGACCCGCATCAGGCAAGCCTTGCTTTCGTGACCAGGTCGAAGGCAAGCATGTGTTCCGCGGCGATCGACAATCCCACAACGTCACCGGCGGCGAGATTCGGAATAGAACGTGCCGGCAGCACCAGCCGCAGTTCGGCGCCCGTCGTCGCCACCATCACGACGGCGTCGACCCCAAGCGGCTCGATGTCGGCCACCCGTCCCTGCAGGTCGCCATCTGCAGGTGCCGACAGCCGGATGTGTTCCGGCCGCAAACCGGCCTCGAAATCAAGATCGCTCTGCGGTAGCCGCCTGGAAAGGGCTGCAGGTGCTCTGTAGCGGGCTCCTTCCAAATGCACATGCCCGCCGTCCCCCGGCGTATAATGTGCCCGAACCAGGTTGATTTCCGGCGCGCCGACAAACTTCGCGACCTCGCGATCGGCAGGCTGTTCATACAGAGCTTGCGGGTCGGCGATCTGCACCACGCGCCCTTCGCGCAACAGGACGATCGTGTCGGCAATCGCCATGGCTTCCGCAAAATCGGGCGTTGCCAGCACGAACGTATAGCCCAATTCCTTTTGCAGCCTTCGCAGTTCGGCCCGAAGCTCGATGCGCAACATGGCATCGAGGCTCGCGAGCGGCTCGTCGAGCAGGAACAGGCTTGGTTCGCGCACCAGCGCACGGCCGAGCGCCACGCGCTGCCGTTCACCACCGCTCATCGTTTTCGGCAAGCGGCCGAGAATGTGAGCGATCTTCAATTTCGCCGCCACATCCCGAACCTTCGTTTCGATTTCCGGCTGTCGCATTCCAGCGATACGCAAGGGGTTGGCGATGTTCTGAAATCCCGTCTTGTTCGGGTAAAGCGCCAGATTGTCGAAGATCATCGCTACGTTGCGATGCTTCGGCTCTATGCCGGCACTGTCCCGTCCGCCCAGCATGATACGGCCGTCGTCGGGCTGCTCGAGCCCCGCGACCATGCGCAGCATCGTCGTCTTGCCTGCGCCGGCGGCGCCAAGGATGACCGTCAACGCGCTCTCCGGAACCACGAAACTTACTCCGTCCAATGCCCGTTTGCTCCGATAGGCCTTGCTGAGCTTGTGAACCTCAAGCCTCGGGACCTCGAGCGCTGCGGCGGAAGCCATGACGTTCATGACATGTCCTCGGCAAAGAGCGGCAGCCGACGGTCGCTTTCACCGCTGAAGAGAACAAGGGACGAAGGGTCGATGGAGAGTCCGACTTCGGCTCCCTCCTCCGGGCGCCCCAGCGACGGGACGATCACCTTCATCGTTTGCGGGCCGCTTTCCACTGTCAGCACCGCGTCGGATCCCCGCGGCTCCACCAGCACGACCCGCGCGGCCATCAGCCCTTCCCCAGTGGACGCCAGGCGGATGTCCTCCGGGCGGACGCCGAGTACGGCGGGCAGTCTTTCGTGCCCCTCTCCGGGCGTCGTGCCACTTGGCAGGTCGAACGAGAAACCATCCTTGGCGAAGGCCAGACCGGCGCCATTCCGCACCAACTTGCCGCGCAGGAGATTCATCGGTGGCGAGCCCATGAAACCTGCGACGAACAGATTGTCCGGCTGTTGGCAGATCAGGGAGGCTTTCTCCACCTGCTTGATCTTTCCGGCGTTCATGACCGCGATCCGGTCCGCCAGCGAGAGGGCTTCGATCTGATCGTGCGTCACATAGATAATCGTCAGGCCGATCTCCTTCTGCAACCGTCGCAACTCCTTGCGCATGGCGAGACGGGCCGCTGCCTCGAGGTTGGAAAGCGGCTCGTCCAGCAAAAGAATGGACGGTCTGGTGACCAGCGTGCGGCCAATGGCAACCCGTTGCAGCTCCGAGCCGCCGAGATCCCTCGCGCTCGCGTCGAGTATGCCCGTAAGTCCAAGAAGCTCGGCGACCTCACCCACGGCGCGCACGATCGCCGGCTTCTTGACACGGCGAACTTTCAGTCCGAAAGCCAGGTTCTCGCGTACCGACATGGACGTGAATACCGCATAGTCCTGAAAGACCAGGCCGACGTCGCGCCTGCCGGCCGGGATATCGATCACCGACCTGCCGTCGATCAGGATATCTCCGGAGCTTGGCGCCTCCAATCCGACGATCATGTTGAGTGTCGTCGACTTGCCGCAACCGGAAGGGCCAAGCAGCGCCACCGTCTCGCCGCCGGCAACCGTCAAATCGATACCGTCGACGGCAGCAACCGAGCCGTCCGAAAACTCCTTCTTCAGGTCGACGAGCTGGAGCTTCGGGGCGGTCATCGCTTGATCGCTCCGAACGTCATGCCGCGCGCGAGGTGCGACTGGATGGCGAAGCCGGCGAGGACCAGCGGTATCATCGCCAGTACAGCGAGGGCCGCCTGCACACCATAAAGCGTGCCGGCCGTCGCGGTCACATATTTGGCGAGTTGCACCGGTATGGTCGATATCCTGCCGTATGACAGAACCAGCGCGAACATGAACTCCGACCAGTTCAGGATGAAGATGAACAGCGCGGTGGCAAAAAGCCCGCCCCGCACCAGCGGGACCGTGACGGTCACATGCGCCATCAGCCGCGAGCGGCCGTCGATCATCTCCGCCTCCTCGATCTCCCGCGGCAAGTCGTCGACGAAGCTCTTGAGCATCCACGTGGAGAACGGCAGCGTCGCAGCCACATAGATAGCGATCAGGCCGCCATAGGTGTCGATGATGTTGGTCGCCGAAAAGATGATGACAAATGGAACGGCGATCGCTGCGGGAGGAAACATTCGCCCTGACAGGATGATCAGCGGCGTCACCTTGCTGCCGCCAGCGTAGCGCGACAGCCCGATGGCGGCGAAAAGGCCGATCAATATCGAGAAGAACGTCGAAACAACCGACGCGAGGATGGAACCGAACACCGAGGCCGTCGCCGATTGGCTGACGCCGCCGACTCCATATTCCCGAATGGCGTTGGGATCGAACAGGGTGCGGAAGTTGACCAGGGTCGGATTGGCCGGCACCCAGATCGCGGGCGCCGCATTCCAGTCGGTTGGCGGCTTGATCGCCGTCATGACGATCCAGAAGACGGGAAAGAGCGTGACGACGAGCGCCACTACGAGCAGGATCGCCATAATCGGCGTTAGCGGACGTGCAGGCATCAGCGACGCTCCTTGAGCAACTGCTCGCGAATTGGCAGAAGCATCAGGTTGATCAGCACCAAGGTACCGATCAACACGATGAAGGCCGCAGCCGCGCCGTAGGCTAACTGGAAATCGTTGAAGGCAAGCTTGTAGATGTAGAGGCTGATGGTCTCCGTTGAGGAGCCGGGACCGCCGCGCGTCAGCATGAACACTTCATCGAACAGCTTGATGACCTCCATTGCCCGGATAACGAACGCCACGACGATCACCGGCTTCAACATGGGCAGGATCACCCGCCAGAAGACCTGACGCGGACTTGCCCCCAGTATGATGGCGGCCCGGACGGGATTTTCCGGCACGGCATTCAATCCGGAAAGCAGAATCAGAAAGAACAACGGCGTCCAGTGCCAGACTTCAGTGACGATCACGGTAACGACAGCCAGCGGCGCGCTGCGAAACCATTCGGGCGTCGCAGCCCCACCGACGAACAGGGCGATGATCTGGTTGAGCGGGCCGTTCGACTGGAACAGCATCCAGAAGGTATATCCGACGACAACAGGCAGAATCATCATCGGCGTCAGCAGGGCAGAGAAGAACACGGCCTTTCCGCGAAATTCGCGCAGGAAGAGAACCGCGAGCCCAAGTCCGATCGTAAATTCCAGCGCGAGGCAGACGACAGAGATCAGAATTGTGCGAACCACCGCCTCGACGAACCGGCTGTCATAGATCAGGAGATCGGAGTAGTTATCGAGCCCGATAAACGACGCGTTGAACAGCGAGCCGCGTGTCGGTGTCCAGTCGGTGAAGCTCATATAGAGCGCGACTAGAAGCGGAACGACCAGGACAGCCACCGAAACGATCTGACCGGGCAGTACCAGATAGCGAAGCGCCGGCGGCCGCGCACGTTTTACCGTTGCCGACGGTTTCGTCGGCACCGGCGATGCCGGCGCGGCCGTCATGGAAGCATTAACCACTCTGGCCCTCAGCCCGTCCTGGTTGGCGTGGAGGTTCATTTTTCGTCTCGGCAGTCGGCCCCCAGGCGAGGATGGCGACCGTCGTTGGACGGGGCCGCCACCCCTTCCAACTGAGATCAGCTCCAACGATCCGCGCCGCTTGCCTTCTTGATCGGGTCAGCGAGATTTTTGGCCAGCGCGAGCCACGAGGTCTTGACCTTCTCCTTGCCAACGCGCCGCGTGATGCGATCGAAGGCGCGCGCGGCGTCGTCCAGGGCCTGCTTCGGTTTTTTATCGCCGGTCATGCAGGCGTGGACTTCCTTGTCGAGCGCATCCTGGTACTCGAACCCGCCCGGAAGGCAGAAATCCGGGACCGTGTTTACCATGTTGTTGTAGAGTGTCTTCAGGTAGTCCGGGGAATAGGTATCGACCATACGCTGCGTCGGCGCCAACATTTGGTTGGCGCGATAGGGATCGGAATAGCCGCCAAGATAGGGAATCGCATCCATGGATATCGTCGGCGACGTCATCCATTGCGCGTAGGCATAGGCAAGTTCCGGATTGGCCGAATATTTCGATACGGCGTAACCATAACCCCAGCAGAACATCCCGGCGTAAAGCAGCGAACCGTCCTTTAACTTGTCGGCCGGCATCACGGTCGCCGCGATCTTGCCTGTCGTCGCCGGACCGGTTGAGGGCGCCTTCGAATATTTAAAGCCCGACGGCCACACGATATTCATGAACCCCTCGCCGCGGCCAAAAGCGTTGTAGTTCGACGACCAGGTGAAGCTGAAGGCATCCGGATGCAAATAGGGATTCAGCGCGAGCATGTCTTCCAGCGCGGCAACGCCTTCGTCTGTATTGAATGTCGGATTGACGTCCTGGTCGAAATAGAGCCGGCCCTTCGAAACGAGCCTCTGCATGAACATCCACTTCACGTAGTAACGCGACCGGTATTCGAGGCAGCCGAAGAACTTGTTGGCGGGATCATGCATGAATTGCGCGAGGTTGAAATATTCCGTCCAGGTCTTGGGAATGCCCAGCGGATAGCCATGCTTGTCTGCGAAAGCCTTCATCTTGTCGGGATTCTTGAGATGATCGTCGCGACACAACACGGTGATCTGATCGCCGTCGCAAAGCAGGCCGGCAACGCGGCCGTTGTAGAGCTGCGCGTGGTGGCTGGCGGGGAATACGACACCCCATTCCGGATTGAACAATTCGGGATCGTACTGTTTCACCCAGTCGGTCAGGTCATAGATCACGCCCGACTCGATCCAGTCCGGATAGGACATTGCCGTCGGCATCATCACATCGTAGCTGCCAGTCTTTGCGACGGCTTCCTGCATGCCCTTGGTGTGAACGACCTCGTCCGGCTCCTCGATAAAGACGAGCTGGATGCCGAGTTCGTTTTTCCACCTGTCGACGTAAGGGGTCATGTTACCGATCGATCCGGTCGGTATCAGGACCGTGAGCGTCTTCTTCGTTGCCTTCGCCGCAGCCTCCTTGGCAAGGGCCCAGGAGCGCTCTTCCGGGCCTCCAATGGCGGCGAACGCCTTGGTCGCGCCGAGCGGCGACTCCATGACGGCGTTTGCAACGAAAGTGGAAACGCCGAGCAAGCCCAACGATTGCACAAAACTTCGGCGATCCATCTGCCCTGCTTCGAATTTGCCGAGCACATTTTTGATCTCATCACGATTTGAGTTCATGATACCCCTCTGCCACTGGCCGTTGTTGAATCGCCGCCAAAACGAAAAATCGCCGCTTCGAGATACGTGGCCCTGCGTGGCCGCCGTCCGCGCGCACCCCATCGACAACCATCGAAGCCGCTTCGATGGTCCCGCCGCACGAGGGAATTGTCTTGCAAACCCGCTCGTCTTCCTGTTGTTCGAAAGCTAGAAAACCTTTCGCAACTGCGGCAGAGCCATTTTTGTTTTAGCTACGGTACCATTCTTGCAAGCGGACTCCCTTGCAGGCAGCGTCTCTTGCAAGTGAGGGCCGCACTGATGCAACACGTCGACGGAGAGATTGCTGAGGAGATCGAATGCCGAAGACTGCGATAACGGGCACTCTAGTCAGCCTTGCGATCGACAAGACATCCAGTGTGCCAATCTACCGACAGATGGCGGATCTGTTGCGCGAGGCGGTCAGCGCCGGCCGAATATCCGCTGGCAGCAAATTGCCTTCAACTCGTATCTTCGCGGAGGAGCTTGGCGTTTCACGCAACACCGTCTTGCAGGTTTTCGACACGTTGATCAACGAGGGCTTTTTGATCAGTCGCGTGGGTGCCGGTACCTACGTCTCCGGCGAGACCAGCGAGCGCGATGAGCCCGGACAGTTGCCGACGGAATCGTCCAATCCGGGAGAGAGCCATTATCCTTTTCGATCGTTGTCCCGCCGTGGCAAGAGTATCGTTTCGTCTGCGACCGATGCATTCACGGAAAGTCCGACGCCGTTCATGCCGGATCTTCCGGACCTTCGCGAGTTTCCCATTCGAACCTGGTTGCGTCTGCTAAACGAAACGTCGGGCCGGTTGCGCGGCGAGGTTCTCGCCGACACTTCCAACGCAGGTTATGAACCGCTACGGCGAGCGATCGCTCAATACCTCAACGCTTCACGCGGCATGTCCTGCGATTTCACTCAAGTGATCATCACGACAGGATCCCAGCAAAGTCTTGATCTCGTCAGCCGCATGTTGCTCGATCCCGGCGATCCTGTTTGGTTGGAAGAGCCGGGATATATCGGGGCGCGCGCGGCATTCAGCGCCAACGGCGCGGCACTCTATCCGGCTGCAGTAGATGAAAACGGGCTTTGCGTCGATCTAGCAGCCACCACCCTACCGTCGCCACGTCTCATCTTTGCGTCGTCTTCACGCCACTATCCGCTAGGTGCGACGCTCTCGGCCGAGCGGCGACTGGCACTGATCGACTTCGCCGACCGTAGCGGCGCGTGGATCATCGAGGACGACTACGATCATGAGTTTCGTTACTCAGGAACGACACCGATCTCTATTCACGGGCTTGACCATGGTAACCGCACCATACATCTAGGGACATTTTCCAAGATCTTGCTGCCGTCTCTCCGGCTAGGCTACATGGTGGTACCGCACGACCTCATAGATTCGTTTGCCAAGGCACGCGCTGTCGTTGACCGGCACGCCTCCCTCATCGAGCAGATGGTTCTCTCGGAATTCCTGCATCGAGGCCTGCTTGTTTCTCACGTCCGACGCATGCGCACCCTTTATCGTACCCGACAGAAGCAGCTTATCGACGGGTTAACCGAGCTTTTCGGCGAAAGCATTCCCTTCGCTTCAGTGGAAACAGGCATGCACGTCCTGTTGCCACTTACTAATGACGCTGATGATCAGAAAATCGCCAATCTGTGCGTCGCGCAGAAGCTCGTGCTACGCCCCCTATCGCCGTATTATCTGGGCCATCGCCGACGGCAAGGCTTGTTGTTCGGCTTCTCCGCATTCAACACCGAAGAGGTCGCCCAGGGGATAGCGCGTCTTTCCGCGTTCCAGTCTGACATCGCTCCGTTCGTGCCGTTGCTGAATTATCAATATGGGCCTCCTAAGCTCGTCCGCAATTAATCCGATAATTCGTCCTCAGTTGCGGGATACTTGCGGCTGATATCGGTTCAAAATTGAAACGCAACAATCCCTCTAATTGGCATCAGTCGAAGAGATTGCCCCGCGGTGTCTCTTGCTTGCGCCCGACGGTCCAATCGTTTCTACGCCGACAGAGTTTCGGTATGTAATTTGCTTGCTGGATCTCACGAGGTCCCCGGCCGCCTTGGCTCGGCGGATCGTTCCCGCGAGAGGACTCAGATGTCGATTACAGTTGGAACAATCGACGCGATCATGCGCTTTCCGATCAAATCGTTGTTGGGCGAAAGTTTGGAGGAGTGCGAGATCGTCGCGGCCGGCCTTCTCGGCGACCGCGGCCACGCTCTGCTGGACCCCTCGACCGGAAAAATTGCTAGCGCAAAACAGCCCAACCTCTGGCGCGACCTGCTTACATTCCGCGCCAGGACCGCATCAGAGATGGACCCTCGCGCGATAGTCGTCTCTGACGGCGTCGGTAACAAGGTCGACCTTTCTGATCCGGACTTCGATGCCAAGGTCTCCGAATTGCTCGGAAGAACAGTCAAGTTGATCAATGTCAGGCCGACCGGCATCGAGCTCAATCGCGCAAGGCCTGACGAGGTTATGACCGAAGGCATGGACGCGAAGGTGACTCAAGATGTGCTGGCAATTGCCGCGGCGGCGCCGGACGGGGGATTCTTCGACTTTGCACCTCTTCATGTGATGACGTCCGCTTCGCTCGATGCCGTTCGTTCTGCGGCCCCCGCGGCTTCAATCCGCGCTGAGAGATATCGGCCCAATATCGTGATCGAGACCCCGCCTTCAATGGTCTTTGGCGAGAACCAATGGATCGGTCGCAAGCTCCGCATCGGGCAATCCGTGAGTCTTGAAGTGATCGCTCCGACACCGCGGTGCGCAGTACCAATGCTTGCCCACGGCGCCCTGCCGCAAAGTCGCGAAGCGGTTGCTGCCGTCAACGCGCTGAACAGGATCGAATTTCCACTGCTCGGCCCGGGGACGTTCCCCTGTCTCGGTGCCTATGCCAGGGTCCTCGCTACGGGCGCGATCAGTTGTGGCGATCCAGTGGTCCTCGAATGAAGAGTTTCAGTGATCACTCATAGAAACGCGCGTCATCCCAAACAAGCCGCCGGGCGTCGTGGTAGATGGCGTCCAGCCTTTGATCGGAAACTGGTTCGCGCCCTTGTTCATTGGCGGTCAAACGTCAAAGCTCGAATCAAGACTCCGGGCGACATTTTTTTGGTCGAACAATTCGAACATGAAATCGGCGTCGGCGATGAGATTTCCCCATGCAGCGCGGCGTACCTATCTGAGAAGGCACCGGGTTCCTGGGCATGTCCCCGGAGGTCCTCCAGGACACCTATGGGCACCATCATCCGGACCACCTGAACGGGGCCGCGGCCGCCATTGACCAAAAGGGTCGATACGCTTCGGTGGCCGACGGAAATCAGAACAAGAAATCTAATGAATTCTGGTCAGAGCGGCAGGAGTCGAACCTGCGGCCCCTGCGTCCCGAACGCAGTGAACATCTTCTAAGCTGTTGATTTTTCTCGACACGGTAGGTGTTCCGCCACGTTTTGTTCACGGTCGTTTCAGCCAATTCGTTGCGATATGGTTGCGGCGCCTCTCAATGAGAACAACACTCGCTGCAGAACGCGAGTATCTCTGGATGTGTGGGGTGCTTGGGGGGACCGAGCGTCGCTGATATGCGGTTTGCCGGAATGGCTCGCCTCGCGAGCCGAACGTTGAGTCTGTCTTCGTGGGCCGGTCGGGGGTTCAAGTCAGGGGAGGACCGAGTGGGATTCGAACTCACGATACGGATTTGTCTCCCGCGTGTCGCTCGCACTGATAAGGTATTGTTAGAAAGCTTGTCAGTTCGCCGTCGGGCGTCGCGCACTGTTGTCATCCGGCGGCAGTCCGAAACGTCCAGCTACGGGACGCACCCGGCCCTTGCGGCGCCGGTGCAAGATCGTGGGCGACGGAGCCAAGCACCGACGATCCCTTGGTGAGGAGCAGCTGACGCGCAGATAAACGCCGTTGACGATACAAGGCGGGACTTCAAGCGGTCGCCGGCTGCCTGCCGCCGGGCAGCACCACGACGCGGGTGCCGACCTTGACCCGGGTGTAGAGGTCCTGCACGTCCTCGTTGGTGAGGCGGATGCAGCCCGAGGACACGAAGGTGCCGATGGTCGACGGCTGATTGGTGCCGTGGATGCGGTAGACCGTCTTGCCAAGGTAAAGCGCCCGCGCACCAAGCGGATTGCCGGGGCCGCCGGCCATGAAGCGCGGCAGATAGGGCTGGCGCTCGATCATCTCGGTCGGCGGATGCCAATCCGGCCACTCGGCCTTGCGGCTGATCTTCTGCACGCCGGTCCAGGTGAAGCCGTCACGGCCGACGCGGACGCCGTAGCGGATCGCACGTCCGCCGCCGAGTATGTAGTACAGGTGGGTATTGGAGGTATCGACGACGATGGTGCCCGCGGGCTCCTTGGTCGCGAAGGTCACTTCCTGGCGGCGCAGGTGCGCCGGAAGCTGCGCAGGGCCGACTTCCGGCTGCTCTTCCGGCGGCAGTGCTGCGAGCTGCACCGGCTTGCCGTCGGCGCCGACGGCTTGTTGCTGCGGTTGCGGGAGCGCGCCGGAGGCACCGGGCGCGGCCGCCGGTTCGGCACCGATGGCTCCCGGTGGGCGCAGGCCGGCGCGGTCGTCGTTCGGATAGACGATGCCGGCGCCGGGAATGCGGCTGTCGCCGCGATCCGAATAGGCCGGCTGTTGCTGACCGGGCGGGCGGTCCGCATAGATCACCGCCGGCGGACCGGCCGGGCGGCCGTAACGCGGATCGTCGGGCGAAAGGACCGGACCCGTGGGCGTCGCAGCGCCGCGGTCCGAATAAACCGGAGCGGGCGCGGTGCGGCCATAGCGCGGATCGTCGGGAGAAAGAATCGGACCCGTGGGCACCGGCGCGCCACGGTCTGAATAAACCGGCGCACCAACCGGGCGGCCATAACGGGGATCGCTGGGCGACATCACCGGGCCGGGCGGCGGCAACGCGGCCGCGTTCTGACCGTTCGGCGCCTCGTCATCATCGTCCAGTGCGTCGAAATCGGGTTCGCCGGGGCGGCGGCGTTCATCAGTCGCATAGCCACCAGGAACATACGGTCCCGGAGCCGTCGAATACACCTGACCTTGGGAGGCCTGGCCCTGGTAGACTTGGCCTTGGGCGGGATAGCCCTGTTGCGCATGGGCGAGCGAAGTTCCCGCCAAGCCAGCGGCAATGGCAGCACAAATCGTCAGAATGCGGTTATTCATCATCGCCTTTGTATAGACCCCAAGCCCCACAGGACGGTTAACGGCAGATGACGGAAGATAGCGGCACATTCAAGACAAGTCCGCGAAATTCGGCCCGTACCGGTCATTTGTGATCGCAGCCAAGCTGCGGCAAAGATGTCTCAGAACGTTGGAAATCGCCATTGTGGATGGTGAGAGTCTTCAGACCGAAGATTTTGCAACAAAAAGCCACCGGGCACTGAGATACTCTCAAATCGGCCTGATTCGCGCGCACGCGCACCTCACGAATCAGGCCACACAGTGGTCACCGCGTTCCCCTGGCAATCAATAACCCTCCAGCAATCAAGGAGGGTGGAACTCGAGTCCATGCTTCCCGGCTTTCGTTTCCTGTTCACCGCGATCGTCCTGTCGATGTCGGTCCTGGTTTTTGGGCTTGGCGCCGCCGCCCTGCTGCGCGCCGCGCATGAGGAATTCGCCAACCTTCCCTCGCGGCGGGCGACGCCCGAGCCGATGTTTGCCCGCCTCAATGACGGCCCGCCGCCGACGCTGGCGCTGCTGCGTGTCGATCCGCCGGTCGCGGAGAAGCCGGCGGAGAATGTCCCGGCTGCCGCCGTTCCGGTAACCGCCCAGGACATCCCGGCGCCGTCCGGGCAGGCTCCGGACGCCAGTCCGGCCGAGCCCGAGAAACTGGCAGCCGTGAGTCCGGCAGAGCCGATGCAGGTTGAAGCGGCAAAGCCGGAAGACCCGGCGAAGGAGCCGACCGCGGCGACACCAGCCGCGCCGGCCGAAGCCGAGGCGCCCGTTGCCAAAGCGGAAGTGAAACTCGCCGCGATCGCGGAAACGCCGGAACCTGCCTCCATCACTCCGCCTGCGCCGGAGCCGGCAGCGGATGAAGGCAACGTCGCTGCGGCCAGGATCGCAACGCTTGGCGGTCCCGCCGTCATCGTCGACGAAAAAACGGCTGCCAAT
>Ga0137409_10004502_pt1 | contig 14602 bp, 15 predicted proteins | sample CZODoug1_16funga_FD_122059 | JGI IMG/M metagenome (GOLD analysis project Ga0137409, IMG submission 122059) | Vadose zone soil fungal communities from Angelo Coast Range Reserve, California, USA - CZODoug1_16fungal (Hybrid Assembly) | ecosystem: Environmental > Terrestrial > Soil > Vadose zone... | reverse complement strand
TGGCGTCGGCCACCTGAGACGCGGGGGTCCGAATCACGAGCTCATCGCCATCAATCGTGCACCAGACGGTTGTCTCGACGGTCTGGGGCTCTTGGCCGTCGCGGCTGGTGATCTGGACCAGCCGGGCCGAATCTCGATAGCCGGAGAGCCGGTGGTAGCGCTCCACGAGCGCGTTGAAGAACGCGACGGGATCGATGGACTGCGGATCAATGGGAGCGGAGTCGGCCGCTCGAGGCGACTGGCCCGACTGCGCGCTGCCCATGAGATGGCAACCGACCGAAGTCGCATCCGACCAAACGCGGCAGCCCCAAGTGCCATCGGCAGGCAAATCGAATACCGAGACGCACCCGCCGCGCCCGGCCCTGCGAGCGTGGCCGCCTTCACCAGGCTCATGCGTGCCAGCGCGAATGCCATCGGGAGGAACATGAGGAGCGTCATGGCCTCCTCGGGGCGGAGCGCGAAGATCGCGCGCTTCATACCGGCACGCTAGCCTTGGCCCTGGCGACAAGCCGCACGCGGGCGTCCAGCGCCACGCAGGGCTTCTCACCCTCGAACACGACGACCGGATTCAAGTCCAGCTCCGCGATCTCCTCCTGATCGCGCGCCAGGCTCGAGACGCGGTGGAGGAGATCCACCACGGAGGCGATATTGGCCTTCGGCGCGCCGCGGTAGCCGTCCAGGAGCGGAAATCCACGGATCTCGCGGATCATTTCCTCGGCGTCGCGCTCGGTGAGCGGGGCCACCCGCACCGAGACGTCGCGGAGGATCTCGGCCGCCACGCCTCCCTGCCCGAAGAGCACGACGGGGCCGAAGGTGGGGTCGCGGGTCACGCCCACGATCGTCTCCACGCCGCCCCCGACCATCCGCTCGATCGTCACGCCCTCGAAGCGAGCGCCGGGCTGCGCCTTCGCGAGTGCTGAGCGGATGGAATCGAACGCGCGCGCCGCTTCCTCGTCGCTCACCAGATTGAGCCGGACGCCGTTCACGTCGCTCTTGTGGAGCACGTCGGCCGATCGGACCTTCATCGCCACCGGGAAGCCGATGCCCCGCGCCACCAGGGACGCCTCGCCGCGGTTCAGCGCGGGGCGGGCGCCCGTGGTGCGGATGCCGTAGGCGCGCATTAGGTCTTCCATGCCGGGTCCCGTCATCCAGCGCGATTCGCCGGGCTTCGCCCCCTCGAGGGCCCTCGCGATCGCCTCGCTCCCTCGCTCCGGATGGAGGTCCTGGATCGTGGGAACCTTGCCCGGCGGCTTGGCGCGCCAGCTTCCGTAAGCCACCGCCCGGGCGAGCGTGTGCGCGGCGGCCTCGGGAAAGGCGTACGAGGGGATGTGCCCCTCCTGCAGGGAGCGGAGGCTCTCCGGAACCCCGTGGCTTCCCATGAAGCAGGAGAGGACCGGCTTCTTGCTCCCCTTGGCGCCCGCCAGGATGGCCCGCGCGACTTCCGGCGCGCCCGTCACGAGCGGCGGCACGAAGATCACGATGATCGCGTTCACGCCCTTGTCCTCGACCAGGAGCTTGAGCGAGCGCTCGTAGGAGGGCGCGTCAGCGGACGCGATCATATCGACCGGGTTCCGCACGCTGGCTTCGGCGGGAAGGAAGGACTTCAGACCCTTCACCGTCTTCGTCTCGAGCTTGGCCACCGTGAGGCCCGCGGACTCGCAGGCGTCGGCGGCCATGATGCCCGGGCCGCCCGCGTTGGTCAGGATCGCGACATTCGGTCCGGACGGGACCGGCTGCGAATCCAGGAGCATCGCGGTGTCGAAGAGCTCCTCGATGGTGTCCGTGCGGATCACGCCGCTCTGGTGGAAGAGCGCCGCCACCGCGGCGTCCGAGCTGGCCAGGGCGCCGGTGTGCGATGTGGCCGCGCGCGAGCCGCCGGGCGTCCGGCCGCTCTTCACGGCCAGGATGGGCTTGGTGCGCGCCACCCGTCGCGCCAGCTGGGTGAACTTGCTCGGGTTCCCGAACGATTCGAGGTAGAGGAGGATCTGGTTCGTGCCGGGATCCTTCTCCCAGAACTCGATCAGGTCGTTCCCCGAGACGTCGGCCTTGTTGCCCACGCTCACGAATTGCGAGATGCCGAGCGCCAGCCTCCGCGCGTAGTCGAGGATCGCGAGGCCCAGCGCCCCGCTCTGGGAGGAAAACGCGACCCGGCCGGGAAGCGCATCCACCGGAGCGAATGTCGCGTTCAGGGAGACGGTGGGATCCGTGTTGAGGAGGCCGAGGCAGTTCGGGCCCACGAGCCGCATGCCGTGGCGTCGGGCCGCGGCCAGGAGCTCTCGCTCGCGTTCGGCCCCCTCGGGGCCGACTTCCTTGAAGCCCGCCGAGATGACGATGAGCCCTCGGACGCCCTTCCGGCCGCACGCCTCGACGGTCTCGAGCACGTGCGCCGCGGGGATCACGATGACCGCGAGGTCGACGTCGCCTGGAATCGACTCCACGTCGGGGTAGGCGGGGACCGACTGGACGTGGCTCGTGTTGGGGTTGACCGGGTAGACCGGTCCCTGAAAGCCCGCCTCGAGCAGGTTGTGGAGAATCGCGCCGCCGAGTGAATCGCGGCTTCGCGATGCCCCGATCACGGCCACCGAGCGCGGCCGAAGGAGCGCTTCGAGCGAATCGGACACGATCTCAGCTACGCCAGGACGCCGGCCTTCTTGCGGATCGCCTCGATCTGCTTGGCGAGCGCGACATCCTTCTGCGTAATCCCTCCCTGATCGTGCGTCACCAGTGAGATCGTGATGTTGGAATAGCGGACGTCGATGTCGGGATGATGGTTCGCCAGCTCCGCCAGGTGCGCGGTCGCGTTGACGAATACGATCGCCTCAGGGAACGAGGCGTGGCTGAAGGTCTTGGTCAACTTGCCGTCTTGGTTCACCCAACCGGGCAACTCTTGGAGCGCTTGCCGAATCTCGGCTTCGGACAGCTTCGCCATGATTCCCTCCTACCACCGTCCGAGCAGGCCCGGATCCGGCATCATTTCCGGGGTCCACTGCTCGGCCAGGATCTCCACTTCGGTCGGCTTCCCCGTGACGCGGGTCACAACCTCTTTCACCTGAGCCATGATCTGCGGCGCGTACGGGCAGAAAGGGGTCGTCAGCAGCATCCGCACCATGAAGGGCTCGACGCTCTGGTCGATTTCACGGACCAGTCCCAACTCGATGATGCTGAGGTGAATCTCGGGATCGACCACCTCTTCCAGCGCGGTTCGGATTTCCGCTTCAGTCGCCATGATCGTACCTCGTGGTTGCTGGAGCCGGGCGCGCTGCCCCGGCGTTACTCCGCGATGCCGATGAAAAGGTCCTCGCCGTCGACGCGCACCGGATAGGTCTCGACGGGCGAGACGGCCGGGAACGTGAGCGCCGCTCCGCTCTTGATGCTGAACCGGGCGCCGTGCCTCGGGCAGATCACCTGATCCCCCTCCACCTCTCCCTCGGCGAGGGGTCCTCCGTCGTGGGTGCAGATGTCATCGATCGCATAAAAGCCGTCGTCCAGACGGTAGACCGCGATCCGCCGTTCTTCCACATCGAAGACCTCGGCCCGGCCCGGGGGCACGTCGCTGACCCGCCCCACGCGCACGAATCGCGCCGTACGCTCGCTCAATCCGTCTCCCCATCCTCGCCGGGCCAGCCCCGGATCCCATAGACTCCCACTTTCAGCGTCTTGAGCGCAAGCAGCGCGCACTTGAGCCGGACCGGTCCCAACTCGATGCCGAGCATCTCGAGCACCTCAGCCTTCCCGATCCGCTTCACTTCCTCGAGCGACTTGCCGCGAATCTCCTCGGTCAGCATCGAGGCCGCCGCGCGGCTGATTGAGCATCCCTTGCCGGTGAACCGGACGTCCGCGACCTTTCCGTCCTGGATCTTCAAATCGATCCGGATCACGTCGCCGCAGAGCGGGTTGGAATCCTCCGCGCTGATGTCCGGATGCTCGAGGGTGCCGAAATTCCGAGGACTTTGGTAGTGGTCGAGGATGTTCTGGCGATAGATGTCGTCGAAGCTCATCGGTGGAAGACTTGCTTGGCCTTTCGCACGCCCTCTCCGAGACGTTCCACGTCCGAGATCAGGTTGTATACGTAGAAGCTGGCTCGGGTCGTCGCGGTCAGGCCCAGCTTGGTGTGGAGCGGCATCGCGCAGTGATGCCCCGCCCGGACCGCGACCCCCTCGTGATCCAGGACGGCGGCGACGTCGTGGGCGTGGATGTCGTCGACCGTGAAGGGGACGATTGCGCCGCGCTCGGCGGCCGGGGGACCGTAGATCGTGACGCCGGGAATCGAACCGAGAACCCGCATCGTCTCCTCGACCAGCTCCCGCCCGTGCTCGTGCACCGCTTCCATGCCGATCTCATTCAGATAGTCGATCGCGGCGCCGAACGCGATCGCGTCGGCGATGTTCATGGTCCCCGCCTCGAACTTGAACGGTACGTCGTTCCAGGTAGAGCCTTCGAGCCGGACCTCGCGGATCATCTCCCCGCCGCCGAAGAAGGGAGGCATCGCCTCGAGCACTTCCCGCTTGCCGTAGAGCGCGCCGATCCCGGTCGGAGCGAGCATCTTGTGTCCCGAGAGCGCGAGGAAATCGCAATCGAGCGTCCTCACGTCGACCGGCATGTGCGGCACGCTCTGGGCGCCGTCGACCATGATGACCGCGCCCGCCGCGTGCGCGCGCCGCGCGATCTCCGCGACGGGGTTGATCGTTCCGAGGACGTTCGAGACGTGCGCGAGGGAGACGATCTTGACCGGGCCCTCGAGGAGCCGGTCCAGGCCGCTCAAATCGAGCCGCCCCGTACGGTCCACCGGGATGTAGCGGATCGTCGCGCCGCGCTCGGTGGCCAGAAGCTGCCACGGGACGAGGTTCGAATGGTGCTCCATCTCGGTGAGCACGATCACGTCGCCCTTGCCGACGTTTTTCCGGCCCCAGGCGTGCGAGACGATATTGACGGACTCGGTGGTGCCGCGGGTGAAGACAATTTCCTTGGACGAGCGCGCGTTCAGGAATCGCGCGACCTTCTCGCGCGCGTCCTCGTACGCCTGGGTCGCCTCCTCGGCGATCAGGTAGACCCCTCGGTGGATGTTGGCGTTGTACGTCCGGTAGTAGCGGTCCAGCGCCTGGAGCACCGCGAGGGGCTTTTGCGTCGTCGCCGTCGAGTCGAGGTAGATCAACGGCTTCCCGTGCACCATCCGCTCGAAGATCGGGAATTCCTTGCGGAGCGCGGCGAAGTCGACGCGCCGCTCCGGGGCGACCGCCTTCATATCAGACCGCCGCTTTCCGCTCGACGGCCTCGGTCACGAGGGTCCGGAGCGACTCGGCCGGGATCCGCTCGAGCACCGGCTCGAAGAAGCCGGCGATGATCAGGCGTTCGGCGTCGCGCCGGTCCAAGCCGCGGGCCATGAGATAGAAGATCTGGTCCTCGTCGACCTGCCCCACCGTCGCGCCGTGCGTGCAGCGCACGTCGTTCGCCTCGATCTCGAGGCTGGGGATCGAGTCGGCGCGGGCCTTGTCCGAGAGAATCAGATTCCGGTTCGCCTGGTAGGCGTCCGAGCGCTGCGCGTCCTTGTGGACCTTGATCAGCCCCTGATAGACCATGCGCGCCCGGCCGCGAAGCGCTCCCTTGAAGAGGAGGTCGCTCAACGAGTGGCCCGCGAGGTGATTCTGGAACGTGTGGAAATCGAAGTGTTGGGTCTCGTTGCCGAAATAGCAGCCCGAGAACTTGGCCTCGCTTCCCTCGCCGTCCAGGTGCATCTCCATGTCGAGCTTGGTGAGCTTTCCGCCGAGACCGGCGAAGGTCCAGTGGAACCGCGCGTCGCGCGCCACGCGGACGCGCTCCACGCCGAAGTGGTAGACGTTCGCGCCCCAGCGCTGGAGCGTCGCCAAGTGCAGGGATGCCTCTTCGCCGACCGTGATCTCGCTCACGCCGACGTTGACCCCGATTCCGGGCTCGCCGGGCGAGTAGTACTCCTCGATCACGCTCGCCGAGCTCCCCTTCTCGAGGGCCACGACGACGCGGGGGAAGGTGCCGACGTCGGGGCTCAGGCGCGAGATCAGAATGCGAATCGGCCGGGGCACCGTCACTCCCGCGGGGACGTGCACGAGCGCGCCGCCCCCGAGGAGCGCACTGTTCAAGCCTGTGAACCGGCTCTCGTCAAAGCGGACCGTGCCGCCCAGAAGGCGCTCGACCAGTGCGGGGGTCTTCTTGGCGGCCTCGGCGATAGGAAGCACCGTCACGCCCAGCTTCCCGAGCTCGGCGTCCGCCTCGGACCACACCACGCTCGAGTCGACCTGGACGAGGAGCGCGGAGCGCTCGGAGGCCGGGCCGATTTCGTCGCGGAGCGGAGCCGGGAGGTCGGCGATGGAGCGGGCCGGTGTGTACGGCTCATGCGTGGCGACGACCGCGTCCCACTTGAGCGCGCTGATGTCCGTCCGCCGCCAAAGCTCTTCGACGCGGCCGGGGAACGGCGTCTTCTCGCAGAACGCCCACGCTTCGGCGCGGCGTCGGGCCAGAAAGTCAGGCTCGGCGGCCCGCGCTGAAACCGCGGCGATCGTTTCCATCTTCAGAGCGCCCATCCGGACCGGGTCCTGGACCTGGCTGGGCGTCATGGTTTCCGTTGGGTTCACGTTTGATCTCCGAGTCGTGATAGGGCTTAAGGCGCGCGGCCGGCTAGCCGACCGAGCCCTCCATTTGCAATTGGATGAGGCGGTTCATCTCCACCGCGTACTCCATCGGAAGCTCCTTCGTGATCGGCTCGATGAACCCGTTCACGATCATCGCGTGGGCTTCCGCCTCGGGAATACCGCGGCTCATGAGATAGAAGACCTGCTCGTCACCGATCTTGCTGACCGTGGCCTCGTGGCCGATGGTGACCTGGTCTTCCTCGATTTCCATGTAGGGATACGTGTCCGAGCGCGAGTGCTCGTCCAGCAGCAGCGCGTCGCAGCGCACGGTGGACTTGCAGCCCTTGGCGCCCTTCGCGACCTTGATCAGGCCGCGATAGCCGGCGCGTCCGCCGTCCTTGCTGATCGACTTGCTGACCACGCTCGAGGTGGTGTTGGGGGCCGCGTGCACCGCCTTGCCGCCCGCGTCCTGGTGCTGTCCCTTGCCGGCGAACGCGATCGAGAGGATCTCGGCGTGCGCGCCCGGCTCCATCAGATAGACGCTCGGATACTTCATGGTGAGCTTGGAGCCCAGGTTCGCGTCCACCCACTCCATCCGCGCGTTGCCGTACGCCATGGCACGCTTGGTAACCAGGTTGTAGACGTTGTTCGACCAGTTCTGGATGGTCGTGTAGCGGCAATACGCGTCGCGCTTCACGATGATCTCCACGACAGCGGAATGCAGCGAGTCGCTGGCGTAGGTGGGGGCCGTGCAGCCCTCGACGTAATGCACCGATGCGCCCTCATCGACGATGATGAGCGTCCGCTCGAACTGACCCATGTCCTTGGCGTTGATACGGAAATACGCTTGGAGCGGAAGGTCGACCTTCACGCCCTTCGGGACGTAGATGAAGGAGCCACCCGACCACACGGCGCTGTTCAGTGCGGCGAACTTGTTGTCCGAGGGCGGAATCACGGTTCCGAAGTATTGCCGGAACAGCTCCGGGTGCTCTTTGAGGGCCGTGCCCGTATCGAGGAAAATCACGCCCTTCTCGGACAGGGATTCCTTGATCTTGTGATAGACGGTCTCGGAGTCGTACTGCGCGCCCACGCCGGAGAGGAACTTCTGCTCCGCCTCGGGAATGCCCAGACGATCGAAGGTCTTCTTGATGTCGGCCGGAACCTCGTCCCAGGACCTTCCCTGCTCCTCGGCCGGCTTCAGGTAGTAGTAGATGTTCTGGAAGTCGATCTCCTCGACCTTTCCGCCCCAGCGCGGCAGCGGCTTCTTCTCGAACTGCTCGAGCGCCTTGAGACGGAACTCCTTCATCCAGGCGGGCTCCCCCTTGATGTCGGAGATCTGCGCGACGACGTCGCGGTCGAGCCCGCGGCGCGTCTTGAACACGGACTTCTCCTCGTCGTGGAACCCATACTTCTCTTTGTATCCTTCTCGGATATCCAGCGTCGGCTGCTGAATCATGGCTCTATCTCCTTTGGACCGGCCGCCTCAAGCGGCCTGATCCTCGCGGATCCAGTCATATCCCTGCGCTTCGAGCTCGAGCGCCAGCTCCGCGCCCCCCGACTTGACGATCCGCCCGTCCACGAGCACGTGGACGAAGTGCGGCTTGATGTAGTTCAGAATCCGCTGGTAGTGCGTGATCAGGAGCACTCCCAGATCCGGACCCGTGAGCGCGTTCACGCCCTCCGACACGATCCGGAGAGCGTCGATATCCAGCCCCGAATCGGTCTCGTCCAGCACCGCGATCTCCGGCCGGAGCACGGCCATCTGGAGGATCTCGGCGCGCTTCTTCTCGCCCCCGGAGAACCCGTCGTTGAGATAGCGGCCCGCGAAGGACTCGTCCATTCGCAAGAGCGCCATCTTCTCCTTCACTAGCGTCCGGAATTCCTTGGGCGGGATGGGCTTCTCTTCCCCCATCTCCTTGCGGCGCACGTTCAGCGCATTACGCAGGAAGTTCGCGACGCTCACACCCGGGATCGCGGTCGGATACTGAAACGCGAGGAAGATTCCCTTGCGCGCGCGCTCGTCCGGGGAGAGCTCGAGGAGGTCCTCGCCCTTGTAGAGGATCTGTCCGCCCGTCACCGCGTACTTGGGATTTCCCATCAGCGCGTTCGCGAGCGTGCTCTTGCCCGAGCCGTTCGGGCCCATGAGGGCATGGATCTCGCCTTTATTTACCCGTAAAGAGAGCCCCTTCAAGATCGGCTTTCCGTCGATCCCGATGTGAAGATCGCGAATTTCCAGTGTTGGCGTAGCGCTCATATTCTCCTTCCGTTCGGTCCGGATGGGTCCGGGACTAGATCGTGAAGCTTTCCCCACAGCCGCATGATTTCTTGACCCGCGGATTCCTGAACTGGATGCCGGCTCCCAGGAGCCCGCGCTCGTAGTCGATCTCGGTGCCGGCGAGCACTTCCAGCGAGCGCGGATCGACGTAGACGGTCAGCCCGTCGTACTCGAACGCGGTGTCGCTCGCCTTTCGCTCCTCGGTGAAGCCCAGGAAGTAGCTGAAGCCGGAGCAGCCTCCCGCCTTCACCCCGACGCGGAGCGCCTGTCCTTCTTTCCCTTCCTTCGCCCGCGACCTCTTCACGAACTCGACGGCGGCCCGGGTCAGGGAGATGGATGGTGTCGTATGAATGTCGCTCATGGGTTCTCCGGTGCCAGGTGCAGCACGATCCGGTCCGTCCGGCCCGGATCCGTATGGAATCCGGCGACCAGCGCCGGCTCGGTTTTCATGCCGTGATCCTCGGGGCAATGCGGGCAATCTTGCTGGGTCGTCCGCGGTGGGCGGCACGCATGGCAGGTGCGCAGATATTCGAGCGTCCCTTCCAGCTCGCGGGCGAGGGTCTGGTAGCGCGTGATCGCCTGCCGGGTATCGGCGAGCTTCTTCTGGAAGGTCTCACGCACGACCGCCATGGCCTCGGGGCCCGACTTGCTTCCGTGCCACGCCTGGAGCAGCCCTTGGATCTGATGGAGCGAAAGGCCCGCTTGGTGTAAAAGCTCGATCCAGCGGATCCGCGTCAGCGCCGACTCGTCGTAGAGCCGGAAACCGCCGTTGCTGCGCGCGACAGGATGCAGCAGGTCCAGCTCCTCGTAAAGCCGAAGCGCGCGGACCGACTTCCCGGTCTGCTTTGCCAGGTCGCCTACTTTCAGGTGCTTGAACGCCAAGGATCCCAATGGTCCCTCCTACTGGGCTATCTTACTCTTACGCATACGTCAGAGTCTAACTAATTTTTCGGCTCGGAAGGGGGTGCCGTTGAGGGCTTTCGTTGGAGCACAACGATAAACTAACGTGCGCCTTACCAACGACTTAGATGTATTGAACCGCCTGAGGGTTCCAAGATTCGCGGGAATCCTGAGGCGGGCTGGAGCAACTGGGCGCCGGGGGTGATATATTGTTGTGAGCCGGCGGTTCCTGTTCCTATCTGGGGAGGTCTACGATGAAGGCTATTTGGGGCTCGGTGCTGGTCGGGGCATTGGTTCTGGGAGCCGGAATCCTCGCGCTCTCGTGCAAGAAATCGAATCCGGCCGGTCCGGGGGGTGGCACCGCCGACGTCACGATCACCATCGTCGGGAATTTGGGAGCGAATTCCTTCTCCCCCAATCCCGATACGGTCAGGGTCGGGCAGACCGTAGCTTGGCACAACAGCGGGGGTATAACGCACACGTCGACCGCCAACGGCATCGGGCTCTGGAACACCAGCAACATAGCTAATGGATCCACGAGCGCGTCGATCCAGATGAACACCGCCGGATCGTTCGGATATCACTGTGAGATCCACCCTTCGATGGTGGGCACCCTCGTCGTCCAACCCTAGCGTCGTTTCCCCTTCTTCTTTGACGGCCGCCGCGTCTTCGTCGGCGGCTTCTGCCGCGCCGGGCGCTTGCCCCCGCCCATCTCCACCGTGGTCCACCTCAAGAAGGGCAGCAGCCGGTGCACCCCGCCGTGGGTCCCCGAGAGCGCGGGGCTCTGCAGCGATCCCAGCGCCGCGATCCTGGGCACTCCCGTCCCGGCGAATGCCGCAGCGAGCACCCGCCTCTCGCTCCCCTTCGCCTCCAGCCCGATCGCCTCGATGTAGCGCGCCGCGGGAGTGAGCGCCTCGACCACCTCGTCGGCGCCCGAGACCGCGTGCACGCGCACGGTGCGATACGCGGGCGTCGGCTCGAAGCGCGCGCCGTCCTCGTAGATCAGGGTCCAGTCCGTGCCCTCGCTCGACGCGAGCACGCGGGTCCCCCGTTTCTCCTGCGCCTCCTCGAAGTGGGCCTGAGCCCGGTAAAGCTGAACGCGCGCGGCCTGCTCCGGCTCGAGGGCGCGGCGGGGCAATCCGTCCCTGAGCTCCTCGAGCGCGCTTCCGAGCGCTGATGCGAACGCCGCGGGTCCGATCTCTCCTCCCCGCTCGACGTAGATCGCGTGCGGCGAGAGGCAGCCCTGCTGGTCGTAGAGCGCCACGTCGTGGGCGGCGCGGGCCGCGAGCGATCCCAGACCCGTGCGCGTGAGCGAGGCGCTCGACACGTACGCCACGCTGACCTTGGGGCCGTGAAGCACCACCCGGGCCTCGGGGTGCGCCTCCCGCGCGATGCGCTCCGTGGCGAACTCGCCGCCGAACGCGAGCACCGCCGGAGCGTCCCGGATCGCGGTCAAGTCCAGCTCGTCCGTGCCGCCTTTCCACCACACGATGGCCATGCAGGCCCCGAGGTCAGGATCCTCCTCCGCGATCGTCCTCGCGAGGAGCGGTGCCAGGACCGGCTCCTGCGAGGAAGTCTTGGCCAGGATGGCCGTCTTCATCGCGAGCGCCGAATAGAGGGGCCAGACCGGGAGTCCCGGCACGTTGCCCGCGTAGATCTGGAGCATCCACTCCGGTCCGGTTGCCCGGCGCACGACCCCTCTTCGGTCCGCCGCCGGAGCGTCGAGCGCCACCGCCGATCCCAGCTCCGAAGCCACCCAGCGCGAGACACCCCCCGCGCCAAGCGGACGGAACGTATCCTCGAGCGCGCGCTCGATCATGGGCTCGGAGAAACGCCCCAGGCGCGCGAGCCATGCGATTGCGTTCCTCCGCGCCGGGCTTTCCGGATCGAGAAACCGCTGCGCGACGCGCTCCAGCACGCGGTGGATTTCGGCGGCGGGCTTCCGCGCGAGAAGCTTCTCGCGCGCCGCGACGAGTCCGTCGATCCAGGTCACGAGCGAGGCGGGGGTGACGGTGGCGAGTCGCAGCTCGATCGAATCGTGCGCGGGGCCGAACCGCTGGACGGTGGTCTCTGCCTCGCGCTCGAGACCACGCGGGAGGTAGAAGGCGTCGAAGAGCCCTTGCGTCACGGCGCGGCCCGCTCCGGCCTCACGCCGGGCCCCGCGTGACGCGCTCGCGCTCGAGGAACCGCTCGAAGGGGAGCGAGCATCCGCGACGCTCCGCCTCGGGGAGCCGGCCCGACAACGTGAGCCGTCCGCGCACCTGCGAGCCCACGTCCTCGGTCTGGATCGCGAGAGGAACTTCGAGGTTCGCCAGATCGTAGTGCACAAGGAGCCCCGTCTCGCCATCCCGGCGCTCGCGCATGGTCTCGGGATCGAGCACTCGCGTACGCACCCAGGGAGGGATGACGAAACCCGCGCGCGCGGGGCGGCGCTCCTGCGCGGCGAGCTCGGAATCCTCGTAGAACTGGCTTCCCATCTCGGCCATGCCGTACTCGTTCACGAGGTGGGAAGGAGGGATCGCGAGCACTCGCCCGAACGCGGACTGGACCTCCTCGCGCGGGACATCGACCCGGGCTCCCTTCGCCCCGCCGGTGTCCATGGCGCGGCTCCGCGACGGCAGTGCGAAACGTATGCCTTCCCGGTCGCAGCGCGCGAAGAAGGCGTGGAAGAGGAGCGTCGTTCCGAGGAGGAGCACGGGGCGTTTCTCGGCCGCGGCGCGCCTCAGCTCCCGGTCCGCGCGCTCCCAGCGGGGCTCATTCCTCTCCACCAGCCAGGTGCCGCCCGAGCAGCGCTCCCGCACCAGGGTATCCACCATGAACCAGAGCGAGGAGCGCGGCGCCTCCTCGCGCGTCGGGCCAAACACGATCGCGTGAAGCTTGGCGCCGTCCGGGAGCAGGTGGCGCGCGAAATTTCGCGAGAGCGAGGCCTCGCAGAGCTGGGTCGAGCGAAGGCGCACGCGGCCGGGCCGCGAGATGGTCGTGCCGCTCGTCTCGAAGGTGACGGTCTCCTCGCCGGCGGGCGAGGCGCTCAGCTCATGCGACCGGAAGGCGGACGCGGGGGCCGGCGGGATGTCGCGCCAGTCACGGACCTCCTCCGGGCCTCGGCCCACGTGCCGCGCGTAGGCGCCGTAGGCGGGGATGGCCTCACACTGGCTGCGAAACGAGTGGAGGGCTGCCCCCGCGAAGGCGGATTCCGCGCCGGTGTCGCGATCCTCCCAGCGGACCTCTTCAATGAGGCGGATCAGATCGCGCATGCGATGTCGGCCGCCTCCTCGATGCTCGCCGCGAGATGAACGAGGCCCCGGATGGGCGGGTCCGCCTCGAACCGCTGCTCGAGGAGCTGCATGAGATCGAGCCAAGGCGCGCCAAGCAAGATCAGCTTCCGCGCGGCGCCCTTTCCGTGGAGGAGCAGCGTCCAGAGCCAGAACACTTCGTTCAAGGTCCCGATACCTCCCGGCAGGGCGATCGCTGCCCCGGTTCCCTCGAGGAGGAGATCGATCCTCGTCGAGAGATCGGGAGCGCAGATGACCTCCTCCAGGTGCTCGTTCGGCTCGCGCGAATCAGCGAACCACTCGATCGTGCATCCCACCGTGCGGCCCCCCGCGGCGCGGGCTCCCTCGGCCACCCCTTGCATGACCCCAGCGTAGCCGCCGCAGCGCACCTCCGCGCCCCGCCTTGCGAGTGCCTCGCCCAGCTCTCGGGCCAGCACGTAATTCGGGCTGCCCGGCGCTGCCCGGCTGCTCCCGAACACCACGACCGATTTTCTCATCGACGCTGGTAGTCTTGACGCGGCAACCCTTTGGGCCCCTTTCGTCTCGGTGGCGCGGGAGAGGCCGGCGTGGTAGGATCGTTGCCGTGAAACGCACCAACGATTCGCTCGCCGGCGCCCGATCCGAGCGGATCGTCCGGCTCGCGCTGGCCCAGATCAATCCCACCGTCGGCGATCTTCCCGGAAATGCCAAGAAGGTGATCGAAACCATCGCCCGCGCGCGCGACCTGGGCGCGGATCTGGTCGCCTTCCCCGAGCTTACGCTGACCGGGTATCCGCCCGAGGACCTTCTTTTGCGCCCGGAGTTCCTCGATCAGAACCAGGCAGCCATGGAAGAGGTGGCGCGGAGCACCTCGGGCATCACCGCCGTGGTGGGCTTTGCCCAGCGCGAGGGTGACGTCTACAACGCCGCCGCCATCGCGCACGACGGCGAGATCGTGGGAATTTACCAGAAGCGGCACCTGCCGAATTACGGCGTCTTCGACGAGGTGCGCTATTTTCGGCCCGGCAACGAGACCTTCGTCTGCAAGCGAGGCCCGCTCACCTTCGGCGTCGACGTCTGTGAGGACATTTTCACCCCCGTCGGCCCGACGGCCGCGCTCGCGGTCTACGGCGAGGCGGAGCTGGTCATCAACCTCTCTTCCTCCCCGTTCCACTCCGGGAAGGCCGCCTCTCGCGACCGCATGCTCTCCACCCGCGCGCTGGACGGCGTCTCGGTGGTCGCGTTCGTGAACACAGTGGGGGGGCAGGACGAGCTGGTCTTCGACGGAAATAGCCGAATTTACGGCCCGCAGGGGGAGGTGCTCGCGCAGGCGCGCGCGTTCGAGGAGGACCTCGTGGTCACCGACATCGACCTCGAAAACGTGTTCCGCGCCCGACTCCACGACCCACGAAGCCGCATCGCCGCGCAGCGCGAGGATGCCCCGGAGATGCGCGAGGTGATCCTCCGCCCGGTGCCGCGGCGCCCACGTCCCAGGCTCGAGGCCCGGAAGGTTTCCACGCCGACGGGAGCCGAGGAGATCTACCGGGCGCTCATGCTCGGCACGCACGATTACG
>Ga0137409_10004501_pt1 | contig 14602 bp, 9 predicted proteins | sample CZODoug1_16funga_FD_122059 | JGI IMG/M metagenome (GOLD analysis project Ga0137409, IMG submission 122059) | Vadose zone soil fungal communities from Angelo Coast Range Reserve, California, USA - CZODoug1_16fungal (Hybrid Assembly) | ecosystem: Environmental > Terrestrial > Soil > Vadose zone... | reverse complement strand
TTTGGACGTGGAGTCGCGCACAAGCTGATCGACGACGGGCACCAGCTGAGGGTGCTCGTCCGCGACCCGATGAAGGCCGCCGCCTTCAAAGTGCGCGGCGCCCAGGTGATGGTGGGCGATGCGTTGAACCCTGCCGCCATGGCTCAGGCCGCACAGGGAACCGAGCACATCATCAGCCTGGTCGCGGTCCGCCGGAACCGGCCTCAGTCCTTCCTCGAGGTCAACGTCGACGGGCCCCGGATCATGGCCGAGGCGGCCAAAGCGGCCGGCGTGAGGTCGGTCGTGCTGGTCAGCGCGATCGGCGCCAGGCTCGACGCCCACCACAAGTACTTCACGTCGCGGTGGATGGGCGAGCAGGAGCTCGCGAAGTCAGGTGTGTCCGGCACGATTCTTCGCTTCGCCTTCGTGCTTGCGGAGGAGGGCGGAATCCTCAACGACTTCGAGCGCGCCCTTGTCGGGCCGTTCGCGCTCATCCCGGGCAGCGGCCAGGCTCAGATGCAGCCGATCTTGCGAGAGGACGCCGCCCGGTGCGTGGTCGAGACCATCGCGCGGCCGGAGCTGCTCGGCAAGATCGTCGAGCTGGGCGGCCCCGAAGTCGTCACGTACGAGACGATCTTCGACTGGTACCTCCAGGCGCGAGGGATCAAGAAATCGAAGCTGAAGCTGCCGGTGGCTCTCCTCATCCCAAGCCTGACGGTGATGGAGGCTCTCTTCAAAAGCCCGCCGGCCACACCAGATGAGGTCAACATGATCCAGCTCAACAACCTCGCGGATGGGATCGACTCCGTGAGCAGTCACTTCGGCTGGCGGCCGACGGCGCCGAGCACGTGGGCGCCGACCCATTGGAAGAAGCCTCTCCACCGCTAAGGGTCCGCGCCTTCTTCGGGCTGCCCGTGCCGGATGCTCACCGGGCGGCACTCGCGCAATACCTCGCGGCATGTGCGGCCGCGGCACCCACGTTTCGGTGGACGCCGGCCACCAACCTGCACCTGACCGTCCGGTTCATCGGCAGCGTCGACCTTTCGATCGTGGACGGGATCGCGGACCGCTTGAGCGCGCGCCCGCTGGCGGGGTTCGAGCTCGAGCTCGGAGATGTAAGCACGTTCACGCGCGGCAAGGCGGTGCGGGTGGTGTGGCTGCAGGTCCGCTCAGGCGCGGACGCCGCACGCGAATTGGCGGCTCAGGTCGAGGAGGAGTGCGCGCCTGCCGGGCTGGCGTCCGAGACCCGTCCGTTCCAGCCGCACCTCACGCTCGCCCGCGCTCGCTCACGTGAAGGCGCCGAACTTCCGCCTCTGACGCCTGCGCCTCAGCTTCTACCCTGGCGGGCCAGGGAACTGGTGCTCTATCGCAGCCACCTCGGTCACGCCGGCTCGGTCTACGAGCCTCTACGCACCATCAGATTGAGCTGAGGCCGGCCTCGGCGCATTCGAGGTCCTGCTCCGGGCGCCCGCCGCTGACACCTACGGCTCCGACCGTTTTGCCATCGCGCTTGATCAACGCCGAGCCCAGGCCCGGGACGATGGGGACACGGACCAACCGGTCGGCGACGCTGAAGAATCCAGGCCGATCCTTCGCCAGCTCAGCCAGGCTCGCTCCATCGCGGTTCAGCATCGCCGCGCCAACGGCTTTGGCCTCCGCGATTTGCGGAGACAACGGGATCGCGCCGTCCATGCGCCCGAGGGCGATCAGCAGCCCGCCTTCGTCGACGATCGCGACGGTGACGCGAATCCCCAGCTCAGTCGCTTTTGTGTGCGCGCGCGCCATCACCTGATTCGCGTCGTGAAGGCTCAACGGCATCACGTGCAGTTTCGCACGGCTACTACTCATTGGTTGGCGGCGAACTGACTTTCGGGCTTGCGCTCACACTCGTGTCGCCTCTACTCTTGCAAAGGCCCCGAGGGAAACGTTCAAAAGGGCAGGAATTGGCCGCAAGGCCGGTACCAGTCCTCGAGAGGCGATCCGTCGGGGTCATTTTATTTCGCGGGCGAGGACAGTTGTCCTCCCCCGCGGGACCCCCTCCTCTCCTCGGCGACGTTGGGTGGCGTCTTGTAAGTGGCGCGCCTGGGGGACGGCCGGATTAAATCCGGCCTGAAGCTCCACTTGGCATTTAGTTTCGCGGGGGAGGACAGTTGTCCTCCCCCGCGGGCCCCCCTTCCTCTCCTCTGCGACGCTGGGTGGCGTCTTGTAAGTGGCGCGCCTGGGGGACGGCCGGATTAAATCCGGCCTGAAGCTCCACTTGGCATTTTTCAATGCAAGCTAGACGCCGGTCCCGGCGTTAGGCTTCTGCGCGATGAGCGTGGCGCAGCGATCTCCGAAGCAGCAGGCCGATCCCTCGCTGAGTGCTGTTGAAGTCTCGATTGTCATGCCATGCCTCAACGAGGCGGAGACGCTGGCCGCCTGCATCCAGAAAGCTCAGTCGGCGATCGAGAAAGACGGGCTCTCGGCCGAGATCATCGTCGCCGACAACGGCAGCACGGACGGCTCCCAGGCCATCGCCAAGGAGCTCGGCGCGCGCCTCGTCCCGGTCGCGAGGAAGGGTTATGGCAGCGCGCTGATCGGTGGCATCGAGGCTGCACGCGGCGAGTTCGTGATCATGGGCGACGCCGACGACAGCTACGACTTCACCGCCATCGCGCCGCTGATCGAAAAGCTGCGCGGTGGCTTCGACCTTGTCGTCGGCAACCGGTTCCGCGGTGGCATCGAGCGCGATGCGATGCCGTGGCTGCACAGATGGATCGGCAATCCGGTGCTCACGTTCATCAGTCGTGTCTTCTTCCACACACCGGTCGGCGATATGCACTGTGGACTCCGGGGTTTCCGCAAGGACGCGTTCGCGCGCATGCGGCTCAAGGCGACGGGCATGGAGTTCGCCAGTGAGATGGTGATCAAGGCGTCGCTCAAGCGCATGCGCATCACCGAGGTGCCCGTCACGCTTCGTCCCGACGGCCGGACTCGTGCGCCTCACCTGCGCACGTGGCGCGACGGCTGGCGCCACCTGCGTTTCATGCTGCTGTTCAGCCCGCGGTGGCTCTTCCTCTATCCGGGGATCGCGCTGTTTGCGATTGGGCTGATCGTGGGCGCCGCGCTCGAGATGGGGCCGGTCAAGGTCGGACCGTTTGGCTTCGATATCAGCACTCTGCTGCTCGCCGGTTTTTGCTGTTTGATCGGTTACCAGCTCGTCGTCTTCGCGGTCTTCACCAAGGTCTTCGCCATGCGCGAAGGTTTTCACCCGCCCAACGCGGCCTACGCGGCGATGTTCCGCTACGTGCGCCTCGAAACGGGGCTCGTGCTCGGCCTGCTGATGATCGTGCTTGGCGTCGGCGGCCTGGTCCTCGCCGTGCTGTCGTGGCAAACGCTCGGCTTTGGCGTCCTCGATCCGCGCACGACGATGCGTGAGGTGATCCCGGCCGCGGTGCTCCTGACGCTCGGAGTGCAGACCGTATTTGCAAGCTTCTTCCTCAGCATTCTCGGCATCGACAGCGAAAGCGATTCGCGCTAACGCGTTCGTGGCCGTGCGTAAGCACGTGTTGGTATTCGCGTACCTCGCCGCGGTGGTTCCAGCGCTGTTGATGGCGGTTGCACAACCCGTGTGGTCGGTGATCGACGAGGCGCAGCATTTCGATTTCATCGTCCAGCTCGGCCATGGCGTCTATCCAACCGGTGACGAAACCCTGATCAGCGCGGACACGCTCCAGGTGATGCGATCGACTGGCGTGTTCCGAGCTTTCTATTTGCCCGGCACATATCCATTGCCTGACCTCACAGACATAAGTCCGCCACCGCCATCGATGTCAGCGCGCGCGAATGCCGCCTGGATGCTCAGACACATGTGGCAGCTGTCTCACGAATCTGTTCAGACGCCGGGCTACTACCTGTCGATGGTGCCGTTGTGGTGGGCCGCCGACAAGTTGGGCGGACCATGGGCAGCGATCTACACGCTCCGCGTCGCCAACGCGCTCATCCTTGCCGCGCTGGCGCCGATGGCCATCGTTGTCGCTCGCGCGCTGGCGCCGGCGCGGCCCGAGGTGGCGGTGGTTGCCGCCGTGTTTGCCATCCTCCTACCCGGGCTCGACCTCAACGGAACGCGCGTCAGCAACGACGCGCTGGCCGCGGCCATCGGAGGGGTGATCGTGCTCCTCGCCGTGCGATGGGCGGGAGGATGGACCTGGCGGCGCGCCGCGTTGATGGGCGTGATCCTCGGCCTGGGCCTGATGGTCAAGCTCACGCTGGGTGGTTTGATCCCCGCCCTCGTGCTGTCCGCGGTGTGGCCGGCCGCAACAAGCCGGCTTACGAACCTCGTGCGGGTCGCGCTCTCAGGTGCGATCGCGGTCCTGTGTCTCAGCCCCTGGTTTTTCCTGAATCTCCAGAAATATGGCGGCGTCATGCCAGGCGTTCATTCCGGGCGCCTCTCGGATGCCCTGCCCGGTCCGCTCACTCCCGCCTTCATACCGCTCGACGTCGCCGTCTTCCACCTCACCTACTGGACCGGCGAACCGTGGGGCGCGCTGCCGCTCGCGGGCGTCATGGTCGTGCTGGGCGGTCTGATCGCCCTGATGGCGATCGCCGGCGTCGTCAGCGTGCTGCGATCTCGTGCCCTTCCCGTGCCGCATGGCCCGCTTGCGATCGCGGTAGTTGCGTTGGCCGGTCTGATCGCGGTATCGCTGCTCCTGCCGGCGACGGTGGGATTCGAGTTCGAGGGTCCCGGGCGGTACGCGTATCCCGCGCTGCCTGCCGCCGCCACCCTGTGCGCGATCGGCGTCGTGGTCGTCTTGAACAGCGCGTTTGCGCGCCGGGCGCTGGTTGGCGTCTACGCGGTGTTGTCTGCGGCGATGCTGGTGGGCGGCGCAGCCGGGCTGCCGGCACCACAAGATGCCGGCGCACGGACTCCGCCGGCCCTCGCCAAGACCGTGGACGTGAGCGCGTCCGGCCAGCTCGAGGGGGTGACGATCACCGTCGATCGAGTCGCCCTCGACAAAGACGCGAAGGCGACGTGGTTTGAAGTCAGCGTGACCAACTTGGGCGCGGACGAGGCGGAGTGGACCGTTCCGCCCGCGGTGTCCGACGGGGAGGTGGGTGCCACGGGCCAGTACTTGAAGTCGACCCAGCTGCCCGGTGACATCGACCCTGGCCAAACGCTGAAGGGCTGGCTCTACGTCCCACTCGATCCGTCACAGCTACACGCGGGCAGAACTCTGCAGCTCACGTTTCGCGACGTTGCCACCGACGGCTACCGAACCGTCGGCGACATCATCATCACGATCCCGGTCGACGGTCAGCTCAGCGTGTAGCTCGGATTCGGCGAGATGTGGGCTTCCCACGTCGCGCTGGATCCCGCCTGCCGGACCCAGACGTCAAACAGGTATGTGCCCGGCGGCAGCCCGGCCGTGTTCCATGCAAACGTCGACGACGAGCTGTATGCCTGCACCACCGTCCACGTGCCGCCCGGCGCCAGGACCCAGAACTGGTACTGCGGCGTCGGGCAGCCGGACGCGACGGCGCTGAGCTGAACCGTCGTACCCGCGGTGGCCGGCGAGAGCGGGTTGAAGGTCAATGTCACTCCGGTGCACGGTGCGCCGGTCTGAAGGACGTAGGTCGGGGTCGGCGCTAGATGCGCTTCATAGCTCAAGGAGGACCCGGTCTGCTTGACCCAGACGTCGAAGGTGTAGGTTCCGCCCCCCTGCCCTGACGTGTTCCACGTCGCAGCTGACGCGGAGCTGTAAGCCTGCAGGATCGTCCACGTGCCGCCCGGCGGCTGGACCCAGAACTGGTACTGCGGGCTCGAGCAGCCGCTCGCCGCTGCGCTCAGCGTGACCTGCACCCCTGGGGTCTGTGGCGATGCAGGGCTCGGCGCGTTCCAGGTTGCCGATGTGCAGGCGGGACCGGACTGCAGCGTGTAGGTCGGGTTGGGCGACAGATGCGTGTCCCAGTTCGCGGTCGAGTCGACCTGCTTGGCCCACACGTCAAACAGGTAGTTTCCGCCGGACAGCCCGGAGGTGTTCCAGGTGGCTGTGGACGCCGCGCTGTACGCCTGCAGGACCGTCCACGGGCCGCCCGGCGCCTGGACCCAGAACTGGTAGCGCGGGCTGGGGCAGCCGCTGGCGGTGGCGCTCAGCGTGACCTGCGCTCCGGGCATCTGCGGTGAGGCGGGGCTGGGCGCGTTCCAGGCCACCGACGTGCAGGGCGGTCCGGGCGGCGGCGGCTGGAGCGTGTAGGAAGGATTGGGCGAGAGGTGTGTCTCATAGCTGGCGGACGAGCCGGACTGCTTGGCCCAGGCGTCGAACTGGTAGGCGCCGGTCGCCAGACCGGTCGTGTTCCAGGTGACGGTGGACGCCGAGCTGTACGCCTGCAGGATGGTCCACGGATTGCCGGGCGCCAGGATCCAGAACTGGTAGACCGGGTTCGGGCAGCCGCTCGCGGTAGCGCTCAGCGTGACCTGTGCGCCTGGCACCTGCGGTGAGGCAGGGCTGGGCGCGTTCCAGGCCACCGAGCTGCATGCCGTGGCGGTCTGGAGCGTGTATGACGGGTTGGGCGAGACGTGCGTCTCGTAGCTCGCGGACGAGCCGGACTGCCTGGCCCAGGCGTCGAAGAGGTACGTGCCGACGGCCAGGCCGGTCGTGTTCCATGTAACCGTGGACGCCGAGCTGTAGGTCTGCAGGATCGCCCACGTGCCACCGGGCGGCTGCACCCAGAACTGGTACTGCGGGTTTGGGCAACCGCTCGCCGTCGCCCTCAGCGTGACCTGCGTCCCCGGCGCCTGCGGCGAGGCGGGGCTGGGCGCGTTCCAGGTCACCGAGGTGCAGGCAGGGCCTGCCTGGAGCGTGTAGGTCGGGTTGGGTGAGATGTGCGTGTCCCAGCTCGCGGATGAGTCGACCTGCTTCGCCCAGACGTCGAACAGGTAGGTCCCGCCCGACAGGCCGGACGTGTTCCAGCTCGCTGTGGAGGCGGAGCTGTACGCCTGCAGGACCGTCCACGTGCCGCCTGGAGGCTGCACCCAGAACTGGTAGCGCGGGCTGGGACAGCCGCTTGCCGTGGCGCTGAGCGTCACCTGCACACCAGGCGCTTGCGGTGAAGCAGGGATGGGAGCGTTCCAGGTCACCGACGTGCAGGGCGGACCCGGTGGTGGCGGCGGAGGCGCCTGGAGCGTGTACGACGGATTGGGCGAGACGTGAGTGTCGTAGCTCGCGGACGAGCCGGACTCCTTGGCCCAGGCGTCGAAGAGGTAGGTGCCGGCAGCCAGGCCGGTGGTGTTCCAGGTCGCCGTGGACGCGGTGCTGTACGCCTGCAGGATCGCCCACGTACCGCCGGGCGGCTGAACCCAGAACTGGTAGAGCGGGTCCGGGCAGGTGCTCGCCGTGGCGCTCAACGTGACCTGCGTCCCCGGGTTCTGCGGCGAAGCAGGGCTGGGCGCGTTCCAGGTCACCGAGCTGCAGGGTGGAGGAGGTGGCGGTGGTGGGGGCGGAGGAGTGCCTGAGGTCGTGACGGCGTAGTTCTGCGTCGCCCACTGCGGGTAGCCGAAGAACGACGGGCCGTTGATCTGGTTCGTGCCCCAGACGACGCCTGAGTTCACCGGATCAGGGCTGGCGCCGGAGTAGTCACCCCAGCGGCACGGCGGCCCGTAGGGCGAGGCGCAGCTGAAGTCGACGTCCGGGGTGCCGCTCGTGGCGAGGACCACCTCGCTTCCGGTCATGGTTCCGAGCGCGGTGGCGGAGACGCGCGACTGCGCGGCCACCACAGGGAGCTGCGATGCGCCGCCGCGGTTGTAGAAGATCGCCGCATCATTGCCCGCGATCGAGGGAGAGATCGAGCCGTTCCAGTAGGAATCCGCCGTGCTCTGCAGCGCACCCTGCTGGCGCACTGTCAGGCTCGCCGGGATGATCTCGTACCAGCGCAGCACCGACCGGCCGCCCGGGCCGTCGATGGTGTGCTGAGTCCAGATCGCTTCGGCGCCTGCAGCGTCAGGGTCCGCGTGTGCGACGGCCTGTGTCAGGCGCGCGTCGAGGCTGTCGACGGTCGGCGCGCCACCCGGCTGAAGCACGCTGGCGGGCACGTCGAACGAGCCGATGGTGAGGTCTCCGTCGGCGAACAAACGCGCCGTGCCGCCCTGCAGCGCGGTGTGCCAGACCATGAGCTTGGTTTGCGGCCCTGTCGGGTCTGACGGCCTGGGCGCCAGGGGGCTGTGGCCGGCGACTATGTATCCAAGACCCGAAGCGTCGGATAGGTTCGCCGGCACCGGGGTGAAGGCGGATGTGCCGTCTGCGTTGAGCAGTGGATGCGTCGGGTCGGCGAAGGCTGTGAAGCCAGACGCCGAGCATGTGGTGCTCCCGGCTGCAGGCTTGGGCAGAGCCCAGATGGCAGCGGTGCTGAACACGTAGTTCCCGGTGCTGTCGTCGTACAGGTTCGCGGCGAACAAGACGAAGTTGTCGTCGTGTCCGAGCTTGGGATAGTCGGCGAGCTGGTTGCCGGTGAAGGCGCCGAACCGGCACCACGAGCCGGACAGGTCGCTCGGGTCGGAGGTCTTCGACCAACCGAAGACCAGGTAGTTGTTGTGCGTGGTGAAGGCGATCGCGGCGTAGAACCAGCGCCCCGCTCGCGGATCCCACTGCACCTGTGGGTCGCTGACGTTGTGGCCGGCCGGCGCCCCGACGAAAGTCGCCATGTCCAGCTGGCTCACCTGCGTGAGACCTCGGTTGTAGACCGTGATCGTCGTGTTGACGAACTCCACGTAGTGGTTCGGCCCGATCGCACCGGTGCTGTCGGGTGGCGTGCAGCAGTACCCCTCGTCAGCGGCCGAGATGCCTGGCTGGTTCAGCCCGTTGAACAGGCCGGTCGCCGGGGTCGTGGGGGTGCTCGTGCCTGGGGGCGGGCTGGGTGCCCCTGTGGTTGGCGGCGGCGCCGTCTTCGGGCCGCGCTGCTTGGCTTTGGCCAGCTCCGACGGGTTGGCGCTGAGGAACGGCTTGCCCTTGGCCTTGGGCGCGCGAGGCGATGGGGCGCCGAGGGAAAGGGCGACCACGGCTGGATGTCCGACCGAGTGGACTTCGTGAGATTTGGTCGGGGCTGCCTGTGCCGTGGGGGCCCAGCCGGCAACGGCGGCGATCGCTGCGATCAGGCCGACGACGGCTCGACGCCGAACGGATGACCGGCCTTCCGGCATTACCCCAGACCTCCAGCGCACCCCAGCGGCTGTTCGGCCCCACCGAGTGTGCACAAGTAAACGCTGTATGTCCGTGATTCGGTTGCTTTTCTTTTGGATTGGCCTGGGGCCTGAATTCACGGGTGTACGATGCGCGGCCGACATGCGAACCCCCTCTGACGCCCCCGCAACGACTCCGTCGAGTGCGCTGCGGGTCGCGGTCGTCGGCCTCGGATGGGTCGGCACCCACCGACACCTTCCGTGGCTTCGCGCCGCGCCTGGCGTCCAGGTGGTCGGAGTCATCGACCACAGTGCGGCGAGGGTCGATGAGGCTCGAGCCGCCTTCCGGGTGCCGAACGGCGCCGCCGCCGACAACCCGGCGGGAGTGCCGTGGCTCGACCAGGTCGACGCCGTCACGATCGCAACCCCGCCCGCGACGCACGACGCGCTGGCCCGCGCGTATCTGCTCGCCGGCAAGGACGTCCTGCTCGAAAAACCGATGGCGCTCGAGGTTGACGCTGCGCGAGAGCTGGCCGAGCTCGCCGCGAGCCGCGGCCGGGTGCTCGCGATCGTGCACAACTTCCAGTTTGCGAGGTCGACGCTTCGCCTTCGCCGCCTCCTGGCTGCAGGCAGCCTCGGCGAGGTCCGAGCGCTGTGGGGCGCCCAGCTCTCGAATCCGCAGCGCAGGCTGCCGGACTGGTACGAATCGCTGCCGCTGGGACTCTTTTATGACGAGTCGCCCCATTTCTTCTATCTGGTCAGGAGCCTGCTGGGCGCTCAACCGGAGCTCGACGTGGCGCACCACATCCCGAGCCCTGAAGGGCGCCACACACCGGCGGCGATCACCCTGCTGATGCACGCGGGCTCGGTGCCGGTGCAGATCGCCATGAACTTCCAGGCCCCTGTCAGCGAGTGGCACTTCGCGCTGATCGGCTCGGAGAAGATGGCCGTGCTCGACATCTTTCGCGATGCGCTGGTCGTGATTCCCAACGACCACCAACACCTCGGGCGGAACGTCCTGGCCACCACGGCGCACGCGATCACGACCCATCTCGCGGGCGTGGCCGGCTCGGGCGCCCGAAACGTGGCCGGTCGCCTGGCCTATGGCAACGACGTCGTGATTGCGCGATTCGCCGAAGCGTGCAGGACCAGGGTCGCGCCGAAGGACATCTCAGCGGCGGACGGAGTGGACGTCGTGCGGCTCCAGCACGCGGTCCTGGATCGTGTCCGCCGCGATCCCTCGTAACTGACTTGCGGATCCTCGCCCTCAGCAATTACTACCCCGAGCACGTGGGTGGCATCGAGAGTCTCACAGCGACTCTTGTTGCAGGCTTCCGCCGCAACGGTCACCAGGTGCGCTGGATGGCAGGCGACATTCGAGATCGTCCGCACCGCGGCGGTCCGGACGACGTCCCTGTTCGCGTGTGGAATGCGGTCGAACGCCTCGGTTTTCCTTATCCGGTCCAGGGGCCTGCCGCGATGTCTCGCATCAACCGACAGGTCGCATGGTCCGAGGTCGTGCACATGCATGACTGCCTTTACGCGGTGAACGTGGCCACCCTCGTCGCGGCACGGCGCCAGCACAGGCCGGTCCTCCTGACGCAGCACATCGCGAAGGTGCCCTACACGAGTCCGCTCATCCGCGGCCTGCAGTCCCTTGCCTACGCGAGCCTCGGAAAGGCGGTCCTGTCGAGCGTTGAACAGGTCGCTTTCGAGAGCGAGGAGGTGCGCCGCTGGTTCGAGCCAAGGGTTCGCTTTCGCAGGGCGCCGGTGTTGATCGAAAGCGGTGTCGACACCGACCTGTTCAAGCCGGCCTCTGAGGCCGAACGACTTGCCTATCGCGAGCGGCTCGGCGTCAAAGGTGAGCAACCTCTCCTGGTGTTTGTCGGCCGGTTCGTCGAGAAAAAAGGGATCAAGCTGATCCGGCCGGTGATCGAAGCCCACCCGGGATGGTCATGGCTCTTCATCGGGCGCTCCGGCGACGTCGACCCGCAATCCTGGAACCTGCCAAACCTGCGAGTGATCGAGGCTTTGAGTCATCCCGAGCTGCGCAATCACTACGTCGCGGCGGACCTGCTGGTGCTTCCCTCGCTGGGGGAGGGCTTCCCAGTCGTTGCCCAGGAGGCGATGAGCTGCGGCCTGCCCGTCATCCTCTCGGCGCAAACGGCTCGAGGGCTGCCGGCCGTGCGCGACGTGGTCTTCACGACATCCCCCGCAAACGACGACCTGAATGCGGCCGTGCCAAAGGCGGTGGCTGCGGTTCTCGCCGACGCTGGTTTGCGAGGACGGGTCGCCTCGCTCGCGCGTGAGCGCTGGACCGCCGAGGCCTTCGTGGCGAGGTATGAGGAACAGCTCGAGGGACTGCTCCGCTGAACCACGAACTGCTCGTCCGCTTTCTCCACGAGTACCCCTTTCAGCCCGCGACTGCGCTGTGGCGCGCGGTCGAGGTGGACCAGGTGGTGGCTCATGGGTTGCCTGAGGGCCGCGGCATGGACCTTGGATGCGGCGATGGGCTGCTGACGCGGATCATCCTGCAGCTGGCCGGAAAACGTGACCTGGTCGGCATCGATCCCGACCCGGCCGAGCTCATGCACGCGAAAGAGTCCGGCATCTACTCGGCGCTGCATGAGGCGGGCGGCGACAGCGTGCCCGAGCCTGACGGTTCCTTCGATTGGGTGCTTTCGAACTCCGTGCTGGAGCACATCGATCACCTCGAACCGGTGCTGGCGGAGGTCGGGCGCCTGCTGCGCCCGAACGGTGAGTTCGTGTTCACGGTGCCGGGCCCGGACTTTCATGCCTGCCTGCGCGGACCGCTGCTGCCCGGCGCCTCACGCGAGGTGTATCTGAAACGGATCGACGACCGGCTGGCGCACAGGCGCTATTGGGACCTGTCGGATTGGGAGTCGGCGCTGACGGTCAACGGGATGGGCATCGTGACCGCCGTCTCCTACCTCAACGCAGCGCAGGTGAGGCGTTGGGAGTCGATGGCCCGAGTCACCGCCGGCGTGTTGTATACGATCGGCGGACGGCGACAGCAGCCGATCGAGATACAGCGCCGGCTTGGTCTACGCAAGCCGGGCCGTCGAATGCCGATGCCGCTCGCGCGCTCCCTGGCCGGCCTCGTTGCGCTGGGGTTGAAGGATCTGCCGCCAACAACACCCACAAGATTTGGGTGTTATTTGATCAAGGCGGTTCGTCAGTAGACGGGGCTTTCCGCCGTCACGGCTTCCAGCCACTTGCGGCAGGAGGTCAAAAAGCGAGCGGCCTGCAGGCCGTCGAGCACCCGGTGGTCGAACGAGAAGCAGAGGTACATCATCGGCTTGATGCCGATCATCCCGTTCACTGCGACGGGCCGGTCGACGATCGCTTCCATCGTGAGGATTCCCGCCTGGCCGGGGTTGATCACCGAATAGCTGAAGAGCGTCCCGAACGTCCCCGAGTTGTTGACCGTGAACGTCGCGCCGGCGAGGTCGTCCGCTTTCAGCTGCTTGTTCCGGGCGCGAGTGGCGACGTCGTTGACCGCGCGGGCGAGCCCGGCGAGTGAGAGGCCGTCCGCACGGCGCACCACCGGCACGACGAGCGTGTCCTCGAGGCCGACGGAGACACCGAGGTTGATGTCGCGGTGAATGATCAGCTCGGTTTCGTTGAAGGTCGCGTTGACCTGCGGGTGCTCGCGCAGCGCTGACGCGGCCGCGGCCATCACGTAGGGCAGGTAGGTGAGCGAGAAGCCTTCCTGCTTCTGGAACGTGGCTTTGTTGGCGGCGCGGTTGGCGACCACGCCGGACATGTCCGCCTCCTGCGTCTGCCATGCGTGCGGGATCGTGGTCTTGGAGCGGACCATGTTCTCGGCGATCAGGCGCCGGACCCGCGTCAGCGGCACGACCTGGTCGCCGGCACTTGGGGTCGCGGTCGGCGCCGGCGCCGCAGCCGGCGCGGCCTTTGCCTTCGCGGCGAAGTCGACGACGTCTTTCTTGGTCACGCGCCCGCCGATGCCGGTGCCCGTCACCTTCGCGAGGTCGATGTTCAGCTCTGAAGCCTGCATCTGAACAGCGGGCGAGAAGCGGTGTTCCCCTGTTTCGGGCGTGCTTGCGGACTTAAGCCCCTCTCCCTGACCCTCTCCCCGAGGGGGAGAGGGAACTGGTTCCGCGTCGGGAGCTGCGACTGCTGCGGCGGCGGCGGGCGCCGGCGCGTCCGGCGTGGCCGTGACCCTGGCTTCTTTGCCGTTGGTCGCCTCGGCGCCGACTTCGACGACCGCGATCTCCGCCCCCGCCTGGACCGTCTCGCCTTCCTTGGCGAGGATCTCGCGCAGGATGCCGGTCACCGGCGCCGGAACCTCGGCGTTCACCTTGTCGGTGTCGACCTCCAGCATCGGCTCGAACTCGACGACCTTGTCGCCGACCTTGACGAGCCACTTCGAGATCGTCCCCTCGTGGACCGATTCCCCGAGCTGCGGCATGACGACACGCGTGGTCTTTCCCGCCATCAGTACGCCGCCAGGTCCCTCAACGCCTTCGTGATCTTTTCGGGCGTCGGCATGAAGAACTCTTCCATCGGGATCGCGTAGGGCATCGACGGCACGTCGAGCCCGCCGAATCGCTTGACCGGGGCGTCCAGGTAGCGCCACGCCTCGTCGGCGATCAACGCCGCCACCTCCGACCCCACGGAGACGCTGAAGTTGTCCTCGTAGAGGACCAGGCATTTCCCAGTCTTCTTCGCCGCGGCGATGATCGACTCCTTGTCGAGCGGGTACACCGTGCGCAGGTCGATGATCTCGACGCTGACACCGTCCGCCTCCAGGTTCTTCGCCGCCTCGTTCGCGTAGTGGACCATCAGCCCGTAGCAGAAGACCGAGATGTCGGTGCCTTCGCGAAACGTGCGCGCGACCTGCAGCGGGATGATGTACTCGCCCTTCGGCACGGGCTCCTTGAACATCCGGTAGAGGCGCTTGTGCTCGAAGAAGAGCACAGGGTCCGGGTCGCGGATGGCGGCGAGCAGCAGGCCCTTGGCTTCGTAGGGACCGGATGGGATGACGATCTTCAGCCCCGGTGTGGCGAACCGCGCCTCGATCGACTGCGAGTGGTAGAGCGCGCCGTGCGCGTGGCCGCCCATCGGCGCGCGCACGACCATGGGCACCGACCAGTCGCCGTCGCTGCGGTAGCGGTATTTCGCGATCTCGTTGGTGATGGAGTTGAACGCCATGTGCGCGAAGTCGGTGAACTGCATCTCGGCCACGGGCCGCTTGCCGGCGATCGCCAGGCCGAGCGCGACGCCGGCGATCGATGACTCCGCGAGCGGCGTGTCGATGACCCGCGCCTCGCCAAACCGCTTGTACAGGCCATCGGTCACGAGGAACACGCCGCCTTTCTGGCCGACGTCCTCACCCAGGACCATCACCCGCTCGTCGCGCTCCATCTCCTCGGTCAGCGCCGAGCGGAGCGCCGCCACCATGTTCATGTCCTCCATCTCGACGTC
>Ga0137409_10004500_pt1 | contig 14603 bp, 10 predicted proteins | sample CZODoug1_16funga_FD_122059 | JGI IMG/M metagenome (GOLD analysis project Ga0137409, IMG submission 122059) | Vadose zone soil fungal communities from Angelo Coast Range Reserve, California, USA - CZODoug1_16fungal (Hybrid Assembly) | ecosystem: Environmental > Terrestrial > Soil > Vadose zone... | reverse complement strand
CACGGCGAGGCGAGGGCGATCGGATCTTCAATGGTGAGCTGATCCTCGAGATCGTTCCCGTCGACCAGCCGTAGGCGCTCTGTGAAGTGCGCGCTATCGCTCAACATCGAGAGCCACGCGCGCGGGGCAAGAGGTTCCGAGGAATTTCGAGCAATCGTGTCTACGCGAAGTGTGTCGCCCTCCCAGCGGCCAATGGAATCCCCCAGACGTGTCGGCCACAGATCATCGCCCGAAGGATGTCCGCGACCGTCAGTGTAGACATGGCGTGCTTGCCCGTTTTCAAAGAGCAGCAGCGTTTCTTCCGGCAGGACCGCCACTTGGAACATCAACGGGCCCTCCATCAGTGCGGGAAAGCTTCGAGAGCACGCCTTGAAGGTCGCATTTTGCGCGGCAATTGCCTCGGTGTTCTTCATGCCGGCGTCATACCTCGCCGCCCACTCGGCGTTGTACGGCGGCAGCCGAATGAGCTGCAACAATTCTCTAAGCTGCGCCTCGCCGCCGGGGGGCCGACCCGAAACGTCGAGCGGCCACGCGGCGCTCTGCCAGATGCCGGACCAATTCGGCATCCCCGCAAAGGCGCGTACCCGTACCGCAGAATTCTGCTGAGCAAAGGCCGCCGCAGTGCCAATCATTAGAACTGTGGTCGTCACAGCGTGTCTGAGCATGTTCGATACCCGTGTTGTGATGGTGCAGCTGTAAATCAGTGCGTCTCGGATCGTAGTGCGCCGATCGGCTGGCCGTCCTCACGAGTTGCTGACACGAACAGCCCGCCATTCGTGCCATCCCGCATCGGGTGAATGATGACCCTGATCTTGTCTCCGACCTTCAACGTCCCCGGTTTCCAACTACCCCTAAACAATTGCGAGGGTGACCCCATTTCGACACTCCATTCGGTGGGTGACTGCTGCCCAGGCACGAGGATCTGGATCCAGCAATGCGGATTGGTCCACTGAAACGTCTTGACGGAGCCGGCGATGGTCGTGGACTTCGTGTCATCGAACATGGCGCCGGAATGGTGAGCGACGGCATTCAATGCGATCAGAAGGGCAGGGATGCCGGTCAGAACTTCTCGACACCTGGCGCCGGCCAATTTCATTTCTTACGTCTCATGGACTCACCTGTGCCCCACCGGCAATGCGGGGGACTCACTAATAGATACGAGATTCAGCGGGAAATCCGGACACGGGATTTTTCAATTTCCGCTGCATCCGAAGACCGGCCTCGAACGTACACCCCTTGTCGAATGAGTTCTTGCTGGATCGTTTCCACAACCATACGAGGGGAATTTCCATGAACACCATCGTTTCGAATCGCTTGGCTCTGTTCGGAGCGGCGTTGCTACCGCTATGCGCCCTGGCATCCAGTCACCGAGAGGCACCGGCGATCGCCGGGCAGCCGTGCGAAACCAGGTTGAGAAGTGCCGGATTGGGTTTTGATTCCGCATTAAGCTTTTAGTCGTCTAAATCGACCACTCCAAATTTTTCGCTCATTATTTTGCCGAGATTTGCCGATATGTGACTAGATGTCCGGCGAAATCATCGATAACCTGCAGAAAATACTAGATACTACCCTGGGTTCGTTCCTGGATCTCGTACAGTGCGACGCAGGATCCGTCTTTACCGTCAGAAAGAACGCCGAAGGCGACCAGGTTCTCACGTTTGAGGCCATGATCACGCGAAGCATCAAGCTCCGGGGCGTCCCGGCAGACTTGCGCAGCCTCCAATTCGAGATCGACGATTCGAGCCTCGCCGGCAGAACCGCAGTTCACAGAAAACCTATTCTCCTCGATAGGGCCACGGGGGCCGGCCAGATCTTTTCTTCTGTGGACAGGATCTTGAACTATTCGACGAGAAACATATTTTCGGGCCCTTTGATCACGCCGCGCGGAGATCTCGTCGGTGTGGTGCAGCTCCTGAATAAACTTCCGAAGGACGGCACGCCGTTCAATCCGCAGGACACGTCACCACTTCCTAACTTCGACGAAAAGGACGAGCGGCTCTTTTCGATTATTGCGGGGCAATCTGCGCTGGCTATCGAAAACAGCCTCCTGCTCGAGGAGCAGGAACGCCTCCTCGAAGGATTTGTCAATGCCTGCGTAACGGCAATCGAAGCCCGCGATCCGGTGACATCCGGCCACAGTATGCGCGTATCCAACTATACCGTTGGACTCGCCGAAGCCGTTAACCGGACAAACACGGGACCACTGAGAAATATCGTTTTCACACCGGCTCAAGTGCGCGAATTGCGCTTTGCCTCGATGCTTCATGACGTGGGCAAAATCGGCGTGAAAGAAGAGATTCTGCAGAAGCAGAAGAAACTCCAGCCGCACGAGATCGAGATCATCTCCATGCGTCTCAAACTCATGCGCGCTCAGCTGATGTTCCTTCAGCAGACCGAAAGAAAGAATTATGCGGACGCCATCAACCGAATCGACCTCGCCTGGGAACAGGTGGTGGAGGCGAATGAGCCATCGATCATGAGGCGCGCCACACACGATCTGCTCAAAGACCTGCGCTCGCTCAAGGTCCCGTTCGATACAGGCGAGATTCTGACCGCGGTGACCGAAGAAGAGAGCCGGAAGCTTTCGATTACGAGAGGTTCTCTCTCGGAATCCGAACGTCTCGAAATCGAAAGCCACGTCAGCAAAACGTTTGAAATTCTGAAAATGATTCCCTGGAGCAGAGGGCTAGAACAAGTCCCGGATATTGCTTACAAGCACCACGAGAAACTGGACGGGTCGGGTTACCCGAACCAGATTACGGCTGAGGACATCCCGCCCCAGACGCGAATGATGACTATTTGCGATATCTACGATGCCCTCAGGGACGACAGGCCCTACAAACCGGCAATGGCCGTTGAAAAAGCGCTCGACATCATCGTTGCTCACGTGAGAGCAGGAAAACTGGACGCCGCCTACTTCGACATTTTCGTCCAGGCCAAACTCTACGAATTATCCAGGACACCCAACCCCACCTCTTTGCCTGAAGCGACACTTCACGCCGCGCAGGATCCCAGCCTGGTCACGGACTTTCTGGTCGGCACCAGGGATCTGGGCCGCTACTATTCGCTGGTTCTGTAAACTCTGGAAAATCTTCAGCCGCGGATTACGCGAATTACGCGGATGGGCGCGCCATGCTTTCGAGGACCTTCTGCTCGATGCGATAGCGCGCCCATCCGCGTAATTCGCGTAATCCGCGGCTGAAACTTTTCTTTCAATCGTGCCACGCTAGAAATTCAAGCGGGCATTAATCGTAAATCTCCGGGCTGCTGTAGTGGTGTCCGATTGCTGAAACGATGCCGTCGGATCAGCCGCGGTCATGCGCCCGAAGTTCGGCGAGTTGATGTCCGTTATGGGATCGTTCCATCGCGGCGTGTTCAGAATGTTAACCACGTCCACGCGGACTTCGAACACCTTGCTTTCGGTAATCCTCACGCGCTTGAGGAGGTTGACGTCCAGGCCGACATGCGACGGCCCTTCGATCCAGCGCTGGCCCAGAGTCCCAAGCTGTCCGGGAACCGGATTCACGAGAATGAGATTGCCCTGGGCATCCATGATTGCGCGATTGCTGAATTGGCCCTGGAGTCCCTGCAGTGTGGTGACGCCGTTTCTCGCCGGATCGGGAACCTGCTGGAGCCCGGGGAAGTATGTAGCGCCGGTCGCCAGCGGAGTAACCTGGCCGATATTCTTCAGGAAGCTCCCGAGAATTACCGGCGTGTTGCCTGTAGCCTGGGTAAACGTCGAAGTCACAGCCGTGACGTTCAGGGGCGCTCCGGAGGTCCAGTTGAAAATCCCTCCCAACTGCCACTGTTCGACCAGCCGTACAAGGAACCCCGGGCCATTGCTGAGGAATGGCCGGCCTGGCCCAAAGGGCAACTCGAAAGTGCCGTTGCTGCGGATGGCATGTGCCCGGTGGAATTCAAGAAGCGTTTTGTTGAGCGAGCGGTTTCTGGGATTCAGATAGTTCACCTGCCCGTCGTCACTGGCTTCACCCAAAGTCTTGCTCCAGGTATACGACGTTTGATTGGTGAAGCCGTTCGAGAGCCGTTTGGTTACCTGCAGGTTCATCGAGTGGTATGTGGAGTTGCCAGGGTTCCCGTCCAATCGCACTGTCATGAACTGCGGATTGACCACAATAAAATTCTCGGGAAACAATCCGCTGTTTCGCAGAAGCCCGCCGCCCTGCCCGGTGACCGTCGTGGAGGTGTTCAGGAAGTTTGCCAGTTGACCCACGTTGCCGTTGGCGAGAAAACCGCGCGTCAATGTGTTCTGACGCAGAGCAGCCGAGCCGGTGACTCCAGCGGTTCCGACTGGAGCCTGTCCGGTGTTCATCACGAGTCCGCGCAGCATCTGATCGAAGAGGAGCGCGTCGCCACCTGCCCGCGTGGTGTTGAAAGCGGCGAGGATTCCGTTCTCAAAGATGTTCACATCGTTGAGCAGGATTCCGCCGAGAAGCTTCGTGCCTTTGCTGCCGATGTATCGCGCTTCCAGCGTCAGGTTCGAAGCGAGCGAGTGCTGAATTTCCAGATTCCAGTTTTGTACATACTGGGTGACGCGATTGACATCGGATGCACGCAGGGTTGAGGTACGCTGTGTCAAGGGTTCCACCGCGAGCGGCACAATGTCGGTGCCGGGCTGCTGTACCGGAATAGGGATCGTTGTCAGATTGAAATACTGGGCCCCCAATCCAAGCCTGGTGAAATTCTGGGCATAGCTCTGGCCCGGATTGCTGAAGTTCCACCCGGCATTGTAATTGGCCGCACCCTCATAATTGATCCCGTATCCCGCGCGCAGGACGGTCTTGTCCTTTCCCCACCAGGGCAGCGCCCAGCTGAGCCCCACGGCGGGGGCAAAGTTGTTCCAGTCATCCCTGTACCATTGCGTATCCGGATTTGGAGAATACTTGCCGGTAAACGCCGTCTTCGTCAGGGAGCCGCCCTTTGCATACGGATTCCACAGCGCGCTGTAGTCGGTACCCGAGATCCCGAACATTGCGGCGTTTCCTCCAACGGGCATGGCCATCAAACCGTTCCTTTCCCACGGCACGCCATAAAAGTCGTAGCGCAGGCCGAGGTTGAGCGTGAGATTGGAGCGAATCTTCCAGTCATCCTTAAAAAAGGCGCCCCATTCGTTCTGATGGTTATCCTTCGGCGTTTGCACGAACCCGGTGAATTGCAGATCCGTCGGCTTCTGGATGTAGAAGGTTCGACTGACGTTGGATACGGAGCCGGACAGATCGAGCAGGACGTTCTGGGCTGCAGTGAAGTTTGCTCCGATGCCGGGAATGGTGGATATTCCTGTCACCGGTACGCCGCCCGCTCCAATAGTAACGGTTGGGAAAAGCAATTTGGGATCGTCTCCAAAGTTGAATCCCCTCGATGCAGAGAAGCGGAGTTCGGCGCCGGTTTTAAACGCGTGCTTTCCTTTGGTCCATGCCAGTGTGTCCGTGAATGAGTAAACGGGGCTCGTCTGGCCGCGAGTCTGGCCTGCCTGGACAAAGTTGTCCTGGAACAGCACGTGTGTCGGAAAGAACAGCTCTCCGCCGCTGGTGGGAAGCTGTTTCCTCGCCTCGTCGCCGATTTCGTCGGGCCTCTGAATCGCGTTCCAGGTGAAATGCTTGTTTCTTCGAGTCCCGAACCGGAATTCGTTCAGAACAGCCGGAGACAGTGTGGAGACCAGCGATAGCGAATAGAAATGGGGATCGCGCTTTACCAGGCCGTCGTATCCGTCGGGCCAATTCGCGATGCCGGTCTGTGTGGTCATGGACCAGTCTTTTTCGCGAGTCATGCTGAAGGACAGCTTGTGACTTTGATTGAAATTATGATCGATGCGGGCGTTGTACTGGTCCCGGTTGGTGTCCTGTCCGTCTCCAACCGAGGTGTCCTGGCCTTGCACGCGGCGGACCCACCGATAGCCGGCGACGTTCAGGCCGTCGCACGAAGGGGCAAGCGTGGCCGCGATCACGCTTGTCGCCGGATTGAAGCTGGGGCCGCAATTGGTGAAGTCGTTCGGCAGGGGCATCCTGCCGATGAGCCGCTGGACCCATCCGGACGGATCGAGTCCCGGTCTGTTCGGATCGCGGCCAAAGATACTGACCGACTGAAGATCTCCCGTCGCGCCCTGCGGCCTGACCGCATTGCCGTTCACATCGACGGCAGGGTTGTTCGAAAGAGCGTTACTGTTCTGCACGCCGGGGAAAAATCGGAAGATTCCCTGCCGTGCCTCGCGCGTCAGAACACTTGCCGTAAATTGCTGTTTCGTCACAAAACGCTGACCCTCGTAGAGGAAAAAGAAGAAGGTCTTGTTCCTGGCGATCGGCCCGCCCAGACGCGCTCCGAACTGGTTTCCATTCCTGTAATCCTTGCCGACGCCGCTGAAGTTGTTTCCCCAGGAATTGGCGCTCAGCGCGGAGTTGCGGTTTGTCCAGAACACACTTCCGCGGAATTGGTTGGTGCCGGAGCGCGTCGCCATTTGGACCTGGCCGGAACCGCGTCCCATTTCCGCATCGGCCGGCGCGACGATCACGCGGACTTCTTCGACCAGGTCCGGACTCGCGGAAGGGGAGGCTGAAACGCCGACATCGTATCGACCGTCGCTGACCGGCACACCATCACGCACCGTATTGACTCCAACTGTTCTCGACCCGGCAAAGCTGCTTCCCTGGGTTGCCGCCGTCGTCATGACCAGGTCCAGCGCATTGCGTGTCGCCAGCGGAAGATCGCGCAGCTTGTATTCGGGAAGCACTGTGCCCACCGACGATGACGTTGTTGCGATCAACGTGTCGGCAGCCACATTCACTTCAACCGTCTGAGCCTGCGTGCCCACCTGCAGCGTGAAGTTCAGCCGCACCTGCTGGGCGACTCCAAGGGCAACCTGGTTGTACGTCTGCGTCTGAAAACCGGGCAATTCTGCCGTCACTTTGTATATTCCAGTCTGAAGCGAGGCGAACTGGTAGGCCCCGGTTTCGTTGGTCACCACCATCGTAACGATTCCCGTCTGGGTATTCGTTGCTGTGATGGTCACGCCGGGAATCAAGGCGCGCGTGGCGTCGGATACGGTTCCCCCCAACGTTGCGTTTGTCGTTTGCGCGAATGTGTTCGCGACGAGCACAGACCATAGCAACGCACCTGCGACGAAAAGTCTTTTCATGATCTCCTCCACATGCGGTTCCACGGGGAAAAAAGTGGACGCATCGTACTACGCACGTAGAGGGTGTTGCAAAACTATTGAATCCAACGCGCGGCTCTTACTGTAGCGGCGCTCTATGAGCGCCGGTTTTTCCTTCAATCAACGAAATACCGGCGGTCATAGACCGCCGCTACAAAGGAACCTGGGATTTTGCGGTGTGAGATGCCGCTATAGACGCGGGTTCACCCGCCTGCATGACGCAACCTTATTTAATGTGGAATCTTTCTTCGGCTGGACGGTTCATGAATGGAGCGCTCATCGGGAATCTTGACCCGGGGAGCGGGAAAATCGACTGCTGGCGGGATTAAAAGAGGGGACGGCAAGCCGCGAGCGTCACTCGTGGCGATCCCGTCCCATTCTTGTTTCGTTCACACACCGATTGGCAGAATCCTGCATGGTTCATCCCAGACAATCGTGCAGGGCTGTATCGTCACAGGCACAGCCGGTGCGCAAATCACTTCCAACTCCTCAATATTAAGGAGTTCCTGTTCCCTCATGTTTTCCATCGTAACCTCCCCGAAAATAACTTAGGCGATCTGCACTTGTATCGGGTGAAACGTGGAAAAACTTTAGCGCTTAATTTGCCACGACAAAATCGCCTGGAATCTGGAGGTTAGGGGGAATTTCATTGGCCTGCGCGATCAGGTTTTTCACCCGGTTCGCCCTCTTTGTCCGGGCTCGATTCCAGGAGACTATCCTCGAGTCGTCTGATCAGGGACTCCGCGATCTGCCTGTCACTGTGGAGCTGATCCAGCTTTCCGTCACGTTCCCACTCGTCCAATACAGTTTTCACAAGAGAACGACACAAGCTGTCCAGTTCGTGCATCGTTGTCGTAAATAATCGCTGATCTTGAATTTGCATCTGGACGGCATCCTGGATTCTGATCCAGACAGTATTGAATACATATCGAGATAAGAAGAGCTCCAGAAAGCCTTTCGTCCCCTTCTTCTGTAAAAACACCGACAGTCCCGCTTCCAGATCCGGCCCATCCGGCTCGTATCCTGGGCCTGCAGCGTCGAGCAGGGCCTCCTGCAACGATTTGCGTAATACATCTCCCTGGAATCCCAGGATGGTGCGGCTCAAGTTTGCGGCTACTTGTTCAACGACAATAAGTGCGTGAGCTGGTGAGATTTCCGGCGCAACTTTCCCTAGCCCTTTCGTAAAACCCTCGGTCAAGGTTGTCGACATCAGGGCATGAAGGTCCGCCAGCGTGCCGCCTACGCCGACGCCTAAGAGACCCCTGTCGAAATTGAAAAAGTCACGCACGTCAGTCCCGTTGTTCCAGATCCTATGAAAAGTGCAAGTCCGAGACCAAAAATTCAGCGTTCTCTTCGCCGCAGGTACGGCGGCCGATTCCCGGCGGGGGAGAGAGACTATTGAGAAGCGATGGGATAAAGCATACCAGAAGAGATGCTGTCAAAACCGGGACTTACTTCGATGAGAGCATGAACTGATTGCCATCGACATCCTTGAACATGGCAAACGTTCCCCAGTGCTCCTTCTGCGGCGGTCCCATGAATTCCACACCTCGGCTCTTCAACTCTTCATAGGTCTTCTCCACATTGTCACAGGCGAGAGCACCATTGAAGAAACCGCCGACGCGCTTTTCGTCCATATTGAAGAGAACGAAACGCGTTTCCGATCCACCGATGCGCATCTCGATCCAGCGCTGCTTATCGTCGAACGGCTGGTCGGTTACCAGCTTGAAGCCGAGTCTCTCCGTAAAAAAGGCGAGGGCCTTGTCCTGATCTCGAGTCGGTATCGTGACGAACTTGACGTGAGTAATCACAACGCATCTCCCTTGGCCAAAATCTTCAGGAATGCACGTTAGCCGCGCACTGAGCACTTCTTCAAAATCCCGTGAATATAGACGGCCCTCTTCAGGGCGTCAACGGTATTGTTAACTGCTATAGTTGTTACCGCTATAGGCCATGAAAACAATTCGCTTCGATTTCTATGTACTGGATGGATTGATGCCCGACCTGGTCGGCCACGACAAACAACCGTCGGCATTCATCGTCTATCTCTACCTTTGGACCCGTCTGGCAACTTCGCGCACCCGCCGTACTCGCGTGAGTCACCAGACGATCGCCAATGATACCGGTTTGTCCAAGAGTGCCGTGCAGGCGGCGGTGCGGACCCTGATACGAAGAAGGCTCGTTCGCTCGGAATTGGAATTCAGGACGGCAGTGCCGGAGTACATGATCCTGCGCCCGTGGAGGAAAGGAAAATAGCGGTCTAATTTTCCGACAGAGCCTTGATGTGTTCGAATACTCGAACGTGGACCTGATGGAGAATGGTATCCGACCACAGGCGCCAGTAAAGGGACGGCCACATCGAGTTGCGGTACCAGCTCAAGCCCTCGAGCTGCGTGCTCCCGTCGCGATTCGTCAGCAGCCGGAACTCCGCGGACTCAGGAACGAAGTAACCGTGGATATGAGGCGGATGAATGTCGTAGGGGCTCAATTCGCGCATCATCTCAGGGCTCGAGACGAAAGGCTGTCGATGCGAATCGCTTGAACCGGAGGAATCCAGTAATTGAACGGGGTAAATGGGCGACCGAAAATCCGGTTCGCAATGAGCCTGTCGATGTTGTGTTTGATTGCAAACCCGACGACGCCTACAAGCGCATATGTTCCACGATCCACCGTTCCTCGCCACTTCCACAGATCCGAAAATCGAATTTGAAGCCGTGACGGTTCGGTTGGGGCCGATCGGAAAATGTGGATCACCGCCCAGACCAGCAGGCCGGTGAGGACAAAAATCAAATTGAGAGTAAGCACGTGGCACTCATGCTGAAGGCGGTTGCTGATTTCAGGTTTATTCTAAGATACCATTGTGCCTTGCGTTTTCTACAGTCAGACCTCTACCTCGTCAGACGGCGCCCTTCCGGCCCGGCGAGGCGAGCATCGACGTCTACCGCGTGGCAGCGCAGCGCTGAACGGGAATTACTCATTACTGTAGCGGCGGTCTATGACCGCCGGTCTTTCCTGGAATCAACGAAAGACCGGCGGTCATAGACCGCCGCTACAGTTCGGTTTCCGCCCTTGGAACGTTCTTCCGCGACCTGTTAAAAAGCCAGCCGCACCTGAACCTGAACGACACGGGCACCGTTCGTCGCGGTGATCTGTCCAAACTGCACGGAGCTCAGGTTTGTCGAAACGACTGCGTATTGCGTCTGGTTCAGTGCGTTCTGCGCATCCGCCTTTAATTCGAGTGTCCGGCCTTCTCCTACCGGGAAGGTCTTACCCAGAGAGAGATTCAGATTGCTGTATCCCGGACCACGCAGGGGCGAGTTGCTCTCATGTCCGCGCCGCGCCGTTCGCCCGGAGGCCGCGACAACAGGGAGCAGGGCGAAAGCGTCTCGGTTCAAGTACTGCAGGTTTCCAAAGCTGCAGCAATTCTTGTTCACTGCGCCTGGGATATCGATTAGATCCGGACGTCCACCGGTCTGCGTAACCTTCAACGGTTCTCCGGTCGTCGCCCTGACGATTCCTGCGATTTGCCAACCTCCCAGCACGTGTCTGCCAATCGCCGAATTCTTGAATGGCGTCGGTATTTCATACAGGAAGTCGCCGGAGAAATCGTGTGCAACATCGCCGACAGAAAGGCTGCGTTCGATCTTTACATTAAAGAAGTCCTCGATGCCGCCGGCCGTATCGCCGCCGGCTACCAGGGCGGTGCCTCCACCTGTGTAAGACAATGCCTTGCCCCAGGTATAGTTCAGGCCGAACAACAGTCCGCGCCTCATCCTCTGTTTCAGCGACGTCTGCCAGGAGTGGAACACGGTCTCCTGACTGTTGTCCGTATACGCGCCCTCACCCATGGAAGGGTTGGGCCGAATTCCTGTGAGGCGATCCACCTGGTTGTACGTGCGGCCCATCGGGAACTTCACGCCACGAGTGCCGACGTACGAGGTGTCGAGCATGAGCGTGGACGTGAGTGCCTTCTGAAATCCCAGCGTGTAATTCATCGCATAGGCAGGTTTCAAATTCGGGTCGATAAGGGCGCCGACACTGATGTTCGGAAGGGAAGCGAAATACATCAGCATGTCTTCCTGATAGATGGGGAACTTCCACCCCAGTTGGGCGGCCTCCACACGGCTGACGGGTCTATTGTTTGGAATCTTCGGAGATCGTCCGAGGCGGTCTTCAAAGGTTTGGGCGTCGTACCCTTGAAAGTTGATGCCATAACCGCCGCGCATGACAAAATCGCCTCGATCGTCGAGCGTGTAGGCAAAGCCGAAACGGGGCGCCATGCTGAAATTGTCGTTCTTGAATGGATTGTCCGTCGGGCGCAGCCCTCCTGTCCAAACGAAGTCCGGGCATCCGCAGAATCCATCAAGGTTGAAGACGCCGATTGTCCCGAAGGGATCCTTCGGATGGAGAGCCTTGGGTACGAAATGGCCGAAGCGATCGTAGCGGACTCCCAGGTTCAGCACCAGCTTCCGGTTGACGCGCCAGTCGTCCTGCGCAAAAAAGCCAAAGTTGACGAAGCGCCAGGTGTGGTCTGGCCTGCCGGAGTCGAAACTGATGCTGCTCGGCGTGTTGGTTATGACGTCCTGAAGCGTCTGGTAAGCGACGTTTCCCGCGTCGGTGTCCGGGTTTCCTCCCGACGGCAGATAGAGCATGCCGCCAAACTTCGTGCTGTGCGTTCCGTGCATATACCCGACGTGCTGTTCCGCCATATACGTTGGATGCCTGCTCCGGACGTGGCTTTCGCCTCGAACCGCCGTCAGGCCGGGATAGGAAATGTATTTGACGTTCCGCATGCCGGCAATTGTCTCCGGCTTCTTCGGATCGTTGACGTACCACCAGTCCTGGACACGCCACAATCGAGCGATGTTGTAGCCCGCGCGAGATGAAAAGGTCCACGGGCCGCGCCCGAGTACATAGTTCACGCTCGCACGCCGCCAGCGGCTCGTGAAAGCTCTTGGATTCGTGGGCAAGTCGACGGGCACGGAGAGGTCAGGATGCGAAACGGCGAGCGTTGTCGAGAGATTGCCCCCGCCCAGCAACACGTCAATTTTCGCATCGACGTGATCGTCATTCGCACTCCTCGCTCCAGGACCGATCCAGGTACCGATCACCGCATCCGAAGCGGTCAAAGGCTGATTCGGCAGTGGATAAAATTTCAACCATAGCTGCGTTTCAGGGAAGGGTAGCGACGTCGTGAAAATATCCCGAAAACGCTGCGTCGGCACGGTTGCATTCATAGCAACGACGCCGCGTTGCCGGTAACCTTCATATGCGAAAAAGAAGAAAACCTTGTCCCGCTTGACGGGTCCGCCCAGCGATCCACCGAACTGGTTCCAAACCGCGTTGTTTTCCCGAGCCAGGAACTGGGGCCGAGCCGAAAGCACGGAACCTTCATAGCGGTGGAACAGGCTGCCGTGCCAGGCGTTCGTTCCCGATTTCGTGATCACGCTCAACTGGCCGCCCATGGCCATGCCGTATTCCGCCGGGGTCACACCTTTGACGATTTGCATCTCACCGACGGCTTCCGAACTCATGACGTTGATCTTCGTGTATCCGTAGTATCCGGATATCGTGGGCGAGCCCGGATTGCCATTGGCGTCGGTCCCATTCGCCGTAACCGCCATTGACGTACTGCCAAGACCGTTCAGCCGGAATTTGGAACCTTGAGTACCTTCGACCTGAGGGCGTGTGGTCAGCCCTGTGCCGATATTGAGGATGCTCGTGATGTCCCGATTGATCATCGGCATGGTCCTGACTTCAAGGGTGTCCATGCCGACTCGCTGCTCGGGAGACAGCGTGTTCACCAGCGGCGCTTCACCGGTCACCGTGACATTGTCCGTGATTTCACCGACGGCCAGCGTGTAGGTCCGGCGTATGCTTTGCGCCGCACCCAGCGGGATCCCTTTGCTTTCGTATGTCTTGAAGCCCCCCAAAGTGATTTTCAGTGTGTAGGTTCCTACGGGCACGTAATCGAAGACGAATTCACCCGTCTCCCCGGTAAGTTTCTCCGTGACGTTGTTGGTGCCCTCGTTAATGAGTTGCACCTCGGCTCCAGGTAACACGGCACTTGTTGGATCTATAACGATTCCCGCAAACGTAGCCGTGGTCCGCTGAGCCAAAGAAGCACTCGCCATGCCGACCAAAACGGCTGCGACCACAAGAAAGGTTCTGCAAATGTTGGAACGCATTCTTCCTCCTCCTCGTCACCTTGTTTCTCACCAAAAACGTGCCTAACGGTCGAAAAGGCAATGGGAACCAGCCGCGGATTACGCGAATTACGCGGATGCCGATTTCCAAGCTGTCCACTGAGCCTCAGCTCTGCATCCGCGTAATTCGCGTAATCCGCGGCTGATTCCCCGTCTTCGTGCCGGAACTGGTCAGAAATTCGGATTAAGACTGATTTACGTTAATTCGATTGTGGCTACGTTCGATCAAAACGGTAAGCAGGTCAAGTAGTTTTTGAAGATCCTCAGGTACGCGTCGATGCTTCCTCTGGGGGCCAAAGTAATCGACCCTCCATCCCGCCTGCAATGACAAGCGTCTGGCCGGTGATATGGCCGGCGAGGGCGTCCGAAGAAAGGAACACGGCCGCGTTGGCCATGTCGGCAGGCTGTCCCAGCTTCGGCAATGCCATCGTTGAAGTAACTTTGCGGACAGCCTTCACATCCTTGAGCCTGTCCGCCGTGCGCGGCACGATGGTCCAGCCAGGGCAGATACAATTGACGCGGCCTCCGCAGTAGTCGCGGGTATGGGGCGCGAGGCGCACAATCTCATTCTTAAGCGAGCGAGTCAGACCAAACGCCATTGCGGATTTTGCCGAGGCATAATCGGCGTGGCCGGCCTCGCCAAACACGCCGGCCGTCGATGCGATCAACAACGCGTTGCCGCGCTTTTGCCGGGCAACAATCCGGAAAAACTCGCGCATGCTCAGAAACGCGCTTGTGAGGACGTTATCCAGAGTCTGGTGCCATTGCCGCAAAGACATCCGGTGCAGTGGAATATCGCGCGATTCCCAGGAACCGGCATTTGCGATAAGTGTGTCCACGCGGCCAAAACGCTTGACGGTCTCGGCAAACAATCGCCTGACTTCGAGTTCCTTCGTGAGGTCCGCCCGCACAATAATCGAATCCGAGCGTTTCAGCTTCCGCCGTAAAGCCTCCGCGTTCTCCTTGCTGCGGCGATAGTGCAACACCAGTTTCGCTTCTTCCGCCGCGAATTGAATAGCAATGGCGGCGCCGATCGCACCGGATGCACCTGTGACTACCACGACTTTTCCCGCCAGATCCGTTTTCATGTATGAAGAAAGTTTCAGCCGCAGATTACGCGAATTACGCGGATGGGCCTCCTCAGTGGTTATGGCCCTTCAGCGCCTCCAGCGCTTGTTCTTTTGTTGGCCACACTCCAAAACCTTCAGGGAATCTCGTCTTCGGATCTTTCA
>Ga0137409_10004499_pt1 | contig 14605 bp, 14 predicted proteins | sample CZODoug1_16funga_FD_122059 | JGI IMG/M metagenome (GOLD analysis project Ga0137409, IMG submission 122059) | Vadose zone soil fungal communities from Angelo Coast Range Reserve, California, USA - CZODoug1_16fungal (Hybrid Assembly) | ecosystem: Environmental > Terrestrial > Soil > Vadose zone... | reverse complement strand
ACTTCCTGGTTGGTGAGGACGATATCGCGCCAAGTGGAATACGGGCTGCCGGCGAGGCGGAGCGAATCGCGGAGGCCTGGGCCGGCAAGCATAATCGGCAAACCATTCTCGTCAAGACGATCGTAGAGAAACGAGCCAAGAGCGACGGCGGCGAGTTGTGGAAGATGCGAAGCGAGCCCGACCGCGTCGTCATGTTGTTCGGCGCCGAGCCAAAACGGGCGTGCACCGATTTTCTCGAGAATCTTGAGAAATGCGGAGACGCGAGGGTCGCGCGGCGAATCCGTGGAGCCGGAGTTGCTTATCGCATCGGCGACGAGAGCGTACGCATTGCCGCGGAACAGGTCCGCGTCGGCGTGCGCGACCCCGGAAACTTCCTTCCCCGCCATCGGATGACCACCAAGAAAAAGAGGCGTGCCGGAGAAATGGTCGGCGGCGGATTGCAGGATGCGGAGCTTCGTACTGCATGCGTCGGTGACGAGGGCGTGGCCCGGCGCATGGCGGGCGATGTCGGGAAGTAGATCGAGCGTCGCGCCGATGGGAAGGGCGATGTAAACAACGTCGGCACCGCGAAGCGCGGGAGCAAGGTCGCCGTGATGCGCGTCGTCGATAACCTGGAGAGCACGGGCTTCGCGCATAGTTTCCGGGCGATCCCAACCGGCGATGCGGATGTCGGTCGTGTATTTGCGAAGCGCGAGCGCAAATGAACCGCCGATGAGGCCGGTGCCGAGAATGGTGACGCGCTGGATCAGATGAGCCGACATGGGATGAGGCAGTTTACTGTCGAATGTGAAAACTTGGAAGAAAACATGTCGGCGAATGCCGCAGAAATAACGCCGATTCGCTCTGTTCGGAGCGATTTACGCCATGCGGCGGCCGATGGCCGGCGCGATGATGCGAAGCTCAGCCATGAGTTGCGTGAAGGCTTCCGGTTCGAGCGACTGCGCTCCGTCGGAAAGGGCGTGATCGGGATCGTTGTGGACCTCGATCAGGAGACCGTCTGCGCCCGCAGCCACGGCAGCGCGCGCCATGGGAGGAACCTTGTCGCGGCGGCCCGTGCCGTGCGATGGATCGCCCCACATGGGCAGATGCGAAAGCTTTTTGATTACGGGAATTGCGGCGATGTCGAATGTGTTGCGCGTATAAGTTTCGTAAGTGCGTATACCGCGCTCGCACAAAATCACGTTGTAGTTTCCACCGGCGAGAATGTACTCCGCGCTTAGAAGAAGTTCTTCCATCGTGGCGGAGAGGCCGCGCTTTAGGAGAACCGGCTTACGGACTTCGCCCAATGCGCGAAGCAAATGGTAGTTCTGCATATTGCGCGCGCCGACCTGATAAATGTCGACGTAGTGGCCCATCATTTCGACTTGCGACGGGTCCATCACTTCGCTCACGGTGAAGAGGCCGAACTTCTCCGCGGCTTCGCGCATCATCTCCAGGCCCTTCTCGCCGAGTCCCTGGAATGCGTAAGGAGAAGTGCGCGGCTTGAAAGCTCCGGCGCGCAGAATTTTTGCGCCGGCTTTGGAGACGGCCTCCGAGACGGCCAGCATCTGTTCGCGCGACTCAACAGAACACGGGCCCGCGGCGACGACCACTTCCGTGCCACCGATTTTTACACCGCGGCCCAAATCGACGATCGTTCCTTCGGGTTTGAATTGCCGGCTCGCCAACTTAAATGGCTGCGTGATGCGCATGACTTCGCGCACGCCGTCGAGCAGTTCGAAATCGCGATGATCGAAGTCGCGATGGACTCCGACCGCGCCCAGAACAGTGTGCGACGCACCGGTCGAACGGTGAACGTCAAATCCGCTCGCGATCAAGCGGTCAATGACGTGTTGAATCTGGGCGTCGGATGCGCCCTCCTGCATGACGATAACCATGATTTACGCTTAGTTCCCTTCTCTCGACGAAACAAATCTTTCGAATAACGTCAGGGCCGTACGCCCACTTTTCTCAAAATTAATTTCACGAATCCTTTTTCGCTTCATCGTCTTTATGCATGGCGGAACGTTCGGCGGCACGGTTTTCGTCAATGATGCGCTCGAATAGACGTCGAATCGCGGCATCGGTAAGCGGGCCGTGATTGTTGCGCTCCGCATTTTCCAGGACTTCCTTCTCGCGATCCGGCTGGTAAAGCGGCAAATTCGCCGATTGTTTGAGCTTGCCGATTTCGAGCGCACACTTCGAGCGTTCGTTGAGTAATTCGACGAGTTTGCGGTCGAGTTCATCGATGCGCCGCCGCCAATCACCAAGGGTCATGACGCAACTTCCCTTTTCGAGAGTCCGGATTGTGCGGCGCGCTTCAGCGAACGAATACGCGATACAAGTGCCTCGCACGCACGGTCAACTGCGGCCGGGGACGAATCATTCAAAGTGGCGTTCTCAATTTCCGAAACGAGGGACGAGCCGATTACGGCCGCGTCGGCAAGACCGCCGAGGACGGAAACGTGCCCCGGCTGAGAAATTCCGAAGCCAACGGCAATAGGAATCTGCGTGACGGCGCGTGCCCGGCGAAGCAAAGCGGGCAAATCGTCGGGCAAAGAATCTTTCGCGCCGGTGACTCCTGTTCGAGAGATGAGATAGAGGAATCCGGACGAAACCTCGGCAATCTGTTTCAGGCGCTCATCGGTAGAGGTCGGTGCGCCAAGAAAAATTGTATCCAAATTATTGGCATGTAAAATCTGGCGATATTCGGCGGCTTCTTCCGGCGTCAGATCTGTCGCGAGAACTCCGTCGGCACCGGCCTGCGAAGCGGCGGCTGCAAATTTCTCCAGCCCCATCTGCAAAATCGGATTGTAGTAACTGAAAAGGACGATAGGTACGTTCGCGGCGGAAGACTTTGAATTGCGAAGGTCCCGAACCAAATCCAAAATGCCGGAAAGCTTCGCTCCGGCTCTCAGCGCGCGCTCGGAAGCCCGCTGAATTGTCGGCCCATCCGCCAGCGGATCGCTGAACGGCACGCCAAGTTCAATGACATCGGTGCCCGCTTCTGCGAGCGCGGTGACGAATTTCAGCGATGCCGCGAGCGAAGGATCGCCGGCCGTGATGTACGCAATGATGCCCATTTCGCCGCGCGCCTTCAGTTCGGCGAAACGGCGAGAGATACGGGTCGCAATGGTGGACTCAACAGGCATATCGGAATGAAATAGGTTATCACCAAGCCTGTCCGTCCGCAGCCGTGCAAACAGGACGCGACTCAGTCGCTATCTCGACCTGATGCGACGACCTATCTGTACAAGTGCGACGAGCAAGGCAGGCATCGTTGGCTCGAATAGACCAGGGGTGGGGAACAGGCAGAATCGAATGGCAATCATCAGCATGAACATAGACCAAGTGCACGAACAGCAGAATTCGCCGAAGGCTCTTAATTTGTCCGGAGAAGTTCCCACGAAGACATCGGCTATTTGACGAACTATGCTGCGGGATACCAGCATAAGCCATTCCCCAGTGCGCCGATCCAACGAACGACTGCTCATCACGGAACTCCGGAGGGGCTATTGCCACGTGCTGTTGTGCGCCGAGTTGATATTTGATTCACCCGACCAGAGCATGCAAACCAAGTTCCACGATGGAGCGCGAATCGCTGCAAATTCCAAAACGGGAAAACGTTATAAGTTATAGAAATATATGGACTAATAAACTCAATATTTTCTTCGTAAATCCTTCGCCGCGACAGAACGAGCGGAACTGTTTCATTTTGGAACTATCAAGCGTCCCTTTTTGGAACGTCGGACAAGGACCTCGGCTAACGGGGTTCGCTGCTATCGCACAGAATATAGCTTTATTCTTAGGACCGCGTTATACCGTGTGAAATCAGGATCAGTCGAAAAAATCTCCCAATCTCGTGAATTCGCGGCAGCACAAATCAGCATATCGACAACGGATACCGCAAAACCCTTGGTCCTGCATTTATTGCCGGCGATCGCAGCCGCCTCGTAGTCATCGGTCTGCAATACCTCATCTGGAAACGCTCGCAGCACTTGCCGCAGTTTTTCAAACTGCTCAGCTTCCCTTATGCCAGAGAGCAACTCTTGACGGATTATTCCAAGAATTCGCGTCCGGCCTTCTTGGATCAAATCGGCAAGCTCTTGAACGATGACTCTTTCGGACGGGTTTAGACGCCGAGTCGGCCGCCGCAGGGCTAGCGACCATACGGACGTGTCCACCAGAACACTCATGTCCGTTTCTTCGTGCGCTCGCGTTTGTAGTCGAACTTCGAATCGAATCCAATCGTGCCGAACAGCGGGATCACGAATGCTTGTTTCCGTCGCCGGATGTATTCATCCAGGGCGGCATTGACCGTGTCTTTCTTGGTCTTATGCCGTCCGAGCTTTTTGGCTTGCTCGATTAGCCGATCATCAAGGGCAAGATTGGTTGGCATGATAAACCTTTCCACACTATCCTACACATTTGGATGTGTGAAATAAACAGCATTCGACCGGTATATCCCGATATGATCAAACCCGTGAGCAGAAAATTTGACGTGGTGGTGCTGGGTGGGGGAGCGGCGGGATTGATGTGCGCCGTGGAGGCCGGGAAGCGGGGGCGGCGGGTGGCGGTCATTGAGAGGGCGGAGAAGATCGGGAAGAAAATTTTGATTTCGGGCGGCGGGCGCTGCAATTTCACGAATATCCATTGCACGGCGGACAATTTTATTTCTGCGAATCCACATTTCGCGAAGTCAGCACTGGCTCGTTACACGCCGCGAGACTTTATAGGCCTCGTGGAAAAGCACCGGATTCCGTATCACGAGAAGACGCTGGGGCAGCTTTTTTGCGATCGCGCCGCGAGCGATATCACGCAGTTGTTCGAGGAAGAGTGCCGCGCCGCGGGGGTTCAAACGTTCTTGAGTCAGCGCGTGACGGAGATTTCGCGGACAACAGAGTTCGTTGTCCGAACCGACGCGGAAGAGTTTCACGCGCCGGCCCTGGTCGTTGCAACGGGCGGACTTTCGATTCCAAAAATCGGCGCGACCTCCTTTGGATACGAAGTAGCGCAGCAGTTTGGAGTGAAGATTCAGAAGACGCGGCCAGCGCTGGTGCCGCTGACGCTTTCCGCAAAAGAGAAGAAGCAGTATTCCGATTTGGCAGGAGTTTCAATGGAGGTAATTGCCAGAGCCGGTGAGTGCGCGTTCCGCGAGAAAATGCTAGTGACGCACGGGGGCCTGAGCGGGCCGGCGATACTGCAAGCGTCTTCCTACTGGGAGCCGGGCAAGCCACTTACTATGGACCTCGCACCTGACAAGAATGTCACCGCAAGAGTTGCCGCTGCCGGAACGCGAAATGCTGCGGCGCTGCGCAATGCATTTGTTGGGATATTGCCCAGGCGATTCCTGGACCGGTGGGTGGAACTGCACGAGCCGGACGACTGGACGAACGCGTCACTCGAAAAACTGGAGAAACTGATCCATGCCTGGAGCGTGGTGCCTGCAGGAACCGAAGGCTACGAAAAAGCCGAAGTCACGGCCGGCGGGGTGGATACGGATGAGCTTTCCAGCAAGACAATGGAATGCGAAAACGTTCGAGGCCTATTTTTTATCGGCGAAGTCGTTGACGTGACGGGACAACTGGGCGGTTTTAATTTCCAATGGGCTTGGGCGTCGGGCGCAGCAGCTGGACGATCTGTTTGAACTTTGATTCGGACTGTTCATTTCAGCTTTGCTTCGAGCTCGGCCCAGCGAGCATAGAGGGCGTCGACGGATTTTTGGGCGGATTCGAGTTCGACGCTGGCGGCGTGGAGGCGGGCGGCGTCGCTAGCGATGGCAGGATCGTGGAGCGCGGCAAGTTTTTCTGCGAGGAGTTTTTCTGCGTTGGCGATGGTTTGTTCCATCATGGAGAGTTCGCGGTCTTCTTTGTAGGTGAGCCGTTTTTTCAATGATTGCGGCGCTAAGGCTGGCGACATCACAACTTTTACTTTCGGCGCAGTTTTCTGCGACAACCGCGCTTCATTTTCTTCCTGCCAAGATTCCCACTGAGAGTAATCGGCAAAGCGTCCGGCGCCACCGAGGCCATCGAGCCCGAGGACGAGCGTGGAGACGCGGTCGAGCAGGAAGCGATCGTGGGTAACGAGGACGAGAGCGCCGCGAAATTCGAGCAGACTTTCCTCGAGAATTTCCAGCGTGGGAATATCGAGGTCGTTGGTGGGCTCGTCGAGAAGGAGGACGTCGGCGGGCTGGAGCATAAGTTGAGCGATGAGGACGCGGGCACGTTCACCGCCGGAAAGACGACCGACGGGCCGATTGAGATCTTCTCCCGTGAAAAGGAAACGCGCGGCCCAGCCCGCGACGTGAATGACGCGGTCCTGATAAATGACGGAATCGCTGTGCGGAGCGAGGGCGCGTTTGAGAAGAATATCCGGATCGAGTTGGCGATTCTGATCGAAGTAGACGACGCGGAGCGCATCGGCTTTTTTAACTTTTCCGGCGGAAGGTTTTGCTTCGCCAAGGAAAAGGCGGAGGAGGGTGGTTTTGCCGCTGCCGTTGGGACCGACGAGGCCGACGTGCATGCCGCTCGTGACGTCGAAATCCAACTTTGAGAACAGAGTACGACCGGGAATTTCGTAGCTGACACTCTCGAGCGACATCAAATTTTTTGTTTGGCGGTTGGTGGCTGAGAAATCGATTTTTGTGGCGGTGGCGCGGGTGCGGGCATTCATGTTCGCGAGATCGCCGATGAGTTCGTGGGCCTTGTCGATGCGGGCTTTGGATTTAGTGGTGCGCGCTTTGGGACCGCGGCGCAACCATTCAAGCTCGTTGTGGACGCGATTTTCGAGTGCTTCCTGATGTTTCTGCTGGGCGTGAAGGTAGTCTTCCTCGGCTTCCAGAAATTTGCTGTAGTTCCCTTCCACGCGGAGGAAACCGTCTTCGTACGCACGGCTGAGTTCGACCATGACCGTCGTAACGTTTTCGAGAAAGTAGCGATCGTGGCTGACGACGACGCAGGCGAATGGCGCGTCTTGCAAAACGGATTCCAGCCACTCGATTCCGGCGAGATCGAGGTGGTTGGTCGGCTCGTCGAGCAGGAGGAGATCCGGAGATTGCGAGATCGCCGCGGCGACGGCGAGACGTTTTTTCCAGCCGCCGGAGAGGGAGGCGGCGCTGGCATCGAGATCGGTGAACCCGGCGCGGCCGAGCGTTTCGGCGAAGCGAGAAGCGTGCTCGCCTTCCGGCACACCGGCCTCGCGCATGGAATTCTCGATGACGCTACGGACGGTGACTCCGGGCGCGAACTCGGAGACCTGTGCAACTCGGGCCATGCGGGCGCGTTTGCGGAGGGCGACTTCTCCGGTGTCCGGCTGGACGTTTCCGGCGAGGATTTCAAGGAGCGTGGATTTGCCCGAGCCGTTGGGCCCGATCAGGCCGATGCGATCGCCGTCGGAAACATTGAAGGAGATGTTTTGAAAGAGAGGATGGAGGCCATATCTCTTCGACAGCGAATGAGCACTGATGATTGGCGGCAAGCGGGACGTTTTCTCCAGTTTGTATTGTCAGAACTATGATAACAGCTGTGGGGCAAAGGCCCGCCGGGCTCGGCACGGCGGCGTCGAAAAGCTGGCGCTAGGGAAAGAGTTTCTTGAGGGTGGCGGTGCGGTAGTCGAAAATACGGCTGAGGTCGGGGGCGACGAAGAGGCGGTTGATAAGAGAGCCGCCGGGGACGGCGTATTCGATTTTGTCACGGACGAGGGTGCCGCCGTCGCGTTCTTCGAACGTGTGTTCGTGGTGCCAGTGGCGGTAAGGGCCATGGAGTTGGTCATCGGAGAAAAAGTGCGGCGGATTCCAACCGGTGATTTCACTTTCCCAGCGGACGGGAATGCCGTGGATTTTGAGTTTGTACTGAATGCGGGTGCCGAGAGCAACGAGGATGGGTTGGGGCGTGAGGATGTGGAAGTTGAGGAAAGACGGCGTTAGTTGTTCGAGATGTTCGGCGGCGGCGAAGAATGGGAAGACTTTTGATAACGGGTGGGGGAGCAAGAGTTCGGAATGGAAGGTGAAGAATTTCATCGAGCGAAGGGCCAGGAGAAAAGCTAACACAGAGGGCACCCGTGACACAGGGCAAGCGGAGAGGGAGAGCCAATGCAAGAACGGCCGGCTTCAGAAAGCCGGCCTTACACGAGCCAGAAGCGAGATGGAACTCCGGTATAAAAGAATAAAGATTTATGAGTGGGAATACCGAAAGTGTGGTATCCTGTTTTTGCGCTTATTACCTCGGTTGTGTTGTGCGGTCCCTCTGGTGCAAGACTAGATCTGAGATTACCCGCCTCCAGTATTCTCCGTACGTTTTCAGCGTAATTTAAAAAGAGGCTGGCAAAACGACGCCCTTCGTGCGGACACGTGTATGCGTGAACCCGAACGGGCGCGGCCAGCAAGAAAGAAACATGCAGAATTCAAATACTACAGGTGTGGAAGCGTCTTCGACGAAGACGGCCACGCTATTTTCAGAAATGCCGCTTTCCAACTATGTGAAAGAGCGGCTGGCCGCGGCTAATTTTAGCGTGCCGACGCCGGTGCAAGAGGCTGCGATTCCGCGGTCGCTGGAAGGCAAAGACGTGCTGGCAACGGCACAGACAGGAACCGGCAAAACGCTGGCGTTCCTGATTCCGGTGATCGAGGATTTGCTGAAGCACGAGAGTGCTTCAGCCCCAGTTTCAGACACGACACGAATCGCGGGTTCCGTCCGAAATCCGGGCGCAACCGGAAATTCGGGAATCGCAGCGCTGGTGCTGGTGCCGACGCGCGAACTGGCGATACAAGTCGTGGAGGTATACAACACGATTCGCGGGAAGAAGCTAACGCCGGCGGCGCTGGTGGTTGGCGGGCTTGCGGAACACGCGCAACTTGCGGCGATTCGTAAGGGCGCGAAGTTGATCGTGGCGACGCCCGGACGGTTAGAGGACTATCTCGACCGGAAACTATTTCACTTTAACAATTTGCGGATGCTCGTCCTGGACGAAGCGGACCGCATGCTGGACATGGGATTCCTTCCCGCGATTCGCCGGATCGTTTCCATATTGCCGAAGAACCGCCAGACGGTTTGTTTTTCGGCGACGCTGGAAGCTTCTGTGGCGCATCTGGTGAAGGAATACATGAAGAGCCCGGTGCGGCTGACGTTCGGTTCGACGCTGAAACCATCGGAAAACGTAAAGCTGCAGGTGTTCGAGGTTCCTGCAGATTGCAAAATCAATACGCTGAAGCATTTGCTGGCGAAAGAGACCGGCCGCGTGCTGGTGTTTTCGCGCACAAAGCGGGCGACGCAACGCATTGCGGCGAATTTGAGTGACGATGGATTTGCGGTAGCGCAGATTCACGGCGACCGTTCGCAATCGCAACGCAACTCGGCGCTGGCGGGATTCCAACAGGGACGCTATCAGATTCTGGTGGCGACGGACGTGGCTTCGCGCGGCATTCACGTGCAGGACATCGTGCACGTCATCAACTACGATTTGCCGGAAATTGCGGAGAATTTTATTCATCGCGTGGGCCGGACGGGACGCGCGGGCGGAAAAGGCGTGGCTTCCACGCTGATTACGCGCGATCAACGCGGGGAAATTTTCCAAATGGAGCGGACGCTCGGTTTGAAGATGGAACGCCTGCAGCCTGTGGTGGAGCGGTTTATTGCACCGCCGCGGAAGCCCGGGTTTAAGCCGGAACCGCAGGAAGACAATTACGGCCGGGACAATTCCAGCAGGAATGGGCGCCACGGGCAACGCGGGCGGAGGGATTCGCAGGGCGCGCACGGCGGACATAGCCGACACGCAGGACACGGCGGGCATGGCAATGCACGACGCGAGCATGCGCCTGCGCCACGATCGTTTCAGGCGAAGTCGGACAGTCCCCGATTTGTTTTGCCGGGCGAGAATCTGCAGAGACACGCAGAAAACTAGTTCGATCTAAACCGTGAGAAGGGCCGGCTTGTCCAGTAATGGGCAAGCCGGCTTTTTTATTCTATGAGCGCATCGGAGCAAACCGAAATGAGCAGACTGCGATCTAGGAAAGGATGGTCGAGGGCGCTGTCAGAAACGGATTCGTCACATACACGCCGTCAAGATTTTGGTCTGGTTGCAGGTCCTCGGTGAGCAGATATCGGCAGCCGGCGGTTTTAGCGGCGGCGACAATCAGAGAATCCCAGAAAGAAAGTTGAAAGCGATCCTGGAGTTTCCAGCCCAGCTCGAGAAGAGGGTATTCCATTGGAACGGGATGCCAAGCGAGGAGGTCCTGCACTTCGGCCCTCGCCCGATCGCGGGACTTGGGCCACTTCTGCGTGACCTTTACGTAAAACTCTTCCATAACCTGAATACTCAAACGGCCCCGACGAGTCTTCCAAAGCTCCGAGCGCCATGCCCTTGCGGCAGCGTGTTTTTTCGGGTCGGCCGGATCTAGCGCGTAGATTAAGAGGTTGGTGTCAACGAAGACTGTCGCGGTCATGAACGTCCTTGCGCGAGAGATATTTCCCATTTGATTTTGCAAGAGGCTTGCGCGATAAGGCGCGCTTCATAGCCGCGTCGTAGCGGTCGCGTCCCTGTTTGCGTTCTTCGAGAATGTTGGCGAGGAAACGGGAGACGCTGAGTTCGCGGCGAGCGGCTTCGATGCGGGCCCAGCGGGCGAGACTTTCTTCCAGGGTGACAGTTATGTTGCGGAGACGGGTCTTCATGGAACGAGAACAGTGTAACACGAACCTCGTGTACCTTACCACGGGCGCCCATGGACACTGCTGAGACTTGCGTTGGCATTTCGTCCACCTACCACGGAAGCGATTTTAGCAAACAGATTGAGCGGAATTGATTGAGGAACGACAAGTTCCCCCACGCAAAAACCACGCATGGGGCACGCCGCTAAATTCGGGGGTTTGACACAATTCCAGAAGGTCTGGTTAACTGCCAGTCTCTTGCAGAGGCACGGACGTCGCCATGAATTCGCGTCGGAAATTTCTGACTCAGGCTGGGACCCTGGCTATGGGCGCCATGGGCACGCGTACTCCCGCGGCAGGCACGAAAAGAACAGACGTGTCCGTCCAGGAGACCCTCGACCTGTGCGGCCAATGGTGGTTTCGGACCGATTCTCTGAATGTTGGTGAGGAGCAGCGTTGGCACGGAACCGATGAGCCGATCGTGGCCTGGCGCATGGTACAAGTACCTCACACGTGGCAAGTTGAACCTGCACATGTCGAATATCGGAGTGTCGCGTGGTATCGGCGAACGTTCGACGCTCCGCCAGAATGGCAAAACTCCGCGGTGCGGATCGAGTTTGAGGCCGTATTCCATACGGCGACGGTCTGGATAAACGGAGAATTGGCCGGAGAGCATGCGCGCAAGGGCTACACGGCTTTTGTACTTGATATCACTCACCTGCTGCACTGGGGCAGTTCCAACTCGATCACGGTGCGTGTTGATAGTGCGTTCAACGGCAACATGCTCCCCAGGGGGCGTTCCAGCGATTGGGCCCACGATGGCGGAATCTACCGGCCGGTGCAACTGCTCATTACCCCGAAAATTTTTGCGGAGCGCGTCGACGTCGACGCTGTTCCCGACCTAGCGAACGGAGACGGAAAGCTTGCCATCACAGCTTATTTCCACAATACGGATTCGAAGCCGTGGACGGGGCGAGCCTCTTTTCGAATTATTGACGATGAAACCGGGCAGACGGTGGTGACCAGCCGGGATACGCCAAGCTTTAGCATTAAAAACGGCGCGACGCTGACAGAACAGTTTGCAGCTACCGTTCCCAATGCGAAGTTGTGGCATTTCGATCATCCGAATCTCTATCGGCTTATTTTCTCGATCACAAGTGGACAAGAGACCCATCGGCTCTCCGTCACGTTCGGCGTCCGGAAGCTGGAGGTTAAGGACGGCGGGTTTTATTTGAATGGCGAGCGCGTGCGTCTAATCGGCGTCGAGCGGATGGCGGGAAGCAATCCTGAATTTGGAATGGCGGAGCCCAGCCAGTGGATCACGCACGATCATGACGACTTGAAAGATCTCAATTGCGTCTTCACGCGTGTTCATTGGGCACAAGATAAGAGGGTTCTGGATTACTGCGACCGGCACGGCATTCTTATGCAGACAGAGGTTCCTGCGTGGGGTTGGGACAGTTTTGGAGGCATGAGAATCGAACCCGATGCCGAAATCATGGAGAACGGTTTGGAGCAGTTGAGAGAGATGATCGCGCGCGACCGGAACCATCCGTCGGTGGTGGTCTGGGGCCTATGCAACGAGGTGGACGGACAACATTCGCCGGCACATCAATTTGCAAAACATTTGCTGGAGGAGGCAAAGAGGCTGGATCCTAATCGGCTTTGTTCCTATGCTTCGAACTCCTTGCTCGAAACACCGGAACGGGACGTAGCCGGATTGATGGACTTTATCGAAGTAAATGAATATTTCGGAACGTGGGTCCCGCAGTCTCCTGAGGCTTTGGCCCTGCATCTGGATAGTCTCCACGCCGCTTTTCCCGGCAAGCCCATTCTCATTTCCGAGTACGGCTATTGCGCTTGCACGCCAGACCGGCCCGAGGGGGACCAGCACCGCGTCGAAACCCTGCGTTCCCACGATGCATTGTTCCGCTCCAGGGAATTCATCGCCGGATCTATTTTTTTCTGCTACAACGACTACCGTTCTCAAGTCGGCGTCACCGGTGTGGGAGCGCTGCGGCAAAATGTTCACGGCGTCGTGGATGTATACGGCCGGCGGAAACCTTCCTACGCCACACTACGGGAAGAATGCAGCCCGATTGAATCGTTGACTGCGACAAACGGCGGGAACGCGTTCCAGTTACGGCTCAGAACCCGGCAGGATATTCCTATGTACACTCTTCGCGGCTATAAGATCAGGGGAATTTTTTATGGCCAAGGGGACGTCCCGGTAGAGCGGCAAGAAGTCGCGCTCCCAGAAATGGTTTCGGGCGGGGAAATTGCGGTCGAACTCAAATTCAGCCAAACCGGAGCGCCGCGGCACGTCACTTTTGACGTTTTGCGACCAACTGGTTTTTCGGCCTATTCTCTGGACTGGAAACCTTAAGTCGCGTTCCTAGCAAGCTGTGCGGCGGTGACTGGGGAAGATCAAAATTCCCACAGGCAGAAACCGCGTATGGGGTACCTTTCCTCTCAAAAATGCGTATTGACTCGTCGCCCGTCCCTATGTAGACTTTCGATTATGGGTTCAAGCGAAATGAGATTAACGACACAGACTCTTTGCGTGCTTGGAGCGTTGATGTCAAGCACAGACGAAGTTTCAGGCGCAGACATAGCCCGCGAGACGAATTTGTCATCCGGGACGCTGTATCCAATCTTGATGAGGCTCGAAGAAAATGGTTGGGTCGAGAGCAAATGGGAAGATGGGAACCCAAGCGAATTGGGCCGGCCTCGCAGGCGGCTGTATCGAATCACGAGTCTAGGTGCCCGCAACGCCCGGAAAGGATTTGCGGAAATCAAAGCTGCTATAGGGAGGCCAGCATGGGGCACTTCATAGCAGCACTCCTGGGGAAGCTCTGCGCCGACGAGGTTAGGGCGTGGCTCCCGTCATTCGCCGAAGGAATTACTAAGTGGGCGGTGCGCTCGCTACCGAAACAGCTGCGTGAACGCTATGACGAGGAGTGGCGCAGCCATCTGAATGACGTCCCAGGGGCTCTCGCGAAGGTGTGGGTCGCCTGGGGGTTTTTGAGCGCCGCCACACAGACATCTTCCCGAATTGTTGCATTCTGGTTGTATTTATTTTTCTTGCCAGTTATGGGACTCATGCGTTGTGTTTTCTATCTTAGCGAAAGGAAGATGTATTCCTTTCCGCTCACCGTCGCGAGGCAGCGTGTCATGGATATGGAACCGGGCGCGAGACGGTATATGGAAAACCTTGGATATTCTTCAAATCAGCATATCCGTATCGAAGCCTGGGTTAAATCTCGGGAGGTTCCTTTGGGACGATTCCTGCATGAGTCACTGAACCATGGATCCCCACTTAGCAAAATCTATCAGAAGAGCTCTCACTATGCTTTCTGGAAGCCATCTCTTTCTTATGCACTTTCCGATTACATTAGGGCTAAACGCCTAGACCATCTCCTACTTCTCACATCTGTAATTTCGGGCAGCACGACGTTGCGCGACTGGTACCGAGCAGCGATGGGACAAGTCAACGGTCGTGATGTGCTCGTCATAGACATGGAAACAAGAAAAATCAAAAGAGGAAAAGAAAAGATGCCGGACTGAAGTCCGGGCTGCGCAACCATCTGCAGACAAAAGGAAAAGGCCCCGACGATGTGTCGGGGCCTTTTCCTAACCGATACGATTGTGAACTCTTTGACACGATACGATCTGACAGAATCTGCCCGAAGTTGTAAATCGAACGTTGCATCGTAAGCCCGTGAGAGCGAACGATGCGTTGGTCAGCATAGACCGCACACCATAGCGGGTTAGCTGACTCTATCTTTAGAAAGGAGGTGATCCAGCCGCAGGTTCTCCTACGGCTACCTTGTTACGACTTCACCCCAATCATGAGTCATACCTTGGGCGCTTGCGTCCTTGCGGTTCGCGCGGCGACTTCTAGTACAACTCACTTTCGTGATGTGACGGGCGGTGTGTACAAGGCCCGGGAACGTATTCACGGCGTCGATCTGATACGCCATTAC
>Ga0137409_10004496_pt1 | contig 14605 bp, 12 predicted proteins | sample CZODoug1_16funga_FD_122059 | JGI IMG/M metagenome (GOLD analysis project Ga0137409, IMG submission 122059) | Vadose zone soil fungal communities from Angelo Coast Range Reserve, California, USA - CZODoug1_16fungal (Hybrid Assembly) | ecosystem: Environmental > Terrestrial > Soil > Vadose zone... | reverse complement strand
TGGTGGTTCCGCTTCGATTCGAACGAAGGATGTCCGGGTTATGAGCCCGGCGCTTTGAGCCTCTAAGCTACGGAACCGTGGTACTCGGTGGTGGGACCGATCCACCGGCCTCCTGTGCGTGGGACAGGCGCTCTCCCATTGAGCTAACCGAGCATGGTCGGCGCGGCAGGACTCGAACCTGCGGCTTTCTGATTAAGAGTCAGCTACTCTTCCTGTTGAGTTACGCGCCGAAAAAAATGGCGACGCTGGCGGGATTCGAACCCGCGGCTCTCCGCTGGACAGGCGGATACTCCGGCCTCTGAGTTACAGCGTCTTCGAAATGGCACCCCCGGAAGGATTCGAACCCTCGACCTCACGGGCCGTGACCGCGCGCTCTGCTGTCCGCTGAGCTACGGGGGTGTTGATTGGTTGAGCGGGAAGGATTCGAACCTTCACGGAACTCGCCGACCTCGGGGTTACGGCCCTGTGCCCTGCCGAATGGGCGTCCGCTCAGTCGTTTGGTCTCGCAGGAAGGACTCGAACCTTCGGTCTCCTCGTCCCGAACGAGGCGCGCTTGCCGCTGCGCTACAGCGAGAATGAAATGGTGGAGACGATGGGACTCGAACCCATATGCTTCGCTTGCAAGGCGAATGCTCTGCCCGTTGAGCGACGTCCCCGTGGCGTTCCCGGCCGGAGTCGAACCGGCATTCGCGGCTTGAAAGGCCGCTGTCCTGACCCTTAGACGACGGAAACGATTGGGGCAGGCAGCAGGCCTCGAACCCGCTTCTCGACGCTGGCGGCGTCGCGCTCTTCCCGTTGAGCCATGCCTGCCCTGGTGTTGCCACATCCCGAGTTGTAAAAGAACGATCCGCTTGGCCCGGACGCTATGCCGGAGCGGTGCGGAAGCGCGAGCGCTTCCGCAAAACCTGGTACCCCACCCGGGATTCGAACCCGGAAGAACATGTTTCTGAGACATGCGCGTATCGCCAATTCCGCCAGCGGGGCAAAACAAAAAGCCCGGGGACCTTGCGGCGCACCCGGGCTCGAGAAGAAAGGCTGACGAAATCCGTCGCTAGCCATCTCCTTCGATCACGGGGGCGCGCACGGGCGCATCAGCGAACGCGCACGCGTTCGGCTGCCGCTCTCGGCCTGTCCCTGGTTGCAATTTCGTGCAAAGCATTTCCAAATCCTCGTCGTGTGTTGCCGGTTCCAATAACGGCGCCGCGCGCGCGGCGTTGACAGCGAAAACAAAAAAGCCCGGAGCGCTTTCGCGGTCCGGGCCCATGGAGTCGCGCCAGCTCTAGCTGGCCGTCTCCCGGCCCGAACGCGCGCCGTCCTCGCCGGAAATCCGGCGATGTGACGCCTGCCGCTCGCTGCGTGGAAGCAGTGAGGGGCGTTGCGCTGCGTACTCTGTCGATCGGTTCTGCATGATTCCTCGATGCGAAGGGCGCGGATTGTGCCTACGTAGCTCGCGGAAGTCAAGCTCCCAGTGGTTCCGACCCTTGCAATCCTATGGAAACGGAACGAAACTTCCCGTGGCAAAGGGGGAACATCATGAAGGCTGTCCAAATCACGCTCGCCGCTCTTTCACTTGCGCTGCTCGCCACCACCGCCGCGGCGCAGAACCTCCAAAACCAGCTCATCGGCACCTGGGACTTTCTCGTCGCCCAGGTGAAGGCGCCGGACGGGAAGATATCTTTCCCCTTTGGCGAGACGCCGAAGGGCATCTTGATTTTCTCGCCCGACGGCCGGTTCGCGCAGATTCACGTCGCGAGCGATGTGCCGAAGATCGCGTCGAACAACCGCCTGACGGGCACGCCTGAGGAGTACGCGCAGATCATGCGCCGCAGTATTTCGGTGTTCGGTACGTACACGATCGACGAGGCGAAGAGGACGGTCACGTACCACATCACATCCGCTTCCTTCCCCAACTGGCAGGGCGAGTCGCAGACGCGCACGATCGACAAGCTCACGGCCGACGAGTTCATCAACACGAATCCGAACGTCGCGGGCGGGCGTGGCTCGGCGTCGAATTTCTACAAGCGGGCGAAGTAGGCGTATCTTCCGGTAGTCCGCAACTCTTTGGAGAGGGCCATGAGAGTCGTCGTCCTTGCTGCCGGCACGCTGCTGGCCGCTTCGGTTTCCGCCGCGCCGGTCGAGCCGGTCTGGTCGCTTGCGCAGAAGGAGAAACCGGCGATGGTCGAGACGCTGCGCGAGCTGGTGAACATCGAGTCGGCGAGCCGCGACCGCGAGGGGCTCGATAGGATCGCCGAGTTGATCGCCGCGCGCCTTTCGGCGCTCGGGGGCAAGGTGGAGTTCTTCGAGGCGGGTGCGGACGCGGTGAAGATGATCGACACGCCGGAGAAGATCGGCCGCGCGGTGGTGGCGCGCTTCGAAGGAACGGGGACGCGCAGGATCATGCTGCTCGCGCACATGGACACGGTGTACGCGCGCGGGACGCTGGCGAAGCGCCCGTTCCGCGTCGAGGGCGACAAGGCTTACGGCCCGGGCGCCGCCGACGACAAGAGCGGAGTCGCGGTCATCCTGCATACGCTCGCGGTGTTGAAGACGATGGGCTTCCGCGGCTACAAGACGCTCACGGTGGCGATCAACGGCGACGAGGAGGTGAGCACCCCAGGCGCAAGGGATCTGATAACGCGCCTCGGGTCGGAGCAGGACGTGGTGCTCTCCTGCGAGTCGACCCCCGCGCCCAAGGACGAGCTTGCGATCACCACCGCCGGGATCGGCGCGGCGACCATCGTGGTCCACGGGCGCGCGGCGCACGCGGGCATGAACCCCGAGGACGGCCGCAACGCGCTCCTCGAGCTCGCGCACCAGATGCTGGCGACGAAGGACCTGTCCGATCCCTCGAAGGGCATCAAGTTCAACTGGACCCTCGCGCGCGCGGGCACGGTGCGCAACGCCATCCCCGACACCGCGACCGCGAACGCGGACGTGCGCGTGCGGCGCGTCGCCGATTACGACGGCATCGAAAAAGCCTTCCGCGAAGGCGTCGCGAAGAGCCACCTCATTCCGGACACCAAGGTCGAGGCGAGCTTCGAGCGCCGCCGCCCGCCGCTGGAGATCAACGACCGCCAGCGCGCGCTGGTGAAGCGGGCTCAAGGTATCTACGCCGAGATCGGCAAGACCCTCGGAGTCGACGACTCGGGAAAGGGCGGCGGCACCGACGCGGCGTTCGCGGCGCTCTCGGGAAAGCCCGTCGTCGTCGAGAACTTCGGGCTCATGGGCTACGGCCAGCACAGCCAGGAGGCGGAGTACGTCGAGCTCGACTCCGTCGCGCCGCGGCTGTACCTGCTCGCGCGCATGGTCATGGAGACCGCGAAGGAATAGCTTGGAGCTCGCGCTGCGCCGGCCGCTCCACGGCGACTACGCGGGCCGCGCAAGTGCCTGTCAACCGCGGGCGGCTCGAGTGGAAATCGCGCGGTTCGCCCCCATTTGGGTTGTTCGAATGGAAAACACCGTGACCACCAACCTCGACACGCTGCGCCACGCGTTGCTGCGGCTGCACAAGACGCTGCTCGACGCCCAGCGCGTCCGCTACGAGCGCGAGCACGGCCGCGTCGAATCGACGGGCGAGCTGCTCGACCTGGTGCTGCGCGACGCGTCCTTCGAATGGCTGCGCGTGCTGTCGGCGCTGATCGCAGGCCTGGACGAGCTCGCCGAGTCGGACGCGGACGCCGAGATTGACGGCGTGATCGACAAGCTGCGCACGCTGGTGCGCTTCGAGGGCAACCCCGGCTTCACCGATCCCTACCGCGAGATCATCGAGTCGGTCCCCGACGCGCTGCTTGCGCACGTGCAGCTCTCGCGGCTGCTGGCGGATTTCGACAGGTCCGCGGAGCAGCCGCGCGCCGCCTCGGCGCCGGCGGCGTTGATCGGCGCCCTCAGCTTCGCCGCCGACAAGCACCGCAACCAGCGGCGCAAGGACAAGGAAGCCTCGCCCTACATCAACCACCCGATCGCCCTCGCCAGGATTCTCGCGGTCGAGGGCGGGGTGGACGACGCGGTGGTGCTGTGCGCCGCGGTGCTGCACGACACCGTCGAGGACACGGAGACGAGCCACGAGGAGCTGGCCGCGCAGTTCGGGCGCGAGACCGCCGACGTCGTCCTCGAAGTCACCGACGACAAGGCCCTGCCGAAGGCCGAGCGCAAGCAGCTGCAGGTCGAGCACGCGCCGCGCCTGTCGCACGCGGCCAAGCTGGTCAAGCTCGCCGACAAGATCGCCAACGTGCGCGACGTCGCGGACCATCCGCCCTCGGAATGGCCGCTCGAGCGCCGCCGCGAGTACTTCGACTGGGCGAAGCGCGTCGTCGACGGGCTGCGCGGCACGCACGGCGGGCTCGAGGCCGCGTTCGACGCCGCCTACGCGCGCCGGCCCTGAACGTTTAGAATCCGGGTTCCGCTTCCCGCCTCAAGCCCGGATTCCCGTGACGCAGTCCCGCTTCAAGCTCTTTGCCGCGCGCAGCGGACGCGCCGCGGCGATGCCCTTCATCATGGCGACGGCGCTGATCGACATGATCTCGATCGGCCTCATCATCCCCGTGCTGCCGGCGCTGGTCGGCAGCTTCACCGGCTCGCAGGTGGACCAGGCCTTCTGGTACGGCGTGGTGACCTTCACCTTCGGCGTCGCGAATTTCTTCGGATCGCCGATCCTGGGCGCGCTGTCGGACTCCTTCGGCCGCCGGCCGGTGCTGCTGATCGGCTTCTGCGGCTTCGCGCTCAACTTCTTCCTCACCGCGCTCTCGACCTCGCTGCTGATGCTCGTCGCAGTGCGGCTGCTGGCCGGGGCGATGCAGGCCAACCTGTCGGTCGCCAACGCCTACGTCGCCGACATCACGCCGCCCGAGCAACGGGCGAAGCGCTTCGGCCTGATGGGGGCGATGTTCGGCATCGGCTTCATTCTCGGGCCGGTGATGGGCGGGGTCCTGGGCGCGGTCGATCTGCGCCTGCCGTTCGTAGCCGCCGGCAGCCTCGCCCTGCTCAACCTGCTCTACGGATACTTCGTGCTGCCCGAGTCGCTGCCCGCGGACCGCCGGCGCGCACTCGCATGGAAGTCGATGAATCCGGTCAGCTCGCTGCGCGGGCTCGCGCAGCTGAAGGGCGCGGGGCGCCTCGTGGCCGTGGTCGCCTGCAGCGGGCTCGCGCAGTTCGTGCTGTACACGTCCTGGGTGCTGTATACGACCTTCAAGTTCGGCTGGGGGCCGCTCGAGAACGGCTGGTCGCTCGCGGCGGTCGGCATCGTGTCGGCCGTCGTGCAGGGGCTCCTGCTCGGACGCATCCTGAAGCGCGTCAGCCCGCGGCGGCTCGCCGTGCTCGGGCTCGCCTCCTCTGCGCTCGCCTACGCGCTGTGGGGCGCCGCCACCCAGAGCTGGATGATGTTCGCGATCATTTTCCTCAACCTGCTCGGCGCCACCGTCCCTGCGGCCATCCAGAGCATCATCTCGGGCGCCGCCGACGCGCACAACCAGGGCCAGACGCTGGGCGCGATCGGCGGGCTGAACAGCCTGATGGCGGTGATCGCCCCACCCATCGGCGCCGCGCTCCTGACGGCGGTTTCGCACCTGCCCAAAGGCGACTGGCGCATCGGCGCGCCGATGTATTTCTGCGCGGCGCTCCAGGCCGCGGCGCTGCTCCTCGCCGCCTCGCACTTCCGCAGCGAGCGCCGCGAGCGCCTCGCGACGGCGGCCGCAAGATGACATCGGCGCGGCATTTCCAGGCCCTCGCCGACCGCTATCACAACTGCGCTTGCATCGGCAATATCACCATCGGCATCCTCTCCACCTGAAGCCGCTGCTGGATGTTGAGGATGATCTGGTTGTGCAGCAGGTGCGTGATCCATGTCTCGTGCTCGAACACGAGCTTGGAGGCGAAGAACACGATGTTCGGAAATTCCTCGCGCGCCTGCCGGCAGAGCTCGACCATCTCCTCCACGCCGTCGATGCCGAAGCCTAGGTAGTACTTCGAGGCGACGCCGGTGTGGCGCGCCAGGTCCATGTAGTACTCCATGTCGTGCAGCCGGTCGGCCTTGAGCTTCGCGAGCGCCTCTTCTCCGCCGTAGCTGCGCACGTCGATGGGCTGCGCGCTGATAACGATGAAATTCCTGTAGAAGCCCGGCCACATCCTGAGCACCTCGCGCGCTGCGTGCACCAGCCCGCAGCGGTTGCGGCCGACGATGAACGCCGCCGTCGGCCGGCTCGGCACGAGCTTCGGGACCGCTTCGACGTGACCGGCCGGGGCGGCATAGACGCTCTCGGCGCGCCCGATGCTGTCGGCGACCATGTTGTAGTGCCGCCGGATCGCGTAACCGACGCCGATGACCAGCCCCGTGATGATGAGCGTGATCCAGCCGCCTTCAGCGAATTTCTCGACCGTCGTGACCACCAGGATGCCGGCGCAGACGAGCAGGCCCAGCAGCGACAGGGCGATCCGGACGACCCATCCCCCTTCGTGCCGATGTATCCACCAGTACTTGACGAGCCCGGCCAGCGACAGGGTGAACGTCAGGAAAACGTTGATGCTGTACAGCACGACCAGCACCGAGACCCGGCCCTGCGTGATCAGCAGCACCGCGACCGCGGCGGCCCCCATCAGGATCACGCCGTTCTGGGTGACGAGGCGGCTCGACAGGTTGCGGAACTGGTGCGGCATCCACGAATCGACCGCCATGTTCGCGAGCACGGCGGGCCCCCCGAGAAAGCCCGTGTTCGCCGCGACCAGCAGCAGCCCGGCCTCGAGCGCCAGCACGACGACCAGCCCCAGGTGGTTCATCGCGTCGCTGCCCAGGTCGAAGTGGGTGATGATCGCCTCGAAGGTGACGGCGTTGAGCGTGCGCCCCTCCTCGGGGCTGGCGCTCCACAGCAGATACAGGATGATGATGCCGCCGGCGGTGAAGGCCAGCGACAGCGCCATGTAGAACATCGTCCACTTGCCGGTGTGTATCCGCGGCTCGGCGAGCGACTGGACGTTGTTCGAGACCGCCTCGATGCCGGTATAGGTCCCGCCGCCCAAAGAGTACGCGCGCAGCAAGAGCGCAGCGACCGCCACCCAGCCGACGTCGTGCGTGAGGGCCCGGGTGTCGCTCACCGTTTCGGCGATCATCGACGGCAGCGCGGCGCCGTGGGCGAAGATGCCGTACGCGATCAGGAGCGCGTGCGTGATCACGAAGCCGAGGAAGATCGGCAGGAGGAACTTGATCGACTCTCTCATGCCGCGCAGGTTCAGGTACAAGAGGAGCCCCGTGAGCACGACCTCGACGCCGAGTTTGATCCCGCTGCTCGAAGGCGGGAGCAGCGAGAACAGCGCGTCGACCCCGCTCGCGACTGAGATCGCGATCGTGAGCACGTAGTCGACGACGAGCGCACTGCCCGAGACGAGCCCCGCGCGCGCGCCGAGCAGCCGCGAGGCGACCTTGTAGCCGCCTCCCCCGGACGGAAACAGCTCGATGACCTGGTTGTACGCGACCGCGATCACGAAGACCGTGACCGCGGTCATCGCCGCAAGATAGAGGCCGAGCGGCGTGTGAACGCCGAGAGCGAGGAACGCCTCTTCCGGGCCGTAACAGGCCGACGACAGCCCGTCCGCGCCCAGCCCGACCCACGCCAGGAAGGCGATGAGCGCGGCGTGCTTGCGGGTCTCCCCGCTGAAGGGATCGAGCGGCTTGCCGAGCAGCGATTCCCGCAGGCTTCGACTCATCATCCCTCCCGTGCCGGCGCCGAATCGAAGCATACGCCGGGGTATCGCGTTTCGCCACGACAGCCACTATAGTTTCCTCCGATGGATCTCGAGTTGAAGGACAAGGTCGCGATCGTCACCGGCGGCACGCAGGGAATCGGGCGGGCGACGGCGCTGCGCCTCGTGCAGGAGGGCGCGCGCGTGGTGATCGCCGCGCGCGGGAAAGAGCGCCTCGACGCGGTGGCGGCGGAGATACGCGCTGCCGGCGGCCGGGTCGCCGCAGTGCAGGCGGACGTCGCGAAACCCAGCGACTGCGAGCGCGTGATCGCCGGGGCGCTGCGGTCCTTCGGCCGGATCGACATCCTGGTGAACAACGCCGGCACGTCGCTGACGGGCGAGTTCGAGTCGGTCACGGACGCGCTGTGGCAGCAGGACCTGGACCTCAAGCTCTTCGCCGCGATCCGCCTCACGCGGCTCGCGATCCCGCACATGAAGCAGCAGGGCGGGGGGCGCATCGTCAACATCACCACCATCGGCGCCAAGCAGCCGCGCGCCCGCTCGATGCCGACCACGGTGAGCCGCGCCGCGGGGCTCGCCTTCACCAAGGCGCTGTCCAAGGAGTACGCGCCGTTCAACATCCTAGTGAACACCGTGACGCTGGGCCTGGTGCGCGCGGGGCAGCACGAGAGGAAGGCGGAGAAGGCCGGCAAGCCGTTGGAAGAGCTCTACGCCGAGATGGGCAAGGACATCCCGCTCGGGCGCGTCGGCCGCGCCGAAGAAGCCGCGAACGTCATCGCCTTCCTCGCCTCGGGCGCGGCGAGCTACGTGACGGGCGCCAGCATCAACCTGGACGGCGGGGCGTCAGGCGTGCTGTAGGTGCCGGAGTGGAAGTCCCGGCCGGCGCCCCGCCGGGTGTATTCTGCCGAGCGGAGGGGACTCGGTATCCGGATCGGGCATTCCGGCAGCGCTCTGCAGCGCTGCGCTGCGAAAATCGCGTGCCTTCGCGACGAGGCGCGGCGCTGGGGCTGGTCGCGCGCCGCGCTGGCGCGCCTGGCTCAGTGGCTACGCGAGCACGCCGGGCTGCGCTTCTACGGCGTCAATCTGCGGCCCCTCGACCGGCGCCCGCTCGCGCCGGCCCTTCCGCCCGGCATCCGCGTGTGCCTGGTGCCGGCCGAAACCCTGCTGCGCGCCGCCGAAGACCCCGAGCTCGACCTGGACCGCGGGTTCGTGCGCGAGGCGCTTGCGCGGGGCGACCTGTGCTTCGGCGCGCTCGAAGGCGAGCGCCTGCTCAGCTACGCCTGGCGCAGCCTCGGCGCCGCGCCGGCCCGCGACGGGATGTGGGTCAGGGTCGCCCCTTCCTGCCACTACGCGTACAAGGCGTTCACGAGGATCGACCGGCGGGGCAGGCACCTGCACATCGCCGTCTCCCTCGTGAGCGACGAGCACTTCCGCGCGCTCGGCAACGCGGCCGAGGTCGGATTCAACGAGATCACCAACTACGCGATCGGCGCCGCGGCCGACTACCTGGGAAGGCGGCGGATCGGCTACGCGGGATACCTGATATGGCGCGGTCGCCGCATCCCCTTCCGCACGCGAGCGCTCGAGAAAATCGGCTTCGAGTTCTTCGAGCCCCCGGGCGATCCGCCCGCTCAGGACATCCCGTAGCCGCGCTCGTAGATGACCCAGCGGCCGGCACGCTCCCGCCGATAGTGGCGGTCCTCGAGCTGCGCCACGAGATGAATGCGCCAGTCCCGGTCGGGCTCGCGCTGCGCCAGCCGCTCGGCCTGCGCCACCGTCATCAGGTCGCGCTCCCCCGTGTGGTCTTCCTCGTACACCGTCTCTCCGTCCCGGGTCAGCGCCGCGTACCCGATGCCGACGCCGATCGTCGCCTCGGGCGCGAGGCAGCGATCGGGCTTCATCGCCCAGTGCCCGCGCGTCTTCGCGATGATCGATACGAACGCGCGCGAGAGGTCGTCTTCCTCTTTTGCGAGCGCGGGTGATTCGAGCTCAGTGATCATGATGTCTCCTTTGGTTCGGCCTCGACGGGCCCGCGCGGGCGGCACGATCTTGTCGTGTCGAACGGCCGGGCATCGCCCGGAGCGCTGAAGAAACGTGAATGCAGGAAAGCTACCCTATCCGTGTTGCAGATTTTTTCCCGGAATCGTTCCGTTCGTAAATAAGGCGACCGGACCGCGTCGCTCCACCACGACACTCGGGAGCAGCGCGTCGATAACGAACCCGGACGTCAGGATGTCAGCTGTAGGGAAAGCACGACAAGCGGTGCAGCGGTCAGGCGAAGGCGTAGCGGAGGCGTTTCAGGCGCGGGGGCAGGGGCAGGAGCCTGCCGCGCTTGTCCTCGAGCAGCACCTCGAGTGGAGCGAGACGAGGAAAGGTGCGGCGCGGCATTTAGGCGGCGGCTTCGCCGCCCTGCCTGGGAAGGCGCGAGGCCATGAACCCGGCGCGCTCGCCGACCGCCTTCAGGAGCGCCGAGCCGAACTTCGGGCTCTGCTTCACCAGGTGCAGGAACTGGTGGCGGCTGATGGCGAGCAGCGTCGAGTCGGTCTCCGCGGCGGCGCTCGCCAGGCGCGGCTGGCGGTCGACGAGCGACATCTCCCCGAACACGCCGCCCGGGCCGACCTTCTCGACCACAGACTCGCCGATGGAGATCGCCACGCGGCCGTCGAGCACCGCGTACAGCGCCACACCGCGCTCGCCTTCGCGCATGATCAGCTTGCCGGCCGGGTAGCGGAACTTCGCCGCCTCGCCGACGACGTGCACGAGGTCGGCGAGCAGCTGCGAGTCGAGCGCCGCGGCCTCGCGCCAGCCGGAGTCGGGCGGCAGAGCGGCGGGGCCGACGCGGGCGATATTGTCACGCAGGCGATTAGCCATGACGCTCATCAGCATGAGCGCGAAGGCGGGGCGCCTGCGCAGCGCCTTGTCGAACTGCGCGTCGTCCAGGCCGATCAGCTTGCAGTGGCTCATCGCCACCGCCGTGGCGCTGCGCGGCAGCCCACCCATCGCCGCCATCTCGCCGAAGACCTCGCCCGGCGCGATCGAGGCGATGTGCTCGTCTTTCGCGAACACGCCCACCTCGCCCTCGACCAGCAGGAAGATCCGCGTGGGCATGAGCAGCAGCGGAATGCCCTTGCGGTTCTCGGTGAAGATGACCGCGCCCTTCAGGGCCTCCTGGACCTTGCCCGCGGAGCGGAAAAACTCGTGCGCGACCGCCGGATCGTAGGCGGAGGCCTGCGCTGAATTCGCGGGGCGGGTCCGGACCAACTCGGTGCTACGACGACGTCAGCACCTTCGCCTTCGGCTTCCTGCCCGGCGCTGCGGGCGGGATGTAGCCCGCGATGCGGCACAGCAAGCCTTCGACCGGCTTGCCGTCGCGGTAGCGCGTCGACTGGCAGGTCATGACCTCGCCGCGGGCCGAGAGGACCGACACATAGCGGCGTACGGCGTCGAGTGGCAGCCCCGTGGCGGTAGCGATTTCCGAGTCGAGCTTCTCGCCGCGGTCCTTGAGGTACTTCAGGATTTCTTGCAAGTGGGATTGACCAAAAAAAGGGCATGATTATACGTGAAAATCCATGATCCTTCAAAGATTTCCGGACGAAACGGGGTAGAATTGCCGGAAATTCAACCCTCTAGGAGTCTTCATGCTCACCCTGTTCTATGCCCCCGGCGCCTGCTCCATGGCGTCCCACATCGTGCTCGAGGAGTCGGGCGACAAGTACGAAGCGAAGCGCATGGACCTCGCCAAGGGCGAGCAGCGCACCCCGGAGTACATGAAGATCCACCCGCTGGGGCGGGTGCCGGCGTTGAAGCTCGACGACGGCTCGCCGCTGACCGAGAACACCGCGATCCTGCCCTACCTCGGCAAGCGCTTCGGCCTGTGGCCGAGCGACCCGCTCAAGGAGGCGAAGGCGCTGTCGGTCGTCGGCTTCTTCGCCACGAACGTGCACCCGGCGCACGCCCACATCGGGCGGCCCGAGCGCTACACCGACGACAAGGCCGCCTTCCCCGGCCTCCAGGCGAAGGGCAAGCAGAGCTTCCACGAGTACCTGAAGCAGATCGACGCCCTGTACGCGGGACGCGAGTGGCTGTCGGACAGGTATTCGGTGCTCGACCCCTACGCCTTCGTGTTCTACGTCTGGGGCGTGCGGCGCGAGCTGCCGGTGAAGGAGCTCGCCAACTACACCGCGTTCAAGGAGCGCATGGTCAAGCGCCCGGCGGTGCAGCGCGTGCTCGCCGACGAGGGCATCAAGCTGTAGGCGCGAAGCGCCGGTCCCGGGCGGCGCGCGGCGCCGCCTCGAGGTAGCGCTCGAACTCCGCGGCCGGGAGCGGCCGGCTGTGCAGGTATCCCTGGTACTCGTCGTCTCCGACCAGGCGCAGGAAGTCCAGCTGCTCCTGCTGCTCGACCCCCTCGGCCACGACCCGCAGGCGCAGGCTGTGCGCGAGCGCGATGATCGCCTGCACGATCGCCGCGTCGTCCTTGTCGTTCGAGATGTTGCTGATGAAGGACTGGTCGATCTTCAGCTTGTTGATGCTGAAGCGCTTGAGATAGCTCAGGCTCGAGTAGCCGGTGCCGAAGTCGTCGATCGAGATGTCCACGCCCATCTGGCTCAGCCGCTCCAGCATGACGATCGCTTCCGACGCGTTCTGCATGATCACGCTCTCGGTGATCTCGAGTTCCAGGAAGCGCGGCTCCAGGTCCGTCTCGGCGAGCACGCGCTCGATGGAGTCGGCGAGGTTCTTGTCCTGGAATTGCACGCCCGAGATGTTCACCGCGACGCGCGTCCTGGGCAGCCCCCGGTCCTGCCACGACTTGTTCTGCTGGCAGGCCTCGCGCAGCACCCACTGCCCCAGGGGGACGATCAGCCCAGTCTCCTCCGCGAGGGGTATGAACTCGGTCGGCGACACCAGGCCGCGCTCGGGATGCAGCCAGCGCACCAGCGCCTCCATGCCCGCGAGCCTCCCGGTCTTGACGTCGAGCTTCGGCTGGTAGTGCAGGAGGAATTGTCCGTCCTCAAGCGCCTTGTGCAGCTCGTTCCTGAGCACGAAGCGCTGCGGGAAGAAGGTGCTCATCTCCGGCTCGAAGAAGCGGTAGGCGTTGCGGCCGGATTTCTTGACGTGGTACATGGCGGCGTCCGCGCGCGTGATCAGCGACGCCGCGCTCTCCCCGTGCAGCGGGTACAGGCTGATGCCGATGCTGCAGCTGGTCCGCAGCTCGTTCGCGTGGAAGCGCACCGGCTGGCTCACGGCCTCGAGGATCTTGCGCGCCACCAGCGCCGCGTCGTCGGGGATCGCGACGTGGCGCAGCAGGATCACGAACTCGTCCCCGCCGAGCCGCGATACCGTGTCCTCCATGCGGACCGTCGAGCGCAGCCGCTCCGCCGCGGCGCGCAGCAGCTCGTCGCCGGCGAAATGGCCGAGCGAGTCGTTGACCGCCTTGAAGCGGTCCAGGTCGACGAACAGCACCGCGCACAGCGTCGAGTTGCGGTGGGCCTCCTGCGCCGCCTGCTGGATACGGTCCTCGAGCAGCAGCCGGTTGGGAAGCTTGGTGAGCGCGTCGTGGAGCACCATGTGCTGCAGCTCGGCGTTCGCGTCCTGCAGCGAAGCGGCCATGCGCGCCGTCTTCGACGCCATGCGCGAATCGAAGACCGACAGCAGCAGCGTCTCGCACAGGATCAGAAAGGTGATGAAGACGATCGCCGCCGCCATCCAGGAATTGTCGACCACCGCGCCGGTGGTGCAGACCGAGTCCGCCGCGAAGCCCGCGGCCGCCATCGCGGTGTAGTGCATGCCGACGATCGCGAGGCCCATGACCACGGCGCTCCCGAGCTTGGCGTAGACGCCGCGCCCCGTGTTCGAGCGCAGCGTGAAGGCGATCCACAGGGCGGCGAGCGCGGCGGCGATGGCGATGGCGATCGAGGCGGCGACGAGCAGCGGGTCGTAACGGATCGGCGGGGACACCTCCATCGCGGCCATGCCCGTGTAGTGCATGGAGGAGATGCCCAGCCCGACCAGCACGCCCCCGATCAGGAGGTTGCGCCGGCTGAGCGTATTCCCCGTCACGATGAGCAGCGCGAACCCCGAGACGGCGATCGCGATCAGCATCGACAGCAGCGTCGTCGGCACGTCGTAGCCCATCGGGATCGGAAGGCTGAACGCGAGCATGCCGGTGAAGTGCATCGACCAGATGCCGGTGCCCATGGCGCAGGCGCCGCCGAGCAGCCAGATCCGGGCGGACAGGCCTTTCGAGGCGGTGATGCGCGAAGCGAGGTCGAGCGCCGTGAACGACGCGAAGCTCGCGACCACCCAGGACAGCACCACCAGCGAAAAACTGTAGGACCCGGTCACGCCATCTCCTCCGTCGGCTATTCGTCTTGGGCGTCCGAAACCCGACCCTCAGGCCACGGTCGATCCCCGCGCCGCGCGACGATACCGGGAACGTAGCAATTCACGTGCCGCGTGCTTCCCGTCTTTCCGTCTGGAGGAACGCCGGCCCTGCCGTGGTGCACCGGGGCCGCGGGCATTAGAATCGTCGCGGAAGGAATCTCTCAGGAGGAGATCGCCATGTCACAACCAGGCCCGCGCCCCGATCGCCGCAAGTTCCTCACCGGAGTGGTCGCAGCGGGCGCCGCGACGGCGGTCTCGCCTGTCGCCCGGGCGGCAGAGCCGGAGCCCGCGCCGCGGGTCCCCTCGGCGCTGCGGCCCACGATGCAGGTCGCCGCGGCCGAGACCGGCACGCCCACGGTCAGCACCTCGAGGATCGGCGGCGCCCCGGGCTCCGACTTCATGGTCGACGTCATCAAGACGCTCGACATCAAGTACCTGCCGGCGAACTGCGCCTCCTCCTACCGCGCCATCCACGAGTCGCTGATCAACTACGGCGGCAACAAGAGCCCCGAGTTCCTCACCTGCATGCACGAGG
>Ga0137409_10004495_pt1 | contig 14607 bp, 29 predicted proteins | sample CZODoug1_16funga_FD_122059 | JGI IMG/M metagenome (GOLD analysis project Ga0137409, IMG submission 122059) | Vadose zone soil fungal communities from Angelo Coast Range Reserve, California, USA - CZODoug1_16fungal (Hybrid Assembly) | ecosystem: Environmental > Terrestrial > Soil > Vadose zone... | reverse complement strand
CCCAGCGCTCCTGACCGCGCAATGCTTCGATGTGCTTGGCGATGGCGCCGATGTTGTCTGCTACACGAAGCCATTTATCGCAAGCCAGTACGGTCTGATGTCTATCGAGAGCGAAAAAGACCGCCACGCCAGGATCATCCGGATCACGTTCATTAGAATATGGCGAGCCATTCGCCTTGAAGCGCACATTCGTGGATAGAATGATATTACGCGCGCCTAGCCGGTCGAGTTCGGGCATCAATCGATCTATACCTTCAGAAATCGAAAGGCCACGTCTCTGAGGTCCGAAACGGGGATACCAGCGCATTTCTTTCAACGTGCGCTTCCAGCCGACCGGCCACGACAATGGGTAGGAATTCTCGTTCATTTTTCGTTCGGCGACCCTCGCGACTCGTCCAACGCCTTCCGTTCCGCGCCCAGGTCCGCCTCCCTGGCTTCGACTTCGCGCGCCTGAACAGGCGTCAAGCCGGTGCCCAGAAAGATCGCGAACTCAATCGCGATATCCACTACCCTCTCGTAACTGGTTGGCTGAAGCTGAACATTGTCCAGCTTTAGGGCGTTATAGAGCGCGCCGTCCTTGACGATGGTGTCGGAGTAATACTTAATCGCCAGCAGTAGTGCGGTACTCCGAAGTTTTTCGGCCCTATTCAGCATCAGTCCTTCGTCTGCGGGATCGAAGACCGCCTTCGGATCGTTAGCCATTTCTGTGTTTTCGCTCATATCTTCACTCACGCGGCAGCTTCCTCAAGCCCGAGTAGTTCCCGCACCACCGCCAGCAGATCGTAGAATTTGGCCCGTCCTTCATCCAGGAGTTTTTCTAGCGCAGCCAACTCCCTCTGATTGGGCATCCTCTCGCTCCACTTCTCCTTAATAGACGATCCCAACTCCGCCAGCGGCGGTATCAGGAGAAACACCGCCCCCAGTTCCTTGTGCATGGCTTCGTACAGGTCGACCGTAGGCATAGCCTGCTGCCCATTCTTTTTCGCCCTCTTCGACGCCGCCACCGCCTTGACCTTGGTCCGGCCCTTCTTCCGCAGCTCGGCGTCTTTGATAGCGCCGCGCAAGTCAGCGCGGGTCCAGTGATTCTGCACCGCCTTGCCTAGCCACTTCTCCTGTATGAAAGGGTCAAACAGGTAGACTTCCTTGTGGTGCTCGAAGCTGAGCTCGGTCCGCTGAGCCGCTTTCACGCCGGCGCAGACCTTCTGAATATTGGCGACCGTCCCTTCATCCAGCCCCAACATATCCGCCGCCTGAATCGCGTGGTCCTTGAAATGCTCGATTCCGAAATTCAGCCAGTCTCCAATCCACCACCGGAGCGCCGCGCCTGTCAGGCCCAGGGGCTTGCCCAGTTTCAGCCAGTCGTCATACGAAGTCGACGCTGGAATTTTCAGCGCCGTCCGGCTCACGAACGGCTCTATCAGAGCCAGTTGCTGGCTGTCCTTAATCGCTACTGCTTTCTTCACCTGTTTTCTCCCGGGAAATATTTGGTCTTGAGCTCTCGGTCACTCTTCTCCAGACGCCCAACGTTAGGGCGCTCCATCTCGAATAGAACCAGGGGCCTCAGTCTTATCGGACACCCCTTCTCGGTTACGGCGCCATCCGACAGACGCATCGATACACTCCACGGAACCGGCACTGAGAGCTTCATAGCGTCATCAGCCAGTCCGCGATGGCTTCTCTGGTCCAGCGGTGATCGTCGTTCAGATGGGGAATAAGAGAAAGGCCGCGATTAAATGGTCCCCTCCCACCGCAGACAAGACATGGATCGTCCAACGGAATGGTACCCCTATATCCACCCTTCTCCGAGGCACCCAAGGCACACGTGGCTTCTTTAATGTACATCTTGCCAAAGCACTGCGGCCCTAGTTTACTACCCCGAAGTATCGCTTCCGCTAGCGGCACCCAACGCCCGGTCCGCTGTGGGTTGGCCACCATCAATTCTTTGCTTTCGGTAAATATTTCAATTCCTCCGATCGGGTTTCTCAGCCACGCCAGCGCGGTAAGCCTGATCCTGCGTCCAATGATCCAGCGCCTCTTTAATCAGTGCCGGATGATGCGGTTCTTCTGCGGAGGGATTCAATAATCTTCGCGGCAGCGCCCGCCCCGTTGTCACGGTCGTATAGCCCCGTGTAGAGTTCGTCACCGCTCAAATCAATTTTCATGACTCGCCCCGCCAAGTAATCGAAGCTAGTCTTCCGACCCAGCAAAACCTCAGCCTGCTCAACCGAAAGAGTCTCCCCATTCTGTGGATCAAGGAACCCCATTCCCTGAGTCCGCGCCTTCTCGTATAGCGCACAAAGCACTGCCGCCTTGGATAGTCCCTTCAATGAAATATTCATCCCTTCTTCTTACCCTCCGACTCTTTCAGGAATCTTTCCACCTGCGTCTCCTTCCGGAACGGCTCCACCGGTTTCGGCGCGCTCTTCAAGCTGGTGGCCGGGGTCGAACCGGCGACCTTCTCATTACGAGTGAGATGCTCTCCCGACTGAGCTACACCAGCACTCCTCACACACCGGTGCTTCTTCCCACACTCTGGACATTCCCGCTCCGGGTACTTCTCCCATCTCTTCTTCGCCGCCGCTTTCGCTGTCTCTCTATCTAACACGCTTTACGCATCATGCTCCGTGCTTCTCTTAATGTCAAGCACTACCGCATCTACTTGATGCTTTCCCCTCCGATCCAAAATTTTCTCCCAAATATTCAGACAGTTAAATAGTAGGGCGGGGACGGAAGTGCGGGGTTGCAGCCTTGACGCCCAAGGAATCCCCAAGCCGGATTCCCCGGTTCCAGCGGGCGAATATCTCTACCGCCTGAGCGCAGACGATGCGCTCGTTCCTACAGGTCCTGCACCCGGCTTTGTGACGCTGCCATCTGGTTGACAAAAGAGATGTTAGAACCCCCGTATTCTTCATAATATTCCTTATGCGAAGTGGGCTTTTACCCTATCGATGTCCGTCGATGCCCAGCCCTATATCCCTGCTGGGACTGTCCTGATGCACTCACACAGAGCGCAAGGACAACACTCACCAGACCAGACAAGCCTCTTACCATCATAGGCCTTTAGCGAGGTTAAACTGAGGGGAGAGGTGAGGGGAGAGGAAAGAGCAAGAGCAGGATTAGGGGAGAGAACAAGGTAGTGGTGGGGTAGGAGATTGAAGTGGGAGGAGACGAGGACACGGCAAGCAGAGAGGACAGCAGTCTTAGCTCTCTGCTTAGAGTAGCATATGGCGCCGCAAATTTCACTTCGAGGGGCGCTGGACAATTTGTCTCGCCGGCGAGAATCGAAAGCCTTACCGCATTCGACGCAGATGGCTGAAACCCTACCGGCTCTACGAGTACGCGAGATCCCAAGGCGCTTCAACGCTAGCGTTACGCCTTGACGGGAGATACCAGCACGAACGCTTAGGTCTCGCATTGATGCTCCTGCCTGGTAGTCGCCCACTAGTTCCTGCTCTGTCAGTCTACAGCGCCGGAAATTTCCTGACAGGTCTCTGTCGCTGGCGTGGCGATCGCTCTGAATCGCGTCCAGTATTGGTTTTCGCTTCACTTTGGCGCCCTCGCGAACGGGTCAATTAGTTGAACGCTGGCCGACTTGTTTTCGCGGTATCGTTTGCGCGTCAAGGCTGCATTTCGCTGGCGTGAACGATACCGCTTCCATCGTGTCTCGACCGCGTGCTTACCAATCGCTTTACGCTCTTCTGGTGTCTGACTCTCACTACGCTTGCGTGCCAACCCCGCAAAATATTCGCTGACCTCTTTGGGTATGTCTGACATGAAAACCGAGCGTATCACACACTATATGCGCACGTCCATACTAAGCGCTAGAAATTTATTCTCACACGGAGAGAAGGGAATTTGAACTGTCTAATAAATAATACTTGACATACTAGCGACGAGTATGAGACTTGAGATTAACTAACTGCAGCGAAGCAAGAGAGGTGACGAGAATGGTACTCATAACCGGCAACACCTTCCCAGTGAAGGATCAGATCAAGGCGTTAGGTGGGCGTTGGGACGCCACCGCGAAGGGCTGGCGCGTCCCCGAAGACAAGGCAGCACAAGCGCGCAAGCTCGTTATCGATGCGCCGACGAGCGAGAGAAAATCGTTCCGCCGCCCTTCCAACCCGCAAAACTTTCACGGCAATCAGAATTGTTGCGACTGTTTTGATTGTCACGAGGAAGGCTGCTGTGAGCCCGGAATGCGCTGCTGTACCCACCAAAGAATGGAGGACTGAATGAACATGAGCGGCGATGACATCCGCAATGACGACCTGAGACTAATCTACAACGATATGCAAAACGTGATTACGCCGCTAGCAGGTACGCCCGCGAAGAGCGTAGAACATATCGTTGACCAGATGGCGGTCATGATCCAGGTGCTCGCTCTCCATATCGATCGCCTAGAATCGCAGCAAGAGGTGAAGGAATGACCCTGATCGAGACCATTCAACGGATGCAGGCCATAGGGGCGCCGATCCTAGCGATCCAGACGCCAGATCAACTAACCACCGTTCAGACGCTTAGATCCGGCCTGAACGGTACTAGCGCACTAGTCTCGTGGGATTGTGTCGCTGGCGTGGTAGCTCTGAACGAGCGCGGCCGCGCTGCGCTGGTCGCGCTGGCGCAAACCAATGATGTCGACCCGGCCATCCTCAAGAATCCGGTGGCGGCATTGACCACCCTGGCCGGCATCGAGAGCAAGGCTATCGTGCTGATGATCAACGCGGGGCGATTCATTCACGAGCATGCAGTCTTACAAGCTGTCATGAACCTGCGCGACCAGTACAAGGCAAATAACCGCGTCCTGGTGCTACTCGGGCCGGATCTTTCTATGCCCATCGAATTGCAGGCCGATGTTCTGACGGTAGACGAGCCGTTGCCAACTCCTGAAGAAGTCGGGGCGATTGTCGCCAAGGTCTACTCTGAAAACGAGATCAAACATGACAAGGGTCTGATCGCCAAGGCCACCGATGCTTTGCGCGGCTTGGCTGGCTTCTCCGTGGAGCAGGCAGCCAGTATGGCCTACGATCCGAAAGCCGACAAGATCGACGTTGCCGAGATGTGGACGCGCAAGCATAAGGCGATAGATGCCGTCAAAGGGCTAGGGTTTGAGCGTCCGACCGTAGCGTTTGATCAAATTGGCGGCCTGCTAGCGTGGAAGGAATTCATGTCCAGCATTGGCGCGGGTCCGTATCGGCCTCGCGCTATCCTGCTCTTGGATGAATTCGAAAAGGCGATGGCTGGCGCTGGCGGAGAACATAGCCAAGGCGATACCTCTGGTACATCTCAGGATCAAGTTCAAATCTTCCTCCGCGAGATGGAAGATCGAGGCTATATCGGTCTGCTGAACTACGGGGCGGCTGGCACCGGCAAGACTCATAGCGCGCGGGCGGCGGCAGCGGAGTTTGGATGCCCGCTCATTCCGGTAGACCTGGGTGCCGCAAAAGGTCCGCACGTCGGAGAGTCAGAGATTTACATTCGTCAACTGTGGAAGACGATTCACGGTATCGTCGGCGATCAAGGCGCGTTCGTCATTGGCGCCGTCAATTCACTGGTCAATCTTTCCGGCCCGGTACGGCGCCGCTTCCCAATGGGCGTCTGGTTCTTCGATCTTCCTGATTCAGATGAGCGCATTGCGATCGGCAAGCTACAGGCCAAGGCGTTCAAGGTGGCGGATGCGCCCGAGTTCTGGAGCAAGTGCAAAGATTGGAGCGGTGCCAATATCCGGGATTGCTGCCGTCTGGCTTATGCGCTCAACAAACCCATCGTCGAGGCTGCACGTTTTATCGTGGCGACCGGCAAGCAGGACCCAGAAAGCCTCAAGCAGCTCCGTGTGTCGGCGGCAGGCAAGTATCTATCTGCATCGTACCCGGGCGAGTACCAAATGCCCGAGTCCATAACCGCATCGCCTACGGTGCGCAAATTTGAGAGAGATAGCTAATAATGTTGGATGTTGATGTAGTAATCGTGGTCGATGGAGGCGTGGCGAGCGTCTGGCGGCGCCGAAAAGGTCTTCGCGTCTTGATAATCGATCGCGACAATGAAGGACCAGGCGAACCAACCCGTTACGAAATCACCGACGATGCCGGCGAGGTGGAATGTCGGAAACAAGCGAGGTAACTAACGTGTCGCATGTTCTTAAACTCAAATTGGACATCAGGGACTTAGCGTCTCTGGAAAAGGCGGCCTCGCGCCTGGGCTTCGTCCTGGAACTGCGCTCCACCTACAAGTGGTGGGGGCATTCGGTCGGCGATTACCCGCTGCCCGAAGGCTTCACGGCTGAGGATCTTGGCAAGTGCGATTACGTTCTACGCCTCGCCAACAACTCCACTGCATACGAAATTGGCGTGGTGCGCAGGAAGGACGGCAAACCCGGTTATGAATTGCTGTTCGATTTCTATGGTGCGTATGGGCGGCCACTGATCGAGGCAATCGGGCAAGACGGCGGGAAGCTCAAGCAATTCTATGCTGCCGAGGTGGCGACCAAGAACTACCAGCTCGAAGGCTACGCGGTTACTCGCAAGACCGACAAGCAGGGCAGAATCGTCCTAGAGGCGCTGAAGTAGGATGGAACGTCATACGATCACAATCGACACGGACGGTACGCCCACCATCGCAGTAGAGGGCGTCAAGGGCCGTTCGTGTAAGCAGGCAACGGATGCTATCGCGCGCGCTCTGGGCGTAGCGGTATCCGACACCGAAACTCCCGAGTTCTACGAGCAGGAGGTTACGACCAGTGTCAAAACTCGCAATTAGCCCCTATGGGGAGATTACCGCGATCTGGTCGGATGACCTAGTGTCGCTGGTACAGCAAGGCAATGCAACTATCGAACGGGTCTCAGACGTGGAGCCTACCCACTATGCGCAATGGGTGGTCAAGATGCGCGATGGGCATGTAATACCTCGCGCCTTCGCCCATCGCAGCGAAGCGCTGGCCGCCGAGGTCGCCTACCTGGAAAAGCAACTATTCAGCCTGACTGATGAGTCCCAGATGGACGATAGCCGGGAGCAATCCCGGCTATCAGGCAATCAAGCCCATAACAGGAGTTACAACAATGGCTGAAGGATTCTTAGCGAATAGCGTGCTTATCTCGGTCGAGATGCACGCTATGGGAGACGATAATGAAACGTACACTCTGGTTTTGGTTCTTCCTGGCCGTTTACCCTGGAACGGGAATCGCCTATCTGAATCCCTTCGTGTCGCTGGCGCAGTGCAATCAGGCGCGCTACGACATGTCGCATAGCCTGCCCGGCATCAAGGTCTCTGTCTGCTCCATCCAGTAATCCCGCCTGCTAGCCCGCGCTGGCGCTATTGCTAGCGCGGGTCTTTCTCTCCCAAATAAGTCAAAATCAGTTTCCATGCTTCCTCTGCGCCTCGGCATGCTTCCGCCGCGTACCCGACCGACGTCTGCAGCGCAATGAAAGCGTACTGCTCTGGGCTTACCTTTCCGCCTTTTACCCTTTTCATTTCGATGTATAAACCGTGAAACGGCGCTACTGGATAGCTTAAGAATAGGTCCGACACGCCCCTCAGCGTGCCCTCCATTTGCAACGATTTGAGCCTGGCTGCGCCTTGGTTTGGAATCGCGAAAAGATGCGCGAGGGCCGGTATCTGGCGCTCGTAGAGGCATTTCCACCGGATCAGCTGAGCTTGCTCCTGCGTCTCTAGCGGCACCAGTTGCCTAACCTGCGTTGACTTGCCTGACCTGCGCTGGGTTTTCTTCTGCTCGAAGTATTCCTTGAGGGTCTTGAAGTCCTTGGGCTGTTTGTTCTTCTTCAACCTGGACTTGCGCCGGATGGCTAGGGCTTGGGTGCTGTCGTCACTGGGATAGAGACGCATCTTGTGTCCTTTGTTCTACCGCACGGCAAATCGCCGCGCCTATTTCATAGGGAATCCTCGCAGCCTCCGCAGGTGCGTCTTTCCGATTTTCTACGAATGAGCGAATGCCCGTAGCGTGACGCTCCCGCTGTCCACGAAAGTCTTTCCTGAAATCGCCTTGCTTAGCAGGGATTGCTCCGATCCTGCGAGCGTTCAACTGAACGCTCGAACTTTTGTGTGCCTTAATTGGGGGCAGTAGAAAGCCAAGATTCGACCAGAGCGCATGTCCGGGTGGCTTCGCTCGCACCTGCCCGAATATCCGCGATAGCCATGTTCTCGAAGCCCACACATTTTCCACGCACCAATATTGTGGTCGTAGTCGCGCTATCTCAGCTTTCACGCCCAGCACCATCGACAGATCCGGTTCCGGTGGATTCGGATAGAAGCAGCGTAGCCCATGTTTGCTGAATTCCTGGCATGGCGGACTCGCCCACAGCACGTCAACTAGGAATGGCTTGAATGGCAGTGCGCGCACATCAGCAACGATGTCGGGCTTAAATCGGGGATCTATGTCTACCCTGATTACCTTCCACCCCCTGTCCAGTGCGGGCTGTGAAGCGCCGCCCAAGCCCGAGCAGAGGTCAAGCCAAACCAGTTGTCGCATCTTGAGCCTTATTAATCGCGTTCTCCCAGCACCGTCCGCATAGCGTGTGGTTTGGTCGCCGGGGTTATTTCTGGTTCGCTTCTTGTCAATTCTCACTATCACTCTGAGTGTTCGTCCGCATAGCTCACAGAGCCGCTGTGCGTCCCGGCGTTTCATGCCGCCGCCTGCTCGTTGCTGCGCTTAGCTCGCATAAATTCCCGGTTCCGGTCCTGCTGGCACTTCAGACACGTCGTCCACCCAGTCTGCTTTGCGGTCGAGGTATTGTGCGCCGTCATCTCGTGCCCTCGCTTGCAAAATCCCAGCAACCCGGCTTCACGGCGATTACCTGATAGCCGTCGTCGCGCCGGCGCGAGCGCTATACACGCCACTACGAAGCGCAGCTTCTCCATCGGCAACTCGAATATCTCGCACGCCACCCTGAACGAGAACACTCCCTTTCCCGCGCCGTAGAAATACCGAATCAAGTCCTCTGCCTTCGCCACCTTGCGCAAAGCTTTGCAGTTTAGATCCTCAAACGCCGATTGTACCACTGCAAATACCAGCATTTGTTCTGGTGGCCTTTTCTTTTGCTGGCCAAAAAACTGCACCGGTAGTACCGCGTCGTTGACGAGAATTCCTTGCTGGTCGTATCCCATCTCCCTCTCCGTTAGCTAATGGCCGAAAACCGGCCTGTACTACGATCGAAAAATAACCTGGTCGAAAATGGCGCCGGCCCGTTACGCTGCTTCGCCATAATGATCTCGACCTCGTTGGGCCCCCCGCTCGTGTGGAACTGCTTTTTGTCCAGTGGTGGCTGCCAGATCATCATCACGTTACTGGAGTGCTCTTCTAGCGTGCCCGTATCCCGTAGCTGGCTGAGTCGGGGTGGCTTGTCGTCGTCGCCCTCCCGGTTGATCTGCGCCACTATCATAACCGCGATTCCGAGCTCGCTGGCGTGATTGGATATCTCTTGCACCACGTCGCTCATTTCGCGCCAGCGGTCCCTTTCTCGACGGTCGCCGCGCATCATACCCAAGTAGTCGATCACCGCCAACTTGAGCGGCATTTTCCGCTTAAGCCGCTCACACTCACGCTTGAATTGCTGCGGACGTAGACCGCGCCGAAACAGCACTTCGATGGGCAATTGCGTAAGTGACGTCTGTGCCATGTCGACCCGCGCCACGTTCTCGCCTTGTGCTACCTCAAAGCTATTTAAACCCGCATTGAGCGCTATTAAGCGCGTCCAAATCTGTGACGTCGACATCTCTAGCGTGAAATACGCTACACCGTGTCCCTGTCCAGCCACATTAGCCGCGATACATAAGGCGATGGCAGACTTCCCCTTCGAAGTCCTTCCCGCCAGCGTGGTGATATCGCCCGCATTAAACCCCACAAAATTCGCGTCGAATTTGGCATCAGCAAGTCCTGTCATAACCCCGCGTTGCCCCATGCGGATCACCGCATCCGCAATCGCCTCGACTTTGGTTTGTTCGGGATGGTCGACGAATCGCTCCCGCAACTGCTCGAGCTCGTAGATCGCGTTAGCAATAGTCTCGCCGCCGAACTCGGGGTCTGGATTGTCGCTGTAGCCGTCTTGGACTGCTGCTGTACAGACCGAGATTAAGTTGCGCAGCACCGCCTTGCGCCGGACGATTCGAGCGTAATAAGCCACATTACCCGCCGTAGGCACCAGCGCAGCACACTCGGCGATATAGGCTGTGCCACCCACTTCTTCCAACTTACCTAACGAGCGCAGGGTATCCTTGAGCGTAATCGCGTCGATTGCCGTCTGCTGCTCGTCCATCAATAGCATCGCGCTGAATACCGTGCGATTGGCGTCTCGATAGAAGTCCTCGGCATCGAGCGTATCCAGCGCCACCATGAGCGCCTTGTTGTCGAGCAGGATGGCGCCCAGCACACACATCTCTGCCTCGAGATTCTGCGGGGGCCGGCGCAGGAATATGTGATCTGGCTCAAGCTCAGACTGCTTTACCATTATGTCGGTTCCTCTCTGCGATCAGTTCGTCGGCAGTTGGGATACGCTCTTCCACGCGGGCGTGGCGTCCGTTGCCGTTGCGCTCACTGGGGTAAACAATCTCATCCTTCCAGCGATGATCGTTCAGCCATGTGGCCGGGTGCGGAATGAAGGCTGGCTCTGTTCCCTTCCAGTCCACCTCAATAAAAGTCAGCAAGCGCTTTTGAATGGCGACCATCAGCGCTGGATTTGGTTTAAGCCTACGCCACGCCTTCAGCGCCCCCTGCTTCGCGGTCTTCCGAGGGTATAGGGTCCAGAAGGTCTCAAATCCACCGTCGCTAGTGGATCTAGAGCTACTCTCCTGATCCTGATCTCTCTTCCTGTTATTGCTCTTAGATCCCTTAGAGAAAGGATCAAAGATAGGATCTATCTCAGTAGTTTCTATATCAGTAGTTACTAGAGGCGGATTACCCGGCAACGGTAAATCCGCCGTGGCCGGGTTTTCCGGCAACGGTGAAATTGACTGCTCAAGGATGGTGTTCTGGTACTCAAGCTGTCCGGATGGTAGGCGGATTTGCCGCACGACGTAATATCCAGCCTCTCTCAATTCCTTAAGGATTCTGGTGACTTTATCCTTCCCGGCGCTGCGCTGATTGATTAAGTGCTGTCTGGAAATCCGCCAACCGTGAGGCTTAGACAGCAGGAAGGAAAGCATTCCTAAGGCCTCCCAGGAGAGTCGCTCGTCGCTCAGGGTGGTATTTGCAATCCGGGTAAAGGGGTCGTCGCGCTTTTCGATGTGGAATATCATAGCGCTCTACCCGAGCTGCATCAGGCGTTGATATTCGCCGACAGCGCGTTTTAGGTGGCCCAGTGTCTGCCCGATAGTGAAAAAATCTCCTTCTTCCGAATCCTTTACTAGGTGTTCCGCCCAGGAAACCACGTTCAATAAGTGTTCGAATCGCTCTCGCTCGAATTGAATCCCGCGGTCCCACGTTTGGTCATCCGGGCGGTCAGGCCTATGGCCTCTGTATTCACTCATTGTTAATCCTCTTGCAGGCGATGGCGAATTATGGAAGGATTTACCATCGCAACGCAGCGAGGAGTCTAATCTGGTTGGCGTTAGACTGCAAACACCTCGGGACGATTCGAGGCTCCCACCTCGGAAGCCAACCAAACATCAACTCTCTTCTTGCTCGATGACGAAATTTCCCTCGATTTCGCCGCAGATATCAGAGTCATTATTTTCGAGGACGATAACCTGCTGGTAGTCGCGGAACTCTACCAGCCATACCCGTCCGTAGCACGCGATTTCGTTGAACCGGACTACGCTCTCGATATTCAGGTCTATCACTGGCCTCTCTCCTTCGTTCTCTGCTCATACTCCGCGATCGTTTCTGCGGATAGCGCCTGAGCCGCGAGGGCCTTACGTAGGCCTAGCCCACCCTCACAACACTCGATGGTATACACGACACCGGCACCGTCGATCGCGAACATAAAGTGTTGCCGATGCCAATCATCCCGGCTGAACATCTTGTGCAGAAAGCTCGACACGATGGTCATAGTGTTGGACAGCCAGGTTTCATCCGGCATGGTGCGCTCCATCTCTTCGATCAACTTGCGCCGGTTCTGCCAAATCTCCGTTTCTTGGATGGCGACGGCGAATGGAGATAGAGGTTCCGGCGCTCTGAGGCCCCATAACACCGACAGCTCGGTCAGCATCGTCGCCATATCCATAGGATTGGACATCTCCTTAGTAGCCAGTGCATGGCCAGCTACGATACCGTCGAAGAATATCTCCATCTCCTTCTTCTGTTCGTCGGTCATTAGAACTATTCCAACCTCTTGATAGACAGTGTAATCGTCGGACTAACGTCGGCCTGATATGAGTAACCCTTGCGGAAGCTCTGTATAATGTCGATCTTCCCACAGTGAGTCTTTGCATAAGGCCCGCAGAACTTCATCAGCTTGGCCTTGGCCTGCTGGTAGCGCCGCTCCCCTTCCTTCCACATCGCGAAGGCCACGCGAGCGTCCTCTGCCAGAGCCACTTCCGCATCTCCGGTACAGGTCTGTTCTCCCTTGGGAATAGGGAATTCCTTGTTCTTTACCCAGCCCCAGAACTTATCCAGCGCCGGCAGCATCTGCGTAGCTACCCAGTCCCGGTCAAGTGTTACCGTCAGGATGACTCCAGGTGTCTTATGTTCTGGGTAATAGCTCACGTAGTGCAGCTTCCCAGCGCCGGATACCAGGAGAGCCTGCTGCACCTGCCCCCAATACTCATCCGGGACTTTGCCTTCCAGCGCTTCTAAATGCCCCTCTAGTTCGAAGGGGCATTTTATCTCCACCGCGAGGCTGAACTTCTTGCTATAACCGTCTCCGGACCACGACAGGACATTGGGCGTCAGGTGATCCCAGTCGTCAAACAGCATCCATTCGGGCCATGCCGCCATCTCCAGCACTGCCGGAGTGACGAAGTTGCCGGTCTCCTGGGTGTACCATTCCCGCGCAAAGCCCTCATTAGCATGTCCGTGGTCAGTAGCTCGGTTGTCCTTGTTACCGTTCTTCTGGCCGGTCTTTTTCAGGAAGAGCGAGAAGGGCGTATCCCAGAAGGATTGATAGAGAATGATCGGTGTCTCTGAAGACCCGATGTGTTCCAGCCGGTAGGCGAACCAAGCATCGGAGCGCTGCTTCAGGTCAATGACCGTAGGCGGAACGATCTTGGTGGCGTTGGGGTTGATGGTGCTCATTCGCCATCCCTCAACGCTTTGTCAACTTCCCTCATGGCCCGTTCCAAATCTTCCGACATTTGACCGATACGTCGTTGGAGGTCATTTAATTGACCTAAGTTATACTGAATTCGGTTGTAGGCGAATATTAGAGCCTGTTTTCGCTGGGTCGCTTTAGATAACTTTTTCACTGTGATTTCCTCCCCGGTACTGATTCGAATTGGCGCGCTTCGGGATAGCTCTTGAGCCACGCCACCCATTCCTTCTGGCGCTCCAACTCGTCACGATGTTTCCTGGTTACTCTTCTCGCCAGCGTGGGGTGCTCATGGGCCTCGCCCAGCACCCAGAAGCGGCATTTCGAGCACCACGGCCACGTCACTGTCATTAGCCATCACCCATTATGATAGTGCCCAAGAAGCCTGCGAACAGCAGGAGTGAGGCGCCGACAATGGTGAAATAGCCTGCCATCACATAATCGTAACTTTCCGGCACATACCGCCACCAACTACTTGGCGTTACGAGGTGTTCCGTCCAGCCAATCGCATACATAATGCCAGCAATCAGCCCGAACAGGGTTCCACAGATAACGGCGATCACCAGTATCCCTAGAAGCATGGCTCCAATTAGTCTCATTGCAAGACCACCTTCACGTCATCCGGCAGCAGATACTGCCAGCTACCGTCCGCCCAGAGCACTTTGAGTAGCCTGCGCTCGGTCTCCGTTTCATTGATCTCTCCGACAACCTCTACGGACTCACCCATCCGGTGATCGCGCCCCAGGTTGTCCCTCATTGCCATCGTGAGTGTGGCGATCATGCGCTCTTCTCTTTTTCAGCGCGCTTGCGTGCGGCTACCTGCTGAAAGTTCCTGAATTGGTTGAGTTGGATATCCCCGATCTCCTTGATGCTGGCATCGTACTGCTGGTAGTTCGCCAGCACCTCTGCCGGGTCGTAGTCCAGCTCTTTGCAGGTGTCGATGAACTCCTGCACCTGCTCCGGGGTGATTTTATCACCCTGTGCTGAGGCGCTTTCGGGGGCAGGACCGCCTTTGGAGGCTCCTGACGACTTACCCCCCGCCTTTTTGCCCTGCGTGGCTCCTGTGCCCGTTTCCGGCTTACCTTTGCCGGTATCCACGCCGCCGGCTCCACCGCCGTGATCTTCCAAGTCTTCCAGATCCTGAGTTACGAACTGGCTGGCGCCCGTCGCCCCAATCACGGCCGCTACCTTGGCGCGCTTTTCCCCCATTTTGATCACGGTGTTATAGGAATCCGCCAGCTTGTCGTTGGGCACTTTGCCCTGCACCTGAGATTCAATCGACGGGTCGCCGGTGGGGAATTGCCTTCCACAGCCTCCAGTCTTTACCCAGCAATACCAGCCACCATCTTTCGACTTCCGGATGTTTTCTTTCGCGAGGATCGCCGCGGGGCCGCCGATGCTAAGGAGCTGGCA
>Ga0137409_10004493_pt1 | contig 14613 bp, 9 predicted proteins | sample CZODoug1_16funga_FD_122059 | JGI IMG/M metagenome (GOLD analysis project Ga0137409, IMG submission 122059) | Vadose zone soil fungal communities from Angelo Coast Range Reserve, California, USA - CZODoug1_16fungal (Hybrid Assembly) | ecosystem: Environmental > Terrestrial > Soil > Vadose zone... | reverse complement strand
ATCTCCTTGCAGGACGCGCCGAATCGCGCGAAGCTTTTTGATAGCCAGTTTCTGACGACTACCTCCGATGCTCTGCTAGCGAAAGAAGATCGCCTACAGGCCAAAGCAGCAATGTTTCCAACTTTGAGCGCAACGACCGGCATCCATGTTTATCGCGCGTGGGCCGTCATGCACCAGGACCTATCGACTGGCCATTTCGACGTTGCAGGCTCTAACTGGAGGTTTCTGACACCATGTTCAAAAGCAAAAACAAACGTTCAGTCGCTCTGCTGTCCAGCCTCATAGCCGGAACATTATTGTTCGGTTGCACCGGCAATCAACCTCAGGCAGCCGCGCCTCCGACCGATGTCACGGTCGATGTTGCGTCCGTCCTGACCTCGCAAATCGATCTCAAGGTGACCGCGGATGCTCTCCTTTATCCATTCGCGAAGGCGGATATCCCTGCCAAAGTCAACTCACCGGTGAAGAACTTCTATGTCGAGCGTGGCGCGCATGTGAGAGCAGGACAGTTACTGGCTGAGCTCGAGAACCGGGATCTGGCCAACGCGGTTGCGGAAAGCAAGGCCGCTGCCGATCAAGCGGAAGCTGTATATCAGACAACAGCGCGATCCGGGGTAACACAGGAGGTGCAAAAGGCCGAGCTCGACGCGAAGGCCGCCAAAACCGCCATGGATGCGCAGCAAAAAATCTATGACGCGCGCCAGGAATTGTTACGGCAGGGCGCAATCTCTCAAAAGGACGTCAACGACTCGCTGGTGACTCTGACTCAGATGCGGACCCAGTACGAGACCGCGCTTAAGCATCGTGATGATCTGAACAACTTTGCGAAAGATGAGGAAATCAAGGCCGCTGCCGCGCAGCGTGATGTGGCGAAGGCGCATCACGTGACCACGCAAACGCTGCTGGGCTATTCGCGGATCTTCAGCCCCATCAGCGGCGTCGTCACCGATCGACCGCTCTTTGAAGGAGAAATGCCGCAGAACGGCGCGCCTCTCATCACAGTGATGGATGTCTCGCAGGTGATCGCACGAGCGCACCTGTCCCCGCCAGACGCGGCGCTGCTGCAGGTTGGCAACGCCGCGAATCTCATTTTTCCCGGGTTGGCTCCGGCGCCTGGCAAGGTGACGCAAATCAGTCCCGCACTCGACCCGACGAGCACGACGGTCGAAGTATGGATTCAAGCGGCCAATCCCGATGGACGTTTGAAACCCGGTTCCAGCCTGCGTGTCGAAGTTATCGCCCGGAGCGTTCCGAACGCTCTCGTCATTCCTTACTCCGCGGTAGTGACGAATACGGCCACAGGCAGTACGTCCGTTGTGGTTGTCGACGCCCAGAACAAACCGATTAAAAAGATTGTCACTCTCGGCATCCGTGATCAGGCGAATGTGCAGGTGATCAACGGCCTTAGCAGTGGAGAGCGCGTCGTAACAGGCGGAGCGTTCCAGCTCGCCCAACTGGATCCCGCAATCTTCGACCAGACGAAACTAACAATTACGCCGTCGCAATAAGCACCTGGAGTCAAGCAAATGCGCAACACGCTGGAAGATCCCGATAATTACTGGTTCGCCCGTCACTCCAAATCGATCCTCCTTCTGATCCTGATGCTGACGATCGTTGGAATTTACCTGGCCCTGAGTATTCCGGTTGCCGTGTTTCCCACGACCAACTTTCCGCGCATCATCATTGGTGTGGACAATGGCGTCACGCCGATCCAGCAGATGGAAGTGACCATCACACGGCCTATCGAACAGGCCGTCAACAGCGTTCCGGGTCTCGTCGATGTTCGGTCGACCACGAGCCGTGGTTCTGCGGAGATCGATCTGACCTTCGACTGGAACGTCGACATGCTCACCACACTGCAGCAGGTCGACTCGGCTGTTTCCCGCGTTCAAAGCAGTCTGCCTCCGACGGCACAAATCCAGACACACCGGGTGGATTTCGCGAGTTTCCCGATCATCGGGTACAGCCTCACCTCGGACAACGTTGCCCAGACGGACTTGTGGGAGATCGCTACCTACGACATCAAGCCCCGCCTGAATCGTCTCAATGGTGTTGCGGGCGTGATCGTTCAGGGAGGCCAGGTTCCGGAATTTCACATCACCGTGGATCCCGCCAACATGCTTCGCGCAAAGGTCGGGATCCCGGACATTCTGACCGCGGTCAACAAGACGAACGTCATCGATTCGCCCGGTTTAATGAGTCGCGACCATCAGTTGTTCCTGGGTCTCCTCACATCACAGGTTAACGGCTCTGACGGAATCAACGCCATCGTCGTGAAGAACGCAAACAACACACCGGTCCGGATTCAGGACATCGGATCCGTCTCTTCTTCTACAGCGCCAAACTACACGGCGGTGAGCGCTAACGGCAAGCCGGCGGTGTTGTTGAGTATCAGCCGGCAGCCGAACAGCAACACGGTTCAGGTTGCGAACGAAGTGACCAGGGAAATGGAGGCCATCCGCCCGTCGCTTCCCTATGGCGTGCAGATGCTTCCTTTCTACGACCAATCGAACATTGTTCAACAGTCCATTGCCAGCGTCCGCGATGCCATCATCATCGGCCTGATTTTTGCCGGTATCATCATCTGGCTTTTCCTGCGCGACTGGGGTTCCATGATGACCGCACTCGTCGTGCCGGTGACGATCGTGGTGACATTCATCGCGATCAAGATGCTGCACCAGAGTTTCAACCTGATGACATTGGGTGGTCTTGCTGCGGCGGTCGGGCTGGTAATCGACGACGCGATTGTGGTGGTCGAAAACATCGTCATGCATCGCGACGCAGGAGAAGGACCCCTGGAAGCGACATCCAGCGCTCTAAAGGAAATCACTGCGCCCCTGATCGGCTCGACGCTGACGCCCATCGTTGTATTCCTTCCGCTGATCACGATCACGGGAGTGACGGGCACTTTCTTCACCGCTCTTGCAGTCACGATGAGCATCGCATTGCTCACGTCATTGGTGTTGGCGCTGGTCTGGACCAGCAATCTCGGCGCACGTCTCATTCGCCGGGGACAGACGGCGGCGGTCACGCACATCAGCGACGATCCCGCGGAGCGAACGAAGCGACTGATGGAGGCGGAGGAAGCCTCCTTGTCGAGAGGGTTTTTCGGCCGCATTCTGAGGTTCTATGAAAAAGTGATGCGTCGATCATTGAAGCACCCCATAGTGATGGGCTTGCTTTGCATTGCTCTGATCGTGGTGTCCTTCGCGTCCTATCGCGTGCTGGGCAGCGACCTTCTTCCTGCGTTTGACGAAGGCGGCTTTGTCATCGACTATGTGATGCCTCCGGGCAGTTCTCTCGAGGAAACCAGCCGCGTCCTCAAAAATCTCGATGCGATTCTCCGAACCGTCCCCGAGGTCGAAAGCACTTCGCGACGGACGGGATTGCAACTTGGATTAGCGGCAGTCACCGAACCGAATACCGGCGACATCTCGGTTAAGCTCAAACCCCAGCGAAAGCGCACTGTGGACGAAATCATCGCCGATGTCCGCGCCAAAATAAATGCGGCGGAGCCCGGCCTCGGAGTGGATTTTATCCAGGTGCTGCAGGATATGATCGGCGACCTGACGGGCGCGCCGCAACCCGTGGTGGTCAAGCTGTTTTCGCCTGATGCGGCTCTTCTGGACACATGGGCCCCTCAGGTTGCAGCCGCGCTCGACAAGATAACGATCAACAACCAGCAGGTCGTTGTCGACGTCGCAAACGGGATCGATAACCACACCAGCGGTCCCGCCGTGGTGTTCACTGTCAATCCGGACACCGCAGCCCGAACGGGTTTTGCGACGGACGATCTCCGCGCCATCACGGCAGCCATTATGGAAGGTCAACCCGCTGCTCAGCCGGTGCTCGTCAACGACCGGCCGTATTCCTTGCGTGTGAGATTCCCGGAAGGCAATCGGGCCACACTCGAAGCAATGCAGAGCACGATGCTCGTCAATTCAGCCGGCGGCACTGCAACGCTCGGTTCTCTGACCTCAGTCAGTGAAATCCCGGGACAGACCGAGGTTCTTCGCGACAATCTTCAGCGCGAGGTCGAAGTGACCGCCCGACTGCAGGGTGTGGATCTGGGCACCGGCATCGCGGCTGTACAAAAAGCAATTGCCGATTTGAAAATGCCTCCATCGGTGCGAGTTGTGTACGGCGGCACCTACCAGGAACAGCAGAAATCATTCAGCGATCTGGCGACCGTGCTGGTGCTTGCGGTTGTCTTGATCTTCCTGGTACTGACGGTGGAGTTTCGAACCTTCACGGCGCCTGTTGCGATCCTGTCATCGGCGATTCTGTCGACGTCGGGCGTGTTTCTCGCTCTGATGATTACGAAAACCACGTTCAACGTGTCCTCATTCATGGGTTTGATCATGGTGATCGGAATCGTTGCCAAGAACGGCATTCTGCTGCTGGACGCCGATCACAAATTCGTGTCCGCCGGACTGAGTGCGGAAGAAGCCATAGTCCAGGCGGGCCGCCGCCGCTTCCGGCCGATCGTGATGACGGCATTGGCGGCAGTTGCCGGAATGTTGCCGCTGGCTCTGGCACTCGGTGCCGGATCGCAAATGCTCCAGCCTCTGGCAATCGCGGTGATCGGCGGTATCCTGATCTCCATGGTGCTGTCCCTCATCATCACACCGGCAATTCAATTCTACCTGGGACGACGAACGGTGAAAGATTAGAGGAAAGACAATGCAAGTTGTATCAACCCAGCATTCGCGACCGAGTTGGAAAACTCATGCCGTAACCTTTCTCACACGCTGGCGATGCGGGCGATGACGACTCATTGACACGCCCGTCAGGCCAAGCATAGAATCCGTCAGAATTCACCACTTGAACTTGGATTCGATTCGGGTCCTTTTATGAAAGGGCCGTGATGCGAGCGCGGCTTTGCGTGCTGTCAGTTTCTGAACGCACCCAGGCCGACGCCTGCCCGTTGAACCGTCAACTCCAACACGACTAGGAGCAAACATGCAGTGTACGCGGAGCATTCTGGTCTTAATAACTCTACTGATATCTTTCGTCGGTCACGCTTCGGCCCAGCGAACTACTGCCACCTTTGCGGGAATTGTCGCGGATTCGTCTGGTGCAGTGTTGCCGGGGGCGGAGGTGCAGCTCATTAATGAGGGCACGTCTGCCACGGTGCAGCAGGTAACCGGCGAGACCGGAGAGTTCCTATTCGACTACGTGCCCGTCGGCACCTACACACTTAAAATCGGATTGCCGGGCTTCAAGACTTACGAAAGCCGCGGCATGACGTTGGGTGGCGCACAAAACGTGAGGCGAACCTTTGTGCTGCAGGTCGGCGCCGTGACCGACAATGTCACCGTGACCGGTGAAGCGCCGCTCGTGAACACACTGTCCGCGGAGCAGCGGATCAGCGTGGAAGCCCTGGAAATTGCAGCTCTGCCGATGGCCAACCGCAACATTACGAACATCCTCTCGGTCGGTTCGGGCCTGATCAAGGGGCGTGATACGGGCGACGGTATGGCCGGGAACCGTTTCCGGCTGAACGGGCTCGGCGGTAGTTCGATGAACGTCACGGCGAACGGAAGTGACGCGAACGGCGCGTCGGGGTCGCCGAACATATCGGGCTACGGGGCGTACAACAAAATCGATGTCATGAGTGCAGAAGCCGTCGGTGAAGTACAGGTCGTCAAGGGTGTGATGGCAGCGGAATATGGTGGGGCGATGGCAGGCAGTCTGAGCGTCATCACGAAGTCGGGAACCAACGACTGGCACGGCAGCCTGTTTCATCGTTACGAAGGCTCCGTACTGTCGGCGCGGAATCCGACTCTCACCCGGAAGCCAAACTCGGTGTGGAATCAGTTCGGCGGATCGCTGGGCGGACCGGTCAAGAAGGACCGTGTCTTTTTCTTTGCCGCCTATGAAGGTTACCGCCAGCGCACGTCAGGTGCTCTCAATCCCACGGTTCCCACACCGTACTTTCGAGACATTCTGCTGAAGTCGCTGCCGTTTCCTGAGACCAGGACTCTTTTAGATTACTATCCCATTCCAAACCAGCCGTACGGCCCAACGGATCTCCTGGCCCGCTGGATCGGCCCAGGGCGCAGAACGAACGATGACGATCATGTCGACTCGAAAGTCGACTACCTTGTGGGGGGTGGTAATTTCTCTTTATCTTTCTCCGGCGGACATCCAAACCAATTGAGAGCGTCGGAGAATCCCTTGAATCCGCAAGTGACCACGAGCAGTTCGCAGCGTGCGAGTGCGATTTACGTGAAAGGGTGGGGCCGGTGGACTTCGTCGACCCGGGCTGGATACAACCGGAACCTGCTGCACAGAATTGAGAAGTTCTGGTATGAGCGCGATCCCAACCGGCCAGAAACGGTTACGGGCTGGCGCCAGATCAAGCCAATTTCGTTTCCGGGTTTGACAGTTTTCAGGTCGGAGAATCAGACGCGGGGCATCCTCCCGAGTTGGCAGTTTGAACAACAATTCGCCGTTGTCCGTGGAACGCACTCCTGGAAATTTGGCGGCATCCTGACTCTTCAGGGAGGAGGGCGGCCCGGTACACAGGCTGGGGCCCTTCCAACTTTCCAGACTCTTGACGATGTCCTGCGGAACGAAATGGCCTCGGTTGGATTCAGCGCCGGCGTGGACTCGTTCAAGCAGGTTTATCACAACTTCGGGTTCTTCGCGCAAGACGACTGGCGCGTGAACCGGAAGCTCGTGCTGAACATGGGACTCCGTTACGATCGCTACGAACATTACGTTACCGAGCCCTGGAACAAGGATCATCCCTCGTGTTTGTGCAATCTGAATGGACTACTCAACTCGGACGCTTTCCTGTGGGGCCCTCTGCGTCCGGCGGACAATCCGTTTAACAGCGATCCGCTCAGTCTTGGACCCCGGTTTGGTTTTGCTTACACCGCGGACAGTCGTGGCGACTTTGTCGTACGCGGCGGCTTCGGCGTGAACTTCCAGGCATTCGATGTGCAAACGTATGACAACTCGACGGCGAGAACTCCCTACCTTCCCAACAACAAGACATGGACCAGGGGGGAAATAGCCGCCCGTGGATTGAAGTATCCCAATGTCTACAACGAAGATCTGGCAAAACTGGCTGAAGCCGAAGGACAAGGCCAGCCACAGATCGGCGCCCGCTTCGATCCGAACTCGAAGCCCCCCTACGCCATGAATTACACGCTGGGGATTCAACGGGCGTTAACGTCGACACTAGTACTGGAGACGGGATTCGTCGGATCGCGCGGCGTGAAGTTCAACATGGCGAGGACGTACAATCAGCCGGACCGCATCACCGGATTCCGTCCCAATCCCAACGACATCTCCGGCACGTACACGGACAATTCCCAGCAAACAGACTACAATTCCTGGCAGACATCGCTTCGAGAACGACTGAGTCACGGATTGCTGTTCAATGTGCACTACACCTGGAGCAAGGCGATGTCCTACACTGGCGGCGATGTCTCGACAGGGTCCTTAGGTGATACGTTCGGCGGTATCGAAGACTTTAACAATGTAAAAATCGAACGTACGACCTCGGCCGGCGATGTCGCCCACCAGCTCGTCTCGAATTGGGTTTATAGACTTCCGACGCCATTTCATTATGCCGCGGCCCGACAGATCCTGGGAGGCTGGGAAATCTCCGGCATTTGGCGAGCCCAAACTGGAGAAAATCTCGGCGTCACCCAGACGGGCGGCCGACCGGATCTATTGGACATCAAGGGAGCAGTTAACAAAAGCTGCTGCAGCTACGGGAATTTGCGGTATCTGAATCCCGCCGCTTTCCAACAGGTGCCCATCAGCCGCGCCTCCAACCGCACGATTCGCCGAGGCAGCATGGGCAACCGGCCACTGCGAGGACCAGGGTCCAGCACCTTCGATATTTCTCTTGGAAAGAGCTTCTCCATTCGAGAAGAGAAGAAGCTGGAGTTAAAGGCGGACATGCTGAACGCGTTTAATCACACAAATTATTCAGCTGGAACCGCCCAGGTCCCTGCAATCTCGACCGACATGAATTCGATAACCTTTGGCCAAGCCACTGGGACGGATCCTGCCCGGACGATTCAGCTCCAATTGCGGCTCACTTTTTGACTCTTTCAGCGTGACTGGTTAACGGGAGGCTGTCCAGCCTCCCGTACGCGTGGGCTTACTTAACCTCTCGGGAGGCCTCGGCTTTTTGCTGATACATCACCACGCGAGCCTGCATGCAGGTCGACAGCATTTGGGTGAATCGCTGCAAGCGGTCCGCGCCGACGATCAGGTCGTTCTGGTTCGGCTTACGCTCCTCAGGGTGCATGATGTAGCCCCACGCCGTGCTATCGATGATCGCTTCGTGGGGATCGATAAGGACATCGACACTCGCCTGCTTCGCCGCAGCCGATACGTGCGCAATGCTGCTTATCGCAGTCCGGTGCATATCGACACCACCCGTCGGTCCGATTCCACCGGCCAGGAGCGCAACATGGCGCTGTCCACGGTCGAATACGGGGAACATGGCTGCAATCGTGCCGGGCGTGTGTCCGGGGATGAGAAGGAACGTGATCGGAGTCTCCCCAACGTTCACAACCTGCCCATCATGAATGACGCTTTCCGGGTTCGGCACGCCGCCAAGCGGTCCCCAATCCGCCTCGGAGGCCATCACACGCAGCCCCTTTGCGCGGAAATAGGACAGGCCACCGGTGTGATCATTGTGCGAATGGGTGAGAACGACCAGCTTGATCTGATCGGGATTCAATCCGAGTTTGCGTAATCCCGGTACGACGATATTCGCGGCCTCGTCCGGATTATTGAGAGTGTCGAATAGAACGAGCCCATCCGAAGTCTTCAAGGCCCAGGCCCCGACATCGGTTTTGCCCACGTAATAAAGGTTGTCGAATAACTGCGATGGTGTGGCCGCATCCCCTTTCCCATTGGCCGTGTTGGGTCCATCCAGCATGCAATATCGGCTGAACGAGATCAGGTAACGCGCATCAGTCATTTTGAAAGCCTGCTGAACCAGGGGCAGGCTTTGGTCCGGTCTCTGGCCGCCACGACCTTGTTGCGCAGCGGCCGGCACACACGGCAGCAGCGTCAGGATAATGCCCGCAAGCAACACCGCGCGCCCCGCCCTTTTGCTCATCGGGGGACCCGGCATTTTTTCGATCGTTTGCATTCGTAATCTCCCTATTCCCGCAGTGAACTGTGTAAGCATAGTCTGGATGATGAGCCCGAAAAAGCAATTTGACACCGGAATTCGCGCTCGTTAAAAACTAATCCGGAGCTGTGTTTGAAACTGGCGGGCTCCCAATACGTCGGTCCCTGAGAATTGGCCGAAATTTGCAGAGTTCATGCTGAGGTCGGGATTCACCAGGATATACGGACGATTCAACACATTCTTCGCATCCACGCGAAGCTGCACACTCTTGGTTTCCCTGATGCGAATCGTCAGCCTCAGCTCTGCATCCGCGTAATTCGCGTAATCCGCGGCTCATTCCCCGTCTTCGTCCCGGAACCGGTGAGAAATTCGGACTAAGGAGAAACATATGGGCAAACTTGAAGGAAGAATTGCACTGATTACTGGTGGCAATAGCGGCATCGGCCTTGCCACTGCGAAGGAGTTTGTGAACGAGGGCGCGTACGTCTTCATTACCGGGCGTCGTGATCCGGAGTTGACGGCGGCGGTAAAGGAGATCGGAAGAAACGTGACCGGCGTGCGAGGGGACGTGTCGAACCTTGGCGATTTGGATCGCCTCTTCGCACAAATCAAGCGAGAGAAGAGCAATCTCGATATCGTGTTTGCGAATGCCGGTGTTGCGAAGTATGCCCCATTCGCTGAGATAACTGAGGAACACTACGACTCGATCTTTAACACCAATGTGAAAGGCCTGCTGTTTACAGTACAGAAGGCGCTTCCGCTCATGCCGGATGGTGCATCTATCATCCTCAATGCATCCGTCGTCGCCAGTAAAGGTTTGACGGCGAATAGCGTCTATAGCGCCACGAAGGCGGCCATACGCTCGTTCGCGCGCACATGGACGACCGACTTAAAGGGTCGCCGCATTCGGGTAAACGCAGTGAGCCCGGGGGTCATCGACACGCCGGGCCTGAATGAGCTGATGGGCTCCACGGAAGCGGGCCAGCAACGTTTGCGGACGATTGCCAACAGCGTTCCACTCGGCAGGCTTGGTACACCCAAAGAGATCGCCAGAGCCGTCGTGTTTCTCGCATCCGATGACAGCAGCTACATTACCGGAATCGAATTGTTTGTCGATGGTGGTTTCGCACAAGTCTAGCTTCGCTTGATCCCTGAGGCGAAACCTCGCTAGTGTGCTCAGTCAGAAGGTCGCTCCATACGAATGTCCTCCATTTTGGTTCTTTCGTTCACGCCTTCGCGCGGCCGATTGCAACCGGAGTCAAAGCTTCCGTCAGTCTGCGGCCATAGTCCGGATCTGCATTGCGGAAATGAGCGATCGAGCGTTCGACAACATCCTGGCGGCTCACTTGAGCCAGGCTGGACGCGATATTGTCGATAAGGCGCTTTTTCTCCTCCTCGCTCATCAAACGGTAAAGCGCGCCGGCCTGCGAAAAATCGTCGTCTTCGCGATGCTTGACCGGCAGCTGGGCTCCGGTAACACCTGAAACCGCGAAACCGTTGTACAAGGGCTCTCCGGTCTCGAACGGAGTCCCTTCATAGCTGTTCGGTTCGTAGGTCTTGGCGGCGCCGCTGTTGTCGTCAAAGCGCATCAATCCGTCGCGGCCGTAGTTATGAACGCCGTCCGCAACCCCCTTCGGCGCGTTGACATCCAGGCGTGTATGGTTGATGCCCAACCGGTAACGGTGCGCATCGCCATAGGCGAAGAGCCGCGCCTGAAGCATGCGGTCCGGCGAGGGACCAATCCCAGAGACCATGTTTGCCGGATTGAACGCGGCCTGTTCCACCTCGGCGAAGTAGTTTTGTGGGACCCTGTTGAGAAAGAGCTTCCCGACAGGGATGAGCGGATAGTCGCCCTGCGGCCAGACCTTCGTCAGATCGAATGGGTTAAAGCGGTAATTCGCGGCGTCCGCTTCCGGCATCACCTGCACATTCAGCGTCCAACCTGGATTCTTCCCTGCGGAGATGGCGTCGTAGAGATCTTTATGAATGTAAGCGGGGTCCTTACCGCCGATGCGTTCGGCTTCGGCCGTTGTCAGGCAGCGGATGCCTTGATCGGTCTTGAAGTGGAATTTAACCCAGAAGCGTTCGCCTTTAGTGTTGACCCACTGAAATGTGTGGGAGCCGTAGCCATTCATCTGCCTGTAGGAGGCTGGAATGCCCCGATCGCCGAAGAGCCATGTGAATTGATGAGTGGCCTCAGGCGAGGCGGCGAAGAAGTCCCAAATATTGTCGGGCTCCTGGCGATTGGTGTGAGGATCGTATTTTTGCGAATGGATGAAATCCGGGAATTTGATACCGTCGCGAATGAAGAAGATGGGGGTATTGTTGCCGACGAGATCCCAGTTTCCATCTTCCGTGTAGAACTTTACAGCGAACCCACGCGGGTCTCTCGCAACGTCAGGCGCACCTCTGGAACCTGCTACCGTGGAGAACCGTACGAATACCTCTGTGCCCTTTCCCGCAGCGGAAAACACTTTCATTCGCGTCCACTTTGAGACGTCAGGATTTGTCACTTCAAAGTATCCGTGCGCGCCCGTTCCCACAGCATGGACAATGCGCTCGGGAATACGCTCGCGATTGAAGCGCGCGAGCTTTTCGATCAGATAATGGTCTTGAAGAAGAACTGGTCCGCCTGGACCCGCAGTTTCAGAATGTTGGTTGTCGGCCACCGGAGCGCCGGCTTCTGTAGTCAGCTTGGGTTTCTTTTTCATTTTCACTCCTCTTTCTGTCAGTACGTGTCTGAGTGTGGGCCGGTGTGGCATGATTCGTCCAACATATTGTTTCTATCTTATGGATAGGTTATTCCTATCAGACTAGGCGTGGGGCGGCGCGCTGCGACGTGTGATCCGTTTCCTTCAAACCGTCGGCACTGTTCCACCGTCAATGACGAACTCGCTTCCGGTGATGGAAGAAGCTCGGTCCGATGCGAGGAATGCGACCAGTTCGGCCACTTCCTCAGGTCGGTTCGGCCTGCCCAGTGGGATGCCGCCGAGTGAGTCCATGATGCGTTGCCGAGCGGCCTCCTTGCTGATGCCCGTTCGTTGAGCGATCTCGTTCACCATTCCCTGGGCGGCCTCGGTTTCCGTGTATCCGGGCGCAACCGTGTTTACGCGAAGACCTTTGGGACTGAACTCCTTGGAGAGGCCTTTGCTGTAATTTGTGAGGGCGGCTTTTGCGGCTGCATATGCCAGCGTGGCCTCAAAGAGCGGGAGTGTTCGCTGGATGGATGAGATATGGATGATCACGCCCGAGCCTTGTTTCAACATCGATGGAAGGAAGCCCCGATCCAGCCGGACGGCGGCGAACAGGTTGGTGTCCATTGCATCCTGCCAATCGTCATCAGATAACGCCAGGCTGCCCCCGCCCGGCGCCGCAGAACCGCCGGCATTGTGAATCAGGATATCGAGGCCGCCAAACCGATCCAGTACTTGCCGGACCACATTGTCCACGCCGTCCCGTGTGCTGATGTCGGCCTGGACAAAGAAATCCGCCGCGTGGTCTTTCGGCAGTGGTGAGCGTGCCGTCGTCGCCACCCTCGCGCCTGCAGCGGCGAAGCGACGCACGATGGCTTCGCCAACGCCCCTGGTCCCACCGGTGATCAATGCACGCCTGCCTTCAAATTCTTCCATTATCGCGCTCCCAGGAACTTCTCTAACGCAGCTTTCGTTTCCGCCGGGCGCTGTTCCATCAGCCAATGTCCGGTGTCCGTCAGGATGATTGAAGTGACGTTATTCGCGATTATCTTCGCCTGAATTTCCAGCGCGCCACCCATGGCTTTATCACCTTCAATCGTCAAAACCGGCATCGCCAGTTTCTGGCTGGCGAAATTTCGGTTGTCCGTTGCGTCCTGATTGTTAAAGGCTTTGAACATTTCAAACGCCGCCCACATTGCGCCAGCCTGGGCGTAAGACCCGGCGTAAAGCCGACGGTCGGCTTCGGAGAAAGTTTCCGGGTGCGGCGAAAGCGTCTGCCAGAAGTGTTCGAGGAAGATGCGTTCGCGCCCCTTGACCAGTTCGAGCGCAATTGGACTGTTGACGAAATGAAAATGCCACAGAGCCGGAGTCGTATAGATTTTTTCCCAAATATCGCCGACACCCGGAACCGGTGCCTCGAGCAAGGCGAGTTTTTCGACGTCATTCGGATATTGTGCGGCGTAGGCGTAGGCCACCATCAAGCCGATGTCGTGACCAACAAGACTGATTGTTTCAAGGCCGAGGCTTTTCACAAGCTCATGAATATCAGAGGCAATCGTCTTTTTGTCGTAGCCTGTCGCTGGACGCGAAGACTCGCCGAGACCGCGCATATCGGGCGCGATGATCGTGTAGTCTTTGCCGAACTCGTCGAAAAGCGGAATCCACATGTTCGAGGTATCGCCAAACCCGTGAATCAATACGAGCGTCTTTTTCCCGGTTCCGGCCTTCAAGTAGTGAATTCTTGCGGCGGTCAAGTTCGCTGTCTGCGATTGATATTTGTTATTTTGGGCCAACATTACGACCAGTTCTTATAGCTGGGACCCGTGCCGCTGATCCGATCCACGCTAATACGTACGATCAGGCGCTTCTCGGTGGCCTGCCGATACGGATACTTGTCAGCCCCCAGAAAGCGTTTGGCCAGCTTGTCGATGTGCTCGTCGGCACCGTCGGCAATGACTCGCCCTTTGCCGTAGAAAACCGCGTACGCCTGCGGGTTATTGCGGTCCTGCACGGAAACAATCACACGCGGATCGCGGCGTATGTTGTCAGGTTTCCGCCGCCCCTCAGCAGTGTTGAAAAGCAGTTCGTCGTTCTCGACGTCCATCCAAACCATCGTAAGTTCCGCCTTGCCCTGGGCGTTGAACGTCACGACGTGACCATATGCCTTATCCTCGAGCATATTCCTCAAGGACTGCGGAATTTTGACCGGCATCGTTCGACTCCTTTTCTGTGCTCTCTATCCGCATTGTCTAGTAAGACGTTGGACCAATCAAGAGCTACCGTCGGCAGTTTGAGATTCGTCGATCATCAAACTGATGTTTGTCCAACCGATCGGATAGGGATTTTCGAGCCCAGGATGTCTGGGACTGTGATTTCGGCGATCTCAATTGGTCGTCGGATCATTCCCATTCGACGGAACTTGCAAACAACAGCGGTCAGACCGGCCTGACTGGCACACCAACTGCTTTTTCTCCATCTGAGGAACGAGAGTCATGAAATCTATGCGATACGTTACCCGAATGGCCATCGTCGTTGCCGGCCTGAGTTTCGCGCTGAATACGATGCTCATAAACGCTGTTACAGAAACCGCAAAGGTCGACATTTACTGGAATGAGACGCATCAGACCATCGACGGTTTCGGCACCGCGCAAGGCGGAACCGACTACACCTCCATTCTCTACAATGGGCCGGAGCCGCAGAGGAGTCAGATCGTGGATTTGGGATTCTCGCAGGCGAGCGGCATTGGTCTGACAATTTTGCGGAGTCAGATTACTCGATTCCTTTTATGGACCAATTATCGTCGGGGAC
>Ga0137409_10004491_pt1 | contig 14615 bp, 10 predicted proteins | sample CZODoug1_16funga_FD_122059 | JGI IMG/M metagenome (GOLD analysis project Ga0137409, IMG submission 122059) | Vadose zone soil fungal communities from Angelo Coast Range Reserve, California, USA - CZODoug1_16fungal (Hybrid Assembly) | ecosystem: Environmental > Terrestrial > Soil > Vadose zone... | reverse complement strand
CTGGGAGACCGGGTGGTCGCGCGGGTGGCGCCGCTCGACCTGCCGCAGCTCCTCCGCTCGTTCCTCAGGACCACGACGCCGTGGCGTCTGGACGTGATCGAGACCGAGCTCTGGCCGCACCTCATCCTCGAATCGAGGAGGCGCGGTGTCGCGGTGGTGTTCGTGAGCGCTTCGGTCTCCGAGCGGACCACGGCGCGCCTCGGCCGGTGGGGCCTCGCCGGCCGGAGCGTCTTCGGCGAGGGCGTGTGGGTGCTCGCGCAGTCGGAGCGGCACGCCGAGCGATTTCGCGCCCTCGGCGTGCCCGGCCCGCGCATCGCCGTCACGGGAGATCTCAAGGCAGAACCACCCCTCAAGAACGCCTCGCGGGATCCCGCGATGCGGCGGGCGGTCGTATGGGGCAGCCTGAGACCGGGCGAGGAAGGGCCGGCGCTCGAGCTGGCTCGAGGGCTCGCTCGCAACGGGAGCTACGCGCTGATCGTGGCACCCCGGCACCGCGAGGGACTTGCGCGCGTTCTCGCGATGCTCGAGCGCGAGGGCGTCCCGCTTTCGGTGAGGCATGAAGCGGATCGCGGGAAGGGTCCCCTCGAAGGCTGGATCGCGGGCCTCAGCGCCGGGCAGGTTGGCGTCCTGGCGACCCAGGGTGAGCTGCCCTCGGCTTACGAGTCCGCGGCGGTCGCGATCGTGGGTGGCACGTTCGCGCCCTTCGGAGGCCACAACGCGCTCGAGCCGGCCGCTCGAGGGTGCGCGGTGGTGGTCGGCCCGCACGCGGGCGCGATCGAGGAGAGCGTGGAGGCCCTCGCGCGGGAGGGCGCCCTTCTCCGCGTGCCCGACGCGGCGGACGGGACCGGAGCGATCCTCTCCTTGCTCGAGAGCCGCGATCATCTCCGCGCCATGGGGCTGGGTGCCGCGCGCGCCGCGGCGGCCGCCTCCGATTCCGCACGGCGCTCGCTCGAGGCGCTCGAGCGGTTCGGGCTCACGCCGTGAGAGGCGCGGCGGGACTGTTCGAGCGTTCCTGGTCCGCCGAGCCCGGATCGCTCGAGTGGACGAAGGCGCTGCTACCGCTCGCGGCAGGATACTCGATCGCCTCGGGGATCGCTCGCCGGCGCGCCCGCGCGCGGAGGCGGAGGATCGAAGGCTGCCGCGTGGTCGCGGTGGGGAATCTCACCGTGGGCGGAACGGGGAAGAGCAGCATCGCGCGATGGCTGGCTCTCGAGGCGGTTCGTGCCGGCGCGCACGCCGCGGTCCTTCTGCGCGGACAGGGCGCTCTGGCGCCCTCCGGGGAGCGCGGCGCGGTGCCGGATTTTGCTGAGTATCCTCTGGCCATGCGGACCTCGCGCTACGGAGATGAGGCTCTGGCCCTCCGCATCGGGCTCCCGCGCGAGGCGGCGGTCGTCGTGGATCCCAATCGCATGCGCGGCGCCGTGGCCGCGCGTTCCGGATACGGCGCCCGGATCCTGATCCTGGACGATGGATGGGAGCAGCCGGACCTCGGGTGGGACGAGCTCTGGGTGGCGCTGGATCCCCGCCGTCCCGTGGGCAATGGGTCGCTGCTTCCCGCCGGACCGCTGCGAAGGCCCGCGTCCACGCTTCGCGAGGCGACACGCATCGTATTTCTGCTCGAGGAGCCCCGAGAGATGATTCCGGAATCGACTCGGGAATGGCTCGCACGGAAAGCGCCGGGAGTCCCGGTTTCACGGTTCCAGCGCATCCTCCTCGGCACGTCGCCGCCCGGCTCCAGGGACGGTCCTGAGCCGCTTGCGCGGGGCGTCAAGGTCGCGCTCCTGTCCGGCATCGGATCGCCGTCGCGGCTCACGCGATTCATCCTCGGCGCGGGTGCGGAGGTCAGGCTCCACGCGGCCTTCCCGGACCACGCGCGCTGGAGCGGCTCCTCGCTCGCCGCGGTGCTCTCCCGCGCGCGCCTCGAGGGAGCGGAGCTGGCGCTGATCACGGAGAAGGACGAGCCGCGCTGGCCGGGGCATCTCAAGGTGGCCCTCCCGGTCCGTGTGCTCCGGACCATGCTCCTCCCCCTCGATCCGGTGGAGGACGCCCTCCGCGCGATCCGTGCCGCCGCGGCTGGCCCTGGCGCCGAACGGGACGGCCGCGCCGAGGCGCGGGCGGAGACGCGATGAAACGATCGCCGGAGAAGCTCCAGACCGACGTCCTGGTCGTCGGGAGCGGGATCGCGGGGCTCTGCGTGGCGCTCCACACCGCGCAGTTCGCGCGCGTGCTGATCGTGACCAAGCGGGAAGGGCACGAGTCCAACACGAACTATGCCCAGGGGGGGATTGCCGCCGCGATCGGAGAGGACGACACGCTCGAGCTGCACGAGCGCGACACCCTGATCTGCGGCGCAGGGATCTGCGATCCCGAGTCGGTCCGCGTTCTCGTGGAGGAGGGTGCGGGAGAAATCGCCCATCTCGTATCGCTCGGAGTTCGCTTCGACCGCGATCCGAGCGCGCCGGGCGCCCTGGCGCTCGGGCGGGAAGGGGGCCACTCTCGCCGCCGCATCGTCCACGCGAAGGACCGCACCGGCCGCGAGGTCGAGACGAGGCTCCTCAAGCTCGCCCAGGAGCATCCCCGGATCTCGATCCTCGAGAATCACATCATGGTGGACCTGATCCTCGCGTCGAAGCACCTCGCCGGGCGGAGGACCGCGCCGGAGCGGGATCGCGTGTGGGGCGCCTACGTCCTGGACCGCTCGAGCGGGAGGATCCGTCCATGCGCGGCGCGCGCCACCGTGCTCGCGACGGGGGGCGCGGGGAAGGCCTACCTCTACACGACGAACCCGGACATCGCGACGGGGGACGGCCTGGCGGCGGCGTTCCGGGCCGGGGCTCCGGTCGCGAACCTCGAGTTCATCCAGTTCCATCCCACCTGCCTCTTCCATCCGGAGGCCAAGTCCTTCCTCATCTCGGAGGCGGTGCGCGGCGAAGGGGCGAAGCTCCTTACCTCGGACGGGAAGCCCTTCATGCACCGCTACCACAAGCTCGGAGATCTGGCGCCCCGCGATATCGTGGCGAGGGCGATCGACTCGGAGATGAAACGGCGCGGGGACAAATTCGTGCTCCTGGACTTGGCACGGCTCGGGAGGAGACTCTTGCGTAAGCGCTTCCCCCACATCACGAGCCGCGTGCTCGAATTCGGCTACGACGTGTTTCACGAGCCGATCCCGGTCGTTCCCGCCGCCCATTACATCTGTGGCGGGGTGGTGACCGACCTGGACGGACGCACGGCGATCCCGGCGCTCTACGCCTGCGGCGAGGTGGCGTGCACGGGAGTCCACGGAGCGAACCGGCTCGCGTCGAACTCGCTGCTCGAGGCGCTCGTGTTCGCGCGGCGCTCGGGACGCACGGTTCTGAACCAGCTCCTCTCGGAGGGGCGCGCCCGCGTGCCGAAGCTTCCCGCGTGGCGCACGAACGGCGCCATCACCCCGAAGGAGCAGGTGATCTTCGACCACAATTGGGATGCGCTGAGGCGCATCCTATGGGACTATATGGGCATCGTCCGGAGCGATGAGCGGCTGAAGCGAGCGGCCACCATGGTCCGCGTGCTGCGCGACCAGATCGAGCGGGATTACTGGCGGTACCGGCTCGACAGCGATCTGGTCGAGCTCCGCAACATCGGTCTCGTGGCGGACCTCATGGTCGCTTGCGCTGTGAGGCGCAAGGAGAGCCGGGGGCTGCACTACAATGTCGACCACAACCGGCCTCTCGATCGGTTCCGAAGAGACACCATGCTCACCCGCCGGGACGTACGCTGATATGGCCGCCGACCTGGAAACCGCGATCCTGGATGTCGCCCAGAAGCACGGGCGCTACAAGCCGAACGCCTACCGCTTCACGCTCGAGGCCGTGAACTTCACCGTAAAGCGGCTGGGGGAGATGCGGCACGTGCGCGGCGAGGAGCTTCTGGACGGCATACGCCATCTGGCGCTGGACCGCTTCGGCCCCATGGCGAAGGTGGTATTCGAGCAGTGGGGAATCCTCAAGACGGAGGACTTCGGAGAAATCGTCTTCCAGCTCGTGGACGAGGGATTGCTCGGCAAGACGGAGGAGGACAAGCTGAGCGACTTCTCCCGAGGCTACGATTTCAACGACGTGTTCGTGCGGAATTTCGATTGGCTCGGCCGGATCGGAGATCCCCATGATCCCGCCGCCTGAAGCAGGCCCGCTGCGGCCGCCGCCCTCGTGAGCCGCGATAGCACCTCCTTTCGCCTGCTTTGGTACCTGCGTCCCTACCGCGGGCGGCTGATCCTCACCGCGCTTCTGATGGTCGGCTTCGCGCTGTCGAGCGGGATCACGATCGGGATGATCTCGCCCTTCGTGAAGGTCCTGTTCACGCCACGCCCGCCGGCGGCCGTCGCCGCGGCCCCGGACCAGACGGGCCGCGGCGCGGGCCGAGAGGCGAGCGGAGGCGAAGGGACGGGACCCGGCGCTCTAACCGGCTCCCCCGGGGCCACGGGCGCCATGTTCGAGGCGCTGAACGGGGGGACCGCGTCGCCCGGCACGGCCGCCGCGGCCGCCGAAGCGAAGGGCATCGCGGCGCGCTTCACGGCGTGGAAGCAATCGCTACGCACCTGGTTCGAGCACTTCTTCCTGACCGGGGACCCGCTCCGCTCGCTCACGCGCATCTGCCTGGCTCTTCTCGCCGTGTTCCTGGCGAAGAACCTCTTCGACTACCTCCAGAGCGTGCTCACCGTGTGGGTCGAGCAGGCGGTCGTGCGCGATCTCCGGAACGAGCTCTACGCGCACCTTCACGATCTCTCGCTCTCTTTCTTCCATACCCGGCGAACCGGCGCGCTCCTCTCGCGGCTCACCAACGACATCTCGCTCGTGCGCGGCGCGCTCGCGGCGGGGTTCAGCAACCTCATCAAGAGCGCCCTGCTCCTCGCGGTATGCCTGTTCTGGATTTTCTGGACCTCCTGGCGTCTGGCGCTCCTTTCGCTCCTGGTGATCCCGCCCTCGCTCTCCCTCATCGTGTGGCTCGGAAGGAAGCTCCGGCGCCGGAGCACGATCACACAGGAACGGATGGCGGATCTGAACGCGATCCTTTCCGAGACGCTGGGAGGGATCCGCGTCGTGAAGGCGTTCTCGATGGAGGACTTCGAGAAGCGCCGTTTCGCAGCGTCGGCCGGCGATTACTTCCGCGCGTTCGTGAAGCAGCGTAGGATCGGGGCCATGGCGGGGCCGGTCTCGGAGTACCTGGGTGTCGTGGCCGCCACGGCCGTGCTCTGGTACGGAGGACACGAGATCCTCCTCCAGCGAGCGCTCGAGCCGCAGCAGTTCTTCATCTTCCTCTTCGCCATGCTCCAGCTCATGAGCCCGCTCAAGTCGCTCAGCAACGTGAACGCGACGCTCCAGGAGGGGCTGGCGGCCGCCGTGCGGATCTTCCGCATCCTGGACACCGAGCCGGCGATCGTGAGCCGGCCCGACTCGCGCCCCGTGTCGGGCATCCGACATGGGATCGAGTTCGAGAAAGTCTCCTTCCGGTACGGGGACGGCTCGGACGTGCTTCGGGACGTGTCCATCTCGGTGCGCGCTGGGGAAGTGGTCGCTCTTGTGGGGCCGAGCGGTGCCGGGAAATCGACGCTGGTGGACCTGGTCGCCCGGTTCTACGACCCGACGGAGGGAAGGATTCTCCTCGACGGGACGGATCTGCGCGACTATGAGGTGGGCTCGCTGCGACGCATGATGGGGATCGTCACCCAGGACCCGCTCCTCTTCAACGACACCATCGCGCGGAACATCGCATACGGCGTAACCGACCCGGACCCGGATCTGGTCCGCCGCGCCGCCCTCGCGGCCCATGCCGATCCCTTCATCCGCGAGATGCCGTCGGGCTACGAGACCAAGGTGGGGGAACGGGGAATGAGGCTTTCGGGAGGCGAGCGTCAGCGGGTCGCGATCGCGCGCGCCATCTTCAAGGACCCCGCGCTCCTCCTGCTCGACGAGGCCACTTCGAACCTCGACTCCGAGTCGGAGCTCTTGGTCCAGGAAGCGCTGGAGGTCCTGTTCCGCGGGCGCACGGTGTTCGTCATCGCGCACCGCCTGTCCACGATCCAGCGCGCGGACCGTATCTTGGTCCTGGACCAGGGACGGATCGTGGAAACGGGGACACACGCCGAGCTGGTGAAGCGTCCGGGCCTCTACCAGAAGCTCCACCGGCTCCAGTTCCGGTTGGCGGAGAGCGCTTCCGCGGGCCAGGTCTCGGGACTCCCGGGCGCGCTCGCCGCGGACCAGGCGGGCTAGCCGGTGCCGCACCGCCGCGCGGCGGCGGTCGTCCGCTTCTCCTCGCTGGGCGACGTGCTCCTCGCCGCCCACGTACCCTCCTTCCTCATGCGAGAGGACCCCGAGCGCCGCGTCCTCTTCGTGACGAAAGCCCGGCACGCCGGTCTTCTCCGGGGCCACCCCCACGTGGATCGCATCTACGCCCTGAGCGAACGGGGCGGCGATCCCGACCTGCCCGCCACCGTTGGCGTGATCGGATCGCTCGGGGACCTCATCGCGGGAATGCGCGGCGACGGAGTCCAGGAGATTGTCGACCTGCACCGAAACTGGCGCTCTTCGCGCGTCCGCGCCTCGTTCCCGGGGGCGAAGCACCGGCTCGCGCCCAAGTACGCGCTCCGGCGGAGGCTCTGGGTCTACGCCCGCTGGCTTCATCCTGAGCCCGTACCTCCCCTGCTCCGCACCTATCGGGAGCTGGCCGGTCTCGATCCCGCGTCCGAGCTCACACCGTGGCTCCGCCACGCTCTCTCCGGCGAGGAGCTTTCGCGCGGCCAGGAGCGCGCGGGTGGCGACGTACGCGCGCGGGGCTTTGTCCTCCTCGGCGCGGGGGCGCGCTGGATGACGAAGCGCTGGCCGGCCTCTCACTTCGTGGCGCTCGCGGAACGGATCGAGCGCGACCGCGGACACGCGGCACGATTCGCCCTCGAGCCCGGGGAGGCGGCGGCGCCCGAGATCGCGGCGTATCTCCGATCGCGCGGGGAGGGCGCCCTCGCGGTCCCGTTCCGCGAGCTCGCCGCGGTGGCCGCGCACGCGCGCGCGGTCGTGTCCAACGACTCGGCCGTGCTCCATCTCGGACCGGCGCTCGGGGTCCCGGCGGTCGGGATCTTCGGAGGCACGGTCCCCGAGTTCGGATTCGCGCGCCAGGGCACTCGCGATGAGGCCGTGGGAATCGCCCTCGGATGCCGTCCCTGCAGCGTCCACGGGAGGGCGCGGTGCCCGCTGGGCCACCACGCCTGCATGCGAACACTCGAGCCGGATCTCGCCTACGCGGCGCTGGGACGCGCGCTCGAGGGCCCGGGACTCGCGGAAAGCGCCTACGCGGGGGGCCCGGCGTGAGCGAGCGCGTTCTCATCACGAGCTCCGATCCGGAGGGGCTCGCGCGGGCGGTGGAGCGACTGATCCGGGAGCCCTTCCCCTGGTGCCGGCTGGACGCGCCCGGTTTCGATCAGGCCACGATCTGGTTCTGCGCGGGGGCGCCCCCGGAATCGCCGCTCTCTCTTCCGAAGCTCCGTTGGATCCAGAGCGGATGGGCGGGTGTGGAGGTCTGGTTTACGCGTCCGGAATGGTCCGAGAGCGTGGAGCTGACCCGCACGGTCGGGGACTTCCCGCAGCGCATCGCGCAGCACGTGCTCGGCTACCTCCTCGCGCGCACCCTGGGCTTGGACGCGGCCTTCCGCGAGATGGCGGATCGGAGCTGGAAACGCTGGGTGCCCGGCTCGATCGCCGGAAAGAATCTCCTCGTGGTCGGGATGGGCGCGATCGGGGTCGAGGTCGCCGCCGCGGCGCGCGCGTTCCACATGCATGTCGTCGGGATTGCCAGGAGCGGCGGCGCCGGCGGAGCGCATCCGGCCGACGCTCGGGGCATACGCGATCTTCCCGAGCTTCTCGGCTGGGCGGACGCGGTGGTCAATCTGCTCCCGCTCACCGCGGAGACGGAGTCCTTCTGGAGCGCGGAGCGTTTCGGCGCGATGAAGCCGGGATCCACCTTCGTCAACGTTTCCCGCGGCCGCACCGTCGAGGAGTCAGCGCTCCTCCGCGGACTGGGGCGGAAGCGCCCGGGTTTCGCGATTCTGGATGTGTTCCGCGAAGAGCCGCTCCCCCCCGAGCACCCGCTGCGCGGCCGCGAGGACGTGTGGATCACGCCACACCTGGCCGGTGTCAGCACGTCCGAAGCCCTGGCGCCCGACTTCGCGGAGAACTGGAGACGGCTCCGCGATGGAGAGCCGCTCCTGAACCGCGTGGACCGCGCGCGAGGGTACTAGCGCGTGCGCCGCGGTCGGGAAAGCACTTGATTCCACGCACCCCTATTCCATAATCCAGCCAATGCCATTCGTGATACGAAGGAGGAGAATCCGCCTGTGACCCTCGGGACGGCCCCACGAACCCCCGTGAAAACCGATCGAATGTGGGCCATCGAGAAATCGAAGCCCGAGCCGGGGCTCTGGCGCGTCGAGGCGCCTGTACCCTCGGGGGGCCCCACGGACGTGCGCATCCGGGTCACCGCGTTCGCGATCTGCGGCACCGATCTCCACATCGTGGACTGGGACCGGTGGGCCGCCTCGCGCATCAGGACCCCGCTCGTCTTCGGGCACGAGTTCACCGGCATCGTGGATTGGATCGGCGCCGAGGTGAAGGCCGTGAAGCCGGGGGACCGCGTCACCGGAGAGACCCACGTGTACTGCGGCCTCTGCTATGCGTGCCGCCGCGGCCTTCTGCACCTCTGCGAGAACGTGCAGATCCTGGGCGTGGATCGCCAGGGGGCGTTCGCCGATTACGTGGTCCTGCCCGAGCGGAATGTGTGGAAGCTCCACCCCGACATTTCCGAGGAGATCGCCGCGATCCACGATCCACTCGGGAACGCCGTGCACACGGTGCTCGCGGGTCCGGTGGCAGGGCTGCGATTCTCCGTCTTCGGGTGCGGTCCGATCGGATGCTTCGCGATCGGCGTGCTGAAGGCGTCCGGAGCCGCCTGGATCGCGGCCGTGGACAAGAACCCTCTCCGGCTCGAGCTCGCGGAGCGCATGGGCGCGGATCTGATCCTGAACGTGGAGCGAGATTCGGTGGTGAAGCGCATCCTCGAGGGAACCCATGGGCACGGCGTGGACGGTATGCTCGAGATGTCGGGACATCCCGGCGCCTTCCGGGTCGGGTTCGAGTCGCTCACCAACGGCGGCAGGGTGTCCCTACTGGGGATTCCCTCCAAGCCTCTCGAGATCGACGTCGCGAAGGAAGTGATCTTCCGCGGCGCTCAGGTGCAGGGCATCAACGGGAGGCTCATCTTCGAAACATGGTTCCGGATGGAAGCGCTGCTCCTGAGCGGGAAGCTCGACGTCCGCCCCGTGCTCACCCACGTGATGGGCTGGTCCGACTTCGAGGAAGCGGTGGAGCTCCAGAGGTCCGGGAAAGCGGGGAAGATCGTGCTCAGGCGGGATCATCCGTGAGCGCGGGTCCGGTTACGGAGAGTCCGCTCCAGTACCTCGAGGAAGCGCTGGTCCAGCTTAAGCGGGACGGCCTCTACCGCCGCCTGCGCCGGCTCGAGGGAGAGCAGTTGCCTCGAGCGAGGTTCGACGGACACGAGGTCGTCAATCTCTCCTCGAACAATTACCTCGGCCTCACGACCCACCCCAAGATGCGGGAAGCCGCGCTCCAGGCTGTGCGCGAGCTGGGCGTGGGGTCGGGATCGGTCCGCACCATCGCCGGCACCATGGAGCTCCACATGGAGCTGGAGCGGCGCATCGCGGCGTTCAAGAAGACCGAGGCGTCGGTCGTGTTCCAGAGCGGGTTCGCGGCGAACGCCGGCACGGTTTCGGCGTTGCTCGGCAAGGGAGATCTGATCCTCTCCGACGAGCTGAACCACGCGAGCATCATCGACGGCGCGAGGCTCTCCCGGGCCGACATCCGCGTGTTCCCGCACCGCGACGTGCAGGCGCTCGAGCGGCTGCTCGAGGAGACGCGGGATGTGAAGCGCCGCCTGGTCATCACTGACGGCGTGTTCAGCATGGACGGAGACATTGCACCCCTGCCCAGAATCGCGGCCCTCGCCCGGGGGCACGGCGCGATCATGATGATCGACGACGCGCACGCCAGCGGCGTGCTGGGACGCGCGGGGAGGGGCACGGTGGACCACTACGACGTCCACGGGCAGGTCGATGTGCAGGTAGGGACGCTCTCCAAGGCGATCGGTGTGCTGGGGGGCTACGTCTGCGGCTCGAAGAGCCTGATCGAGTTCCTCTACCACCGGGCGCGTCCGTTCCTCTTCAGCACCTCGCATCCTCCCGCGGTCGCGGCCGCGTGCCTCAAGGCGTTCGACGTGCTGGAAGAGGAGCCGGAACGGATCGAGCGGCTCTGGGCCAACACGAAACGGTTCAAGGCGGGCCTGGCGAGGCTTCAGTTCGACACCGGCCTGAGCGAGACCCCGATCACGCCGATCATGGTGGGAGATGCGGATCTCGCGATGCGCTTCTCCGACCGGCTCTTCGAGCGGGGCGTCTTCGCGCAGGGAATCGGATACCCGACCGTCGCGAAAGGGAAGGCGCGGCTCCGGACGATCGTCACCGCGACGCACACCGACGAGGACCTGGATGTAGCGCTCTCCGTCCTGGGCGACGTCGGCCGCGAGCTGGGCGTCATCCCGTAGCGCGCGGCCTATGGCCCGCCCGCTTCTGCTCCGTCTCCCGAACTGGCTCGGCGACCTGGTCCAGGCCCTGCCGGTCATGAACGCCGCGGCCCGGGATCTCTCGCGTCCCGCCGTATTCATGGGCCCCGCGGCCTTCGCGCCGCTCCTGACGCCCCGATTTCCGGACATCCCCTACATCCCCTGGTCGCGCGAGCGGCGCTTCGCCGCGGCGGGCTCGATCCGGCGCCACCACCCCGGGGCGGCCCTTCTCCTCACGGATTCGCTCTCCTCCGCGATCCTGGTCGCGCTCGCCGGCGTGCCCGAGCGCGTGGGGTACGCGGCGGAATTCCGGGACGCGCTTCTCACGAGGCGCGTGCCGCGGTTCGCGCCCTCCCGCTCGGGGCCGCGGGTCGAGGAATATGCGGCGCTCGCCCGCGCCGCGGGGCTTGACGTGGCGGAGACGCTGCCCAGGATCGCGGCGCTGGAGGAGGAGCGCGCCCGGGCGGGGGCACTCCTGTTATCGCGGGGAGCGGGCGCCGGGGCCTTTGCGGTGCTCGCTCCCGGAGCGAGCTACGGGCCCGCGAAGCGATGGGACCCGGAGAACTTCGCGCGGGTCGCCTCGGCGCTCCACGCGCGCGAAGGAACTCATTCCGTCGTGGTGGGAACGAAAGGGGATGCGGGGCCCGCTGCCGAGGTCGCGCGAACCCTGGGACCGGCCGCTACCGACCTCACGGGCGCGACCGATCTCCCGACCCTTGCCGGGGTTCTCGACCGGTCGGTCCTGGCCGTCTCGAACGACTCCGGGGTGATGCACCTCGCCGCGGCCCTGGGGAAGCCAACGGTCGCGGTGTTCGGATCGACCAGCCCCGTCTGGAGCAGCGCGGCTGCGCCATGGGTGCGCGCTCTCTACGCCGCGTATCCCTGCTCCCCTTGTTTCCGCCGCACCTGTCCCATCGGATACGGCTGTCTGCGCTCCATCGAGCCATCGCTCGCGATCGGCGCCGCCGAGGAGCTGCTGAAGGACGGCGGATAGACCGAGGGGGGATCATCGCGCCCCGGTCGCGAGGTGCCGGTCGCGGGGAAATTACTCGCGCGCGACCTTGCGGTAGCTCGACCCGTCGCTCTCGTAATCGAAGCGCTTCTTGAAGGCCGAGACCGTGGAAGGAGGGACGAAGCCCTCGCGGGAGAGCGCACGAAGCTCCGTGGGGTAGCCTCCTCGGATGGACTTGTAGACCTCGAGGGCGAGCGCCAACCGCTGGGAATCATCCACCGTCGAAGCCACTTCGGGAGGGTGCCGGACTGTCCGCTCTGCCTGCGAATAGAGCGCGGGTGTCCCCCACATTCCGATCGCAAAGGATGCCGCGAGAACGGCGAGCGCGATCGGAACGGCCATGCTGCGGGGCGGTGCCACCACGGTCTCCTTGACGATCGGGGTGACCTTGACCGCCGGAGCCGCTCCGAGTGAGACCTCGATGATACCGAGATCGAGGAGGTGGTGCAGTGCCTCGTAGACCTCGAATTCCACCAGCTTGGACTGCGCCGCGATGTCGCGGAGCGGTCTCAAGCCGTCCACGAGCGGGAGCACACGCTGCTCGGGCTCGGTCATGTCCTTCGGGGGCACGGCCAACGCCTTGGGACGGAGCACCATCGCAGGTGAGGAAAAGGTCTGCTTGTACCGGACGATCTCGTCCAGCCGTCGCATGGACTCCATGAGGAGCCCTTCGGTGTTGAGCCGCACGTTCGCCGCGAACTTGGGAACCGTGCGCGCATCTCCGGAGAAGTGATAGGTGCCCTGCTTCCAGGTGAGTAGCTGGTGCATGGTGTCCTGGATCTGGTCCTGGATCGCGACGGCGAGGTTCTCGCTCGTCAGGTAGTTGCCGCTCAAGAGCACATCGGTCAGCTCGCGTCGGCTCTCCGCTTCGATCGTCTCGATCTGCTTCAGTTGCGCCTCGGTGATGTGGCCGGTCTGGACCAGGAAGATCTTGAGCGGGTCACGGGCGTTCCGGCGGCGGTCCCGGGTCGAGCAGACGCGTCCTCCGTCGAAGAAGATCACCGCGACGTCGCTGCCCGACGTGAGCTTGAGGACGCCGGACTTCTGCTGGACGGCGATCAGCTGGAGGATCTCGGGAAGGCTGAAATCGTCGAGGTTTCCCTGAAGCGCCATGTTACCGCCTTCCCCCTTCCGCCTTGGCGCCCGCCGCGGGACGCCCGGCGGGCCTGCCGATGGAATGCGTGATGCTCGGCGTCTTGTCGGTGGTCTTCGCGTAGTAACGCGCGACCGTGATCACATAGGTGAGGGCGAAGAGGAGCGCCAAGGGAATTCGCTTGGCCCAGCCCGCGGAGGGGATCGGCAGCACGTCGGTCGAGGGAATGAGCGCGCCGTTTGCGATCACCAGCATCGCGGCACCCACCATGATCATGATCGCGATAAAGCCGCTTAGACTCGCGCCGCGGAGCATCTGGCCCGCGCCCGGAAGCAGGAAGGTCGTGGCGGTCTCGCGGAACGTCCTGCGCCGCGCCGCGCGGCTGCCGCGCCCGGTGAGCAGGAGCCGCGTGAACTCCATCGACTTGAGGTCCTTCACCGCGCCGTAGCAGCCCTCGCAGAAGGCGCGCTGCTGCATCCGGAACACGCACCGGCGGCAGACCACCTTCTGGCAGTTGGAGCACTGCAGCGTGGCGAGCGCCCGGCCGAGGATCTGGCCGAGTCCCGCGAAGAGGAGGAAGAGCGCCACCAGGAAGAAAATGGAGAACGGGCCCGGGGGCAAAAGCGTGAGCAGGAAACGAAGGTAGGCATTCGACTGCGTCGCGGAGAGCCCCCGCTCGGGAGCGGTCCTGCGCGCCAAATCCCAGAACGCCTCGACGGGAGGCATCGCCTCCATCACGGTGCGGTTCAGCTGCGGGGCGCTGATCCTGCTCATGTCGCTGACCCGGTCGAACGCGAGCGCGGTGGCCGCCGACTGCTCGCGGTTGGCCTCCGCGAACATGAGCTGCTTGGTGTAGGTCTGCGCCAGATTGAAGTGCGGCTCGGCGGCCCGCGGCGCGGCCTTGGCGGCGGCCTCGTAGGCCCCTTGGGCGCGGACATAGTCCTCGCGCGCGAAGTAGACGTTACCGAGGTTCACCAGGGTCCAGACCGAGTTCGGACGGAGCGCGTCCGCCTGGGAGAGCTGCCGCTCCGCGGAGTCGAAATCCCCCTCGCGCCGCGCGATCGTTCCCGCCGTGAAGGGATAGAGCGGCTCCGAGGGATCGCGCATGGCCAGCGCCGCGAGCGCGCCCTTCACCTCGGCGTCGGCGCCGCAATGGAGCTCGCGGTCCACGAGCAGGCTCGGCTCCTCGAGACTCGGCGATCCTGCCCAGGGCGCGACGACCGTCGCGAAGCTCGCGAGCGCGATCGAGGAGACGGCGAAGAGACCCACCAGAACCGCCTCGCGACGCCCGATCCGGAACGAGAGGAGCCCGGCGTAGACCGTCGCGGTGGGAATGGCACCCAATCCCCAGAGGAGCGGCGAGAGCGCGACCAGGGTCGCCCCTCCGTTCGCGAGCGCGCCCTTCGAGCGCCCCGTGAGCTCCGTGATGATATGGATCAGGTGGGGAAGGTGGCGGAGGGCGATCCCCACGACGGCGAACAGGAGGCTCAGGATCCACACGACGAGGAACCCGGTGACCACGTTCGCGACCAGGTGGCGCTGCCAGGCGTAATTCCGGCCCGTGATCCGGAAAGCCTCGCCGAGCTCTCCGACCGCGCGCCCCGGATTCCGGAGCGAGAGCACGCCGGCCAGCGTGAAGTGCGGATCCGGGAAGGCGGGGTCGAATTCGGCTGCGGCGGCGAGCAGGCGCTGCGCCTCGGGGACGTTGCCCGCGCGGAGCGCCAGGAGCGCCTCGCGATAGCGGGCCTGCGCCGGGGCGAGCGCGCGCAGCTGTCCCGCGTCGCGCATCTGCTCCAACTCTTGGTGCACGGCGTCGGAACCCGCGTAGGCGAAGGCCCGGGTGGACGAGAA
>Ga0137409_10004489_pt1 | contig 14619 bp, 12 predicted proteins | sample CZODoug1_16funga_FD_122059 | JGI IMG/M metagenome (GOLD analysis project Ga0137409, IMG submission 122059) | Vadose zone soil fungal communities from Angelo Coast Range Reserve, California, USA - CZODoug1_16fungal (Hybrid Assembly) | ecosystem: Environmental > Terrestrial > Soil > Vadose zone... | reverse complement strand
GGTGACGCAACTGGACCAGATGACGCAGCAGAACGCGGCGCTGGTGGAGCAAAGCAGTGCCGCCGCCGAGTCGCTGCAGGAGCAGGCCAAGCGCCTGGCGCAGGCGATCGCTGTATTCAAGCTCACGCCCGACGGTGGGCAGGCGGGAAATCACGCTGCCCGCCCGGCGCTGGCGACCGAACTGGCGTTGACGCACACCGGTCTCGCCTCCTGATTGCGGATTGAATGGGCGCGCGCGACACCTTCGCCTCGCCGCTGGCGCACATAGCGGAAGGCACACGCGAATATTCATTCATGGCGGCGGATTTCGAGCGCGTGCGCCAGCTCATATACGCGCGCGCTGGCATCAGCCTCAACGACAGCAAGCAGAACATGGTGTACAGCAGGCTCGCGCGCCGCTTGCGCGCGCTGGGCATCAATCAGTTTGCCGATTACCTGCACCGGCTTGAGGTCGATGCGGCGTTCATCGAGCAGGAGTCGCAGGAATTCATCAACGCACTCACCACCAATTTGACCTCGTTTTACCGCGAGGCGCATCACTTTCCGATCCTCGCTGAATTTCTCAGCGTGCGCGCGGGCGGCGCGCCGCCACGCGTCTGGTGCGCGGCCGCTTCCACCGGCGAAGAACCGTACACGATCGCGATGACGATGATCGAGACCCTCGGCGTCGCAACGACGGCGCGGCTGCTAGCAACCGACATCGACACGCGGGTGCTCGCTACGGCCGCGGCCGGCGTCTACAAGACCGATGGCACGTCCGGTTGCGGCGATGCGCGCCTGCGCCGCTTCTTTCTCCGCGGCAAGGGTGAAAACGAAGGCAAGGTGCGGCTTCGCTCGGAACTTGCCAACGTCGTGCAGTTCGCGACGTTGAATCTTCTGCACGACGACTGGCGAACTGTGCGGAATTTCGCGCCGCAACTCGATGCCGTGTTCTGCCGCAACGTGATGATCTACTTCGACAAGCCGACCCAGCGCAAGGTAGTGGCGCGCATTGCCCACGTGCTCGCGCCCGGCGGATTGCTGTTTGTCGGTCACTCGGAGAATTTCACCGATTGCCGCGACGCATTCGTGCTGCGCGGCAAGACCGTCTACGAAAGGCGGTCGTGACCATCGCCGCGCCGCCGTTGGCGCGACCGCGCGCAAGCGGAATTGTTGGCGAAGGAAAGAATTTCTATTTCGATCGCGATTTTTCGCGCTACGCGGTCAAGATCCTGCCCGGTGAATTTTTCGTTGCCGACAACGACATCGTTGTCACCACGGTCCTTGGCTCCTGCGTCTCGGCCTGCATCTGGGACCGGACACAGGGCATCGGCGGTATGAACCACTTCATGTTGCCCGATGGCGCCGACCGTGAACCGGGCGGGCTGGCCGGACGCTATGGCGTATTCGCCATGGAGCAACTGATCAATGAACTGCTCAAGCGCGGCGCCCGCAAAGCGAATTTCGAAGCGAAAGTATTTGGCGGCGGCAACGTGATGGCGAACATCGTGAGCATCGACGTCGGCAAGCGCAACGGCAGTTTCGTGCTCGAGTTTCTCGCGACCGAAGGCATCCGTGTCAGCGCCCGCGATCTGCTCGACAAGCATCCGCGGCGCGTCGCGTTTTTCCCCGCGACCGGTCGCGCGCTGTGCAAGAAACTGCCGCAGGCGGACACCGCGCTGGTTGCCGCCGAACGCCAATACGGCGCCGCGCTGGCGTCCAAGCCGGTGGCGGGCGATGTGGAGCTCTTTTGATCCTCGCAAGTGAAGGGCACGGATTTTCTCGCGGACGCTGGAGACGAGTGTGAACAAGACCCGTGTGTTGATCATCGACGACTCGGCGCTGGTGCGCAGCCTGCTGACGGAGATCATCAACAAGCAGAGCGACATGGAAGCAATCGGCGCCGCGCCCGATCCGCTGGTAGCGCGCGAGATGATCCGCGCCCTGAATCCGGACGTGCTGACGCTCGACGTCGAGATGCCGAAAATGGATGGCATCGATTTTCTCGAGAAACTGATGCGCCTGCGGCCGACACCGGTGGTGATGGTGTCGACCCTCACCGAGCGTGGCGCCGAGGTGACGTTGCGGGCGCTCGAATTGGGCGCGGTGGATTTCGTCGCCAAGCCGCGCGTGGGCGTGGCGTCGGGCTTAAATGAACTCGGCGGCGAGATCTGCGAAAAAATTCGCGTCGCTTCACACGCGCGCTTGCATCGCCATGGCCCGCCAGCGGGGACGGCGGGGGTGAACCTGACGAACGGCGCTGCACTGGAACCGAAAGTTCGTCCGGCCACGTTCTCGCGGCTATCGACCGAAAAATTGATTGCGATCGGCGCATCCACCGGCGGCACCGAAGCGATTCGCGAAGTCATCTCGCGCCTGCCAGCCGATTCGCCGGCGATCCTGATCACGCAACACATGCCGCCCGGCTTCACCCGCAGCTTTGCCGCGCGCCTGAACAACCTGTGCAAGGTGACGGTCAGTGAAGCAATGCACGGCGAGCGCCTGCTGCCGGGGCATGCCTACATTGCCCCGGGTGATCGCCACATGAAGCTCGCGCGTAGCGGCACCAACTACTTGATCGAGCTGGACGACGGTCCGCCGGTGAATCGCCACCGGCCATCGGTGGACGTGTTGTTTCATTCAATCGCGCAACACGCCGGCCCGAATTCGCTCGGCGTGATGTTGACCGGAATGGGCCGCGATGGCGCCGACGCAATGCTCGAGATGAAAAAAGCGGGCAGCTTCAACCTTGCGCAGGATGAAGCGACCTGTGTTGTCTACGGCATGCCGCGGGAAGCCGTCGCCGTTGGCGCAGCCGACGAGGTATTGCCCATTACCAAGATTGCCGATCGCTTGCTGCAACAACTCGCGCAGCTGGGCGCGGGCCATCGCGTCTGAAGGTAAACGCGTCCGACGCGGGCGCCGGTAGCGCCTAAAATGCTTGTGCAAAGTCCGCCGGACGGTCGCGGAAGGCGGCGCGAGTAGCGCCGCCGGTCGAGGAAAGTCCGGACTCCGCAGAGCAGGGAACTGGCTAACGGCCAGGCGCAGCGAGCCGCACTGTCCAAGCGCGGCCCAAGGCGACGGAAAGTGGAACAGAAAGCAAACCGCCCGGCTGCGAAGCCGGGCAAGGGTGAAATGGTGCGGTAAGAGCGCACCGCGCGCGTGGCGACACGCGTGGCACGCCAAACCCTTCCCGGAGCAACTTCAAATAGGCGGTCGACGACCTGGCTCGGCGAGACCGCGGGTAGAAGGCTTGAGGCGCGCAGCAATGTGCGTCCCAGAGGAATGACCGTCACGCGCGGCTACTTTGCGCGGACAGAATCCGGCTTACAGGCGGGCTTTGCATTCTCGCCGCAGCATGAGCGGGCGCGTCGTCATCGCCGCGCTGACGCAAGTCCCGGAGCTGTTTAAGGCAGCACGATTGCTGCAACATCGCAGCACAGATTCGCAGCGGCATTCGTGCGGCGGCTGTGCGCCGCGCCTTGCCGCGCACGATACGGGCTTGCCTGCGAAGTGCTATTGCTCGAGCTTGATGCCCTGCCGCTTGACGAGGTCGAGCATCTTGTTGCGCTCGGCGAGGATCTGCGCGAGAAACTGCTCCGGCGTGTTCCCCACCGGCTCCGCGCCCTGCAGTTTGAGCCGATCGCGCACCGTCGCCGTGGCAAGCGCCTTGACCGCGGCGTCGTGCACACGGCTGACGATTTCAGGCGGCGTGCCGGCCGGCGCGACCAGTCCATACCAGGCCCGATCGTTGACCGGCGCCATGTTCAACTCCGCCAGCGTCGGCACTTCAGGCAATACGTCGAGCCGATTCGGTGCGGCCACCGCAAGAGGACGCAGCTTGCCCGACTGAATGAACGGCAGCGAAGAGGGCAGGTTGTCCATCAACACTTCGACCTGGCCGCCGACCACATCGTTCAACGCCGGCCCCGAGCCGCGGTAGGGGATGTGCACGATGAACGTGCCGCTCGCGACCTTGAACAACTCGCCCATCATATGGTTGATGCTGCAGGTGCCCGACGATGCATACGAGAGTTTGCCCGGATTGGCCCTGGCGAACTTGACGAAGTCCGCCATCGTTGTCTCGCGCACGCGTTCAGGATTGACCACGATCACATTGGGCACAGCGGCGATGTTGGTGATCGGCGCGAAGTCCTCGGGCGAGCGATAAGGCAACTTGGGATTGCACGCCGGGTTGACCGCCATCGTCGACACCGTCGCGACGCCGAGGGTATAGCCATCAGGCGCGGCGTTCTTGACTTCTGCCGCGCCGATGGCGCCTCCGCCGCCGCCGCGGTTCTCGATCACCACCGACTGCCCGAGGTTCTTGCCGAGTTCATCGGCGATCAAGCGGCCGACGATGTCGGTGGTGCCGCCGGGAGGGAACGGAATGATCAGGCGGATCGGCTTGCTGGGATAGGACTGTGCGACCGCGAGCGCCGGGAGCAGCAACGCGCCTGAGATGACGAGCATCCGAATGCAATTCGCCAGGAAAGACGAGCGGCTCGGAGCGGTCCGCATCTTTGGCACGCAGTCACGAATCTGATCGCAGGCGGAGTTCATTGCGGCCTCTTCGCAAGGTTTGATTTCTTGGATTGAATGCGCACCTGTTCTTGCGGCAGTCAAGCACATTGCCGAAATGTCGTTCGCCAATGGCCGGTCACCGCTGCTGACTCTGTATGGCCGAACGAGCAGGCCACCCACTGCGCAAACCAGAGCGGCGCAGCGACCTGAAGTCATTGATCAGGTCAGGTTATCACGCGCATCTCAGGCGCAACCTGGCGCGGCGCCCGGGGCGGCAGCATCGTTCAGGCATCTCGAATCAGCAGCAACGGCACCTCCGAATGCGCGGCGACGCGGGTCGCAACGGAACCCAACACCGCGCGGCGAAATGCGCCACGGCCGTGCGACCCGAGCACGATCAGATCGAGCTTGCGCTTCTTGGCCACTGCCGCGATCTCGGCGCCGGCGTTACCGACGAGGCGCACTTCTTCTGCGCGCACCTTGGCCACCGCCAGCAATTTGCGCATCGGCGCCATCACACTCTCGAACGCGCGCCCCTGCAGCGCCGTAACCTGTTCCGGCGTGAAAGCAGGAATCGGAACGCCCGCCAGATCGGGCATTGCCGCCAGCGAAAAATCTGGCACGACATTCAACAGAAAGAAATTCGGCGCAGCGCCAAACAGGGCGCGCTGGCGAAGCACGTAACGCATCGCGATGCGGCTGTATTTGGAGCCGTCGACCGCGATGCCGACGCGCAGCGAATCGTCAAGCGCGCGCGCGGCGTTGCCCGCGCTGCCGGCGCGCACTGCCAGCACCGGCCGCTTGCTACGCGCCAGCACTGAATTGATGACCGAGCCCAACACGAGTCCGGCCAGCACGCCATGACCATGCGAGCCCATCACGATCAGGTCGGCCTGGTCGTCTTCCGCGCGCTGCGCGATTTCCGCGGCAGCTTGACCGACGCGATATTCGCTGTGCGCGAAGATGCCGGCGCGCTTGAGCCGGGCCTGCGCCGGATGCAGTGCCTTGTCCGCTTCATCGCGGTAGTAGGCGGCCAGCGCTTTCTTGCCGACCGCGCGCGCAGCGCGCGCCGGAATCGGCGCCTGCACATTGAACAATTCCAGATCGGGTTCGTCGCCCAGCAGCGTGCGGCGCGAAGTGATGAAATCGACAGCGGCCAGTGCGAACGCGCTGCCGTCGACTGCAACCAGGATCTTCATCGGCAATCTCCTGCCGTGAATTTTAGGCCGATGCTCAGGTTCGCTTCATTGATCCGCCTTGGTTCCACCGCTTCCATTGGTTAGCCTGCTAGATCACCTCGATTGCCCGGGACGAGTGCTCTGATCAATACAATCCAATCATCGCGGCCAATCATCGCCGCGCAAATCGTGGCGCCAGCGCCTGCGCGCGTGGCAAGTGCCGGTCGCACCGCGTTCAGCGATATTTTCTCGCCGCAAGACTTGCTGTGCGGAGCTTGCTGCGGATTTCGCAATTGCACTGCGCGACCCGATCATCGAATGCGAGTTACCTGCCACGCGCACCTAATCTGCCTTGAATTCACTCGAAGTCCAATCCGTCATGCCGTCGCCGCAAGACCAGGATGCTGACGTCGCACGGCGCTTCGGCGGCGTGGCGCGCTTGTACGGCGATGCCGTGCTCGCGCGCTTTGCCCGCGCGCACGCAGTCGTGATCGGCATCGGCGGCGTCGGCTCGTGGGCGGCCGAGGCGCTCGCGCGCAGCGGCGTTGGTGCGCTGACGCTGATCGATCTCGATCACATCTCAGAGAGCAACACCAATCGCCAGATTCACGCGCTGAGCGATGCCTATGGGCAGGCGAAGGTGTTGGCAATGGCGGGCCGCGTCGCTGCCATCAATCCAGCATGCAAGGTGCGAACGATCGAGGAATTTGTTACGGCCGAAAATGCGTCGTCCTTGATCAACGACGCGGCGCCGGCGATCGATGTGCTGCTCGATTGCATCGATCAGGTGAGCGCCAAGGCGGCGCTGCTCGCGCACTGTCAGCGCAGCGGCATTGCGGTGGTCACCTGTGGCGCCGCCGGCGGTCGTGTCGATCCGACGCGAATTCGCAACGACGACCTGGCGCGGGCGCATGGCGATCCGCTGTTGGCCAAGGTTCGTTATCGGTTGCGCCGGCACTATGGCTTCGCGCGCGAGCGCGCCGGCCGTTCGCCACGGTTCGGCATTGCTGCTGTTTTTTCTGACGAGCCAGTGCTCGCGCCGGCGGGCATGGCGCAATACCCAGGTGAACCTGGTGCAGCGCTGGCATGCGCCGGCTACGGATCCAGTGTGGTCGTCACCGCGCCGCTTGGATTCGCAGCGGTGGCCTCGGCGCTGCAGCGGCTGGCGCGGACGCCGGCAAGTTGATCGATGTGCAAACTGCTGGCGCGCCGGCGCGAGAACTGCGTGAGCGTTGGGCGCGAGTCTGCGTAAGCGCGTGACAGCGAGCGCGCGGCAAGAGAGGCCACGCCCATGCCGACAGGACGTGATTGCGTTGATCGGCTGCGCGCTCCTCAGCAGTGAGCGAATCCTTCTCGTCTCAGCGTGTGCCAGCGCGGGTGTCCGATATCTACTGGCCGCGGCGCATCTGCATTGTGACGCGTATCGCAAGGCGTACTCATTGCGGTGCCATGCCGAGCATGGCACGAACATGGGCTGGTACCCGGTGCGAGGGATTGAGGAGGCGAGCGTTCGAGGGAGACACTCCGTTTGCCGAGTGTCTGTTAATGGTCGACAGCGATTGCGAGATCGTTCGAGGCAACAGGCAAGTGTGGCGGAGTTTCAGTCTTGGTGTGTCGCTAGATACACCGCACGCGAGCGGGCATCCCTGCCCGCTACTGAAGGGCCAGACGCCGAAACGGTTGTCTGGCCCTTCGTCTTGTTGGAGTCGACAAAGCTCACACTGGCGCGTAATGGATGCAGAGTTCGCCAATGCGCGATTCTTGACGCTCGCTCGAAAATTTCGGGGCCTTCTCGAGCGGCCTTCGATTTGCGGGACATGAAAAAGGCGCATCCCGTAAGTCGGAATGCGCCTCCTGATTGCTTGTGTGTCAAGGGAATGGTCGATGTGTGTCCGAACGCTCGTGGACATTATCAACAGAACGTGACGTGAATCTGCTTGGTGGCTGCAGGTACCAACAAGCGCATATTGCAAAGCGTTGAAAATCTGCGAAGCTCACTGACCGTGCAGCACGCGCACAGCCGGGCGCTCGTGTGTCGAATCTAGAAAAATAAGGGAGCTCCGTTGCCGCCGCTGACGGCGGTTATTTCGCGCAGCGTCAGTTCTTGTAGCGGTCGCAGGGTCCGGCTTAAGTCAGTTGCAGGAGTAAAGGAACTAAGTTCCGATTCACTAACGACATCGATCTGGGTTTCAAAATTGAGCTTGTTCATTTTCTTCCTCCGAGGGTTGTTGTGTCGCGCAGTTTCATTTACGTGGCATCTGATGGGTGCCGCGACCGCGTAAGTGTGATTGGATTCAACTTTATTTTCTATAACGGTCTGATACGGCGCCTGTTCCAGTGACAACACTACCGCCTCTGCCAACCCGCGACGCGACGCCCGAGGACCGGTCGAACTATGTCCGCAGGTCAGCGGCCGCGTTCCCGCGAGTACTTTCGGGTGAGATCAAGGTCACTTCGCCCGAACTCGATCACGTCCATCGCGCGGTCGTCGCCGCCCCCGGCGACTGCCGGACCGAACGCGTCGATGTTCTGGTCGCGATTGCCCAATACAACTTCGTCACCGGCAAGGCGATGCTTGGCATCGAGCCTGCAATCGACGGCTTGAACGCCGCGCGGGCGCTCGCTGACCCCTTGCGCTTGATGCGCGCCCTCAACGTGCTTGCGTATTGCCTTACCGACACGGTCGACATCGCGGGGGCTGTCGAATATTTCACTGAGGCGCTTGAACTAGCTGTCGTCCACAAGAATCAACTGGCCGAATGCGCTTTGTGGTCGGGGCTGGGTACTGCGGTCGAACATGCGGGGCAACATGACGAGGCGCGTCGATGTTTCGAGCGTGCGGTCGCGACTGCCGGAAGCAATCGACCGTTTCTAGCTGCCGTTTATACAAACCTCGCCTGGCTGTGCCTGCATACGCGTGACATCGCGAGCGGGATGCATTACGCGCAGCAGGCGCTGGCGGCGAATCCGGATCCGCGTGCGCCTTTGGAACTGCTACATCGGGTGCTGGCTGAATCGCACTTCGCCTGCCTGCTGCTCGAAACCGAACGTCACGCGGAAGCTGCCGAGCGGGTTGCCATCGCCAAGGATCTGGCAACGCGAGCGGGATCGGAGCGCGCCGAACTCGTTGCGTCGACGGCCGAAGGCCTGTGCGAAGTCGCGCGCGGGCAGATCGATGTCGGTCTGTCGCGCCTGGAACGCCTGCTCGACCACGCGCGCACGATGCGGACCGCCTTGCGCGACACGCTGCTCGCGCTGGTAGGTGCGTATCGTGCAGTGGGCCAGCACGATCGCGCTGAAGCTCACTTGCGTGAGTTGTCGCACATCGCCCGCACGGGTCAGCGCGACTATCTGCGGACGCGCGTCGCGGCCCTGTGGAGCGGCGACGAAAGCCAACCGCGGGCGCTGCTGCATGCCACCGCAGCGCTGGGCACGGCGCCGGAACCCCAGCGCACGCCGGCGCTGCAGATGCTTGAGCGCATGGCGCTGCAAGCAGACCTGGTCGACGATCCAACGGGGCTGCATCTGTTCCGAGTCGGTCGAATGTCAGCGCTACTAGCAGCCGACTATGGGGTCGATCCCGAAGTGTGCGAAGCGATTGAAACGGCCGGGCGCTTGCATGACATCGGCAAATACGCGCTGAAGATAACGCAGCCGCCGGGCGACCACGAGCCCAGCCGCGCCGAGATCGAGCGCCTGCGCATGCACGCGGAGGTCGGCGCCGAACTGTTGAGCCATGCGAACGTGGCCGGCGCGGCGCTCGCCGAAGATGTGGCGCGCCATCATCACGAGCGCTTTGATGGTCTGGGCTATCCCGACCGGCTGCGCGGCGCCGGCATTCCGTTTGCCGCGCGCATCGTCGCCATCGCTAACGCATTTGATTCGTTGGCGTGGTCCCGTGGTCGACGCACGCCAGTATCGGTGGAACATGCGCTCGATGAAATTGCGGCCGGACGGTCCACGCGTTTCGATCCACAACTGACCGATCTTTTCCTTGCGCTGGTACAGCGGTTGCGCCGCGAAGACAACAATTGGCAGGCCGAACTGGAGAAAAGCGCCTCTGGCTCCCGTTATCTGCAGTCGCGTCAGCGGATTGCTGAACTGCTCGATACGCCGTCGGCGCCGGTCAGCGCGAGAACAACGGGTTGACTAGTGCATTTTCGGCGGCGGAGCAGTTGTCTCCGCCTGTTTGTAGCGCCTTTAGAGCGCCGCAGGTCCTCGGCATCGTCGCGCAATAGACGGGCGCGTGCGCAGCCGCGATTGACGCTCATCAACCGCATCGCGCTGCGTGCCTTCGATTAGACCTGCGCAACCGCCGCGCTCGACGGCACCTTCACGCGGTCCGCCGCAACCTCATCTGCCGTCGGATCCAATCGTGCAAGTGAATCACGCCGTCCTCGTGCGGTGAGTGAAACGGTCCAGAATCGTCTTCGCCGGCAAGCCACAGTGCCTTGCGGCCGCGGTGCAACTGGACGCACACCTGCGCGTCCTCGGCAGCAGATTCCGCATAGGCCGCCTGATGCGCGGCGACGATCTGCGGTTCGAACGCCTTGATTTCTTCCGGGTAGTAGAACTCAACGATGTTGGTCGTGTGATCGGGCGAACGCGGAATCAGCGTGCTGATCACCAGGCAATGCGGATACCACTCCAGCATCACGTTCGGATACAGGATCGACCATACTGTGCCGTACGCGGGCAGCGCACCGCCCGAATACGCCAGCAGCGCATCGCGATAGCGCGTGTAGTTGGGCGAGGCCTGCGAGCGCAGGCCGTCCTTGATGCCGAGGATCTGGTAACTCCAGTGCGCGCCGAAGCCCCACTCGTAGTTGCCGGAATCGACCCATTTCTGCAGGCCCGGGTGCGCGGCTTCGACGTGATAGAGCTCGAGATAGATCTCGAGAAAGTTTTTCCAATTGAACGGACATTCCTCGACCAGCATCCGGTCGAACACAAAGTTGGAAAAATCGTAATCGCCGGCAAGCGGAAAATCCGCGAGATCGGCTGCCGCCGCGCGCGGCCCGGTGAACAACAGTCCATGCCAGTCCTGCACGGCGGACTTCGGCAGTGCACAGTCGGGCGTGCGATCGAAGTCCGGCGCGCCCAGCAAGGTGCCGTTCAGGTCATAGGTCCAGCGATGCAGCGGGCAGACGATGTTGTTGACGTGACCGCGGCCCTCCAGCAGCAGGCCCTGGCGATGCCGGCACGTGTTCGACAGTAGCTGAATGCCGCCGGGCCCATGCACGAGCACCTTGCCGTTTTCGGTCCAAGGCAGCGTCTTGTAGTCACCGACCTCCGGCACCATCAGCCGATGACCGACATAGCCCGGACCGTTGCCGAACAGCAGCAACATTTCCCGCTCGAACCAACCGCGGTCGAAATAACAAGAGATCGGCAGCGGCGCCGTGCCGGCGATCAGCCGCGGATCGAGATCGGAGCGGCGCGAGATGGGATCCGGGGCATTCATGGCGGAAGGGGAACTGACTCGGCGCGGTGAGTTGATGCTGTCGGGCGAGTTGACATCGACTCGTGAGCACGCCTACGTGGGGCAATGATATCGGCGTTGCGGCTGAGGTTGCGAACCGATGCTCGGTAGTCCGTTAATCACGACACTAGCGGGCGAGGCGCCACGGAACGGAGCAAGGCGCCGCAATGGTCGCCAAGCGACGCGGATCCGGCGCCGATTCAACACCGACTGTTTACACAACTTTACATGGCGCAGACCAAACGGCAACCGCGGACGGGGAAGATTCTTGCCATGAGCCCGCGGATTGGCCGCAGGCCTTCAAGATCGATGGAGCACACGATGGAACCTGGCAACACAAAGAATCCGGAAATTGGTACTCGGCAAAACGCACTCCGCGGCGACGCGCCGCGCAGCCGCGCCCGGCGCTGGACCATTGCCGGCGCGGTCGCAGCGACTGTCGCGACAGTCGGCGCGACGCTTGCCTGGCATGGCGCCGCGCGCGCGCATGGGCCCGGCATGATGTTCGGCGGCCTGCACGGAACCATGGATGGAACAACGGATCCGGAGGCGATGGCCAAGCGCGTCGATGCGATGGTCGGCTGGCTGCTGGCGGATGTCGATGCCACCGCCGAGCAACGAAGCAAGATCGCGACGATCTTCAAGGGCGCGATCAACGATCTGGCGCCAATGCATTCGCAACACATACAGGCGCGCAAGCAGTCGCTGCAAGTGCTGACACAGCCAACGATCGATCGCGCCCAGGTCGAGCAGCTGCGCGTGCAGCAGATGCAGCTGGGTGAGACGGCGTCACGCCGCATCACGCAGGCGATTCTCGATGCGGCCGACGTGTTAACCGTCGCGCAGCGTACGCAGCTCGCGCAGAAATTGCAGGAGCGGCATCACCATGGTGGCGGCTTCTGACATTGATGCAAACGCAAACCGGGTGCGAGCGCGGTGTGAGCGCAGATTGCAATCATGACTGCGGCGAGCGATCTTGAAGCGGGTGCGCGGGCGCGCCTTGGCGCGCCCGCGCGCGCCATTGGCTACAGTGGTTATATGAATCAAGGTCGCCAAGGTGGCTTACGGTGGCAGTAGCGCCCCGATCAATGCGATCGGGCAGCGAATATTGCTGATCGACGATGACGCGCGCCTGGCGGCGATGGTGCGCGATTATCTGCAGGGCGCCGGACTGCAGGTCGAAATTGCTGGCGACGGGAAGTCCGGACTGGCCCGGCTGCGCGAGCAGCGGTTCGATCTGCTTCTGCTCGATCTGATGTTGCCCGATGCTGATGGTCTCGACCTGTGCCGTCGCATTCGCGCGCAGTCTGGACGCACCGGCGGCGACGTGCCGATCCTGATGCTCACGGCCAAGGGCGATCCGCTCGATCGTGTGGTCGGCCTGGAGCTGGGCGCCGACGATTACCTGGCGAAACCGTTCGAACCGCGCGAATTGCTGGCTCGCATCCGCGCCATCGGCCGCCGCGCGCGCGGCACCTCGGTGTCATCCGCCAATGTCCTGCAATTCGGCCGGCTGGAAATCGACCGCGACGCGCACGCGGTGCGGATCGACGGCCGCGCGCGTGAACTCACCGCGCATCAGTTCAATCTGCTGCTAGCGCTGGCCGAGCGGGCGGGCCGCGTGCTGTCGCGCGAGCAGTTGCTGGATTTCGTGCGCGGGGAAGCGCTTGAACCATTCGATCGCTCGATTGACGTGCACGTCGCGCGCATTCGCGCCGCGATCGAAGACGATGCGAGGCAACCCAAACGCATCATCACCGTGCGGGGCGCCGGCTACCTGTTCGCCAAGGCGCAGGAGTGACGCGCGGTCTGCGTCGCCGTCATCGTCTGTACTGGCGCATCTGGCTCGCGGTACTGGCGAGCCTGGCGCTGGTGGCGCTGATCACCGCGTCGGTCGTGCACCTGCTCGGCGAGCCGAGCGACGCGGCACGCCGGCCGCCAATCGGTGACGTGTTGCAGGCCGTGCTGCCGCCCGCCGATGCGCCACGCGTCGATCTGCTCGCGGCGCTCGTGCACTGGCGCGAGAAGCTCGCCAGCGATATCGCGCTTTACGACCACGATGGCGCGCTGCTCGCGGCAACCGCCGACGATCTGCCCGCACCACCGCCGGGTCACGGTGACGAATGGCTGCACAGTGCGCACGGGCGCGCCTTTGTGGTCGCGCTACCGGATGGGCGTGTGGTCGTGATCCGTCGTTTCCATCAGGTCGCGCGTTTTTCAATCGGCCTGCTGGGCACGCTGGCGCTGATTGCGCTCGGCGTCGGCGCCGGTGCGTATCCGATCGCGCGCCGGCTCACGCGACGCCTGGAAGCCCTGCAGGCGGGAGTTGAACAGCTTGGGCGCGGCGGCCTGCCGACACGCGTCGACGAACACGGTCACGATGAAGTTGCGCAACTGGCGCAAAGCTTCAACGCCGCGGCGGAACGGATCGAAAGTCTTCTGCGCGCGCAGCGCTCGCTGCTTGCCAATGCGTCGCATGAATTGCGCTCGCCGCTCGCGCGCGTGCGCATGGCGGTCGAGATGCTGGCCACCGACGCGGCCGCGCGCAACGCCGAGACGATGGCGAATCTGCGCGCCGAGCTCGTGCGCAACATCGCTGAGCTCGACCAACTCATCGACGAAATTCTTCTCGCCAGCCGCCTTGATGCGCAGGCCGCCGGTGACGCGCAGGAGCGGTTCGAGCCGGTCGACCTTACCTCGCTCGCCCGCGAACAATGTGCGCAAGCGAACGCGAATTTCGCCACCGGTGCGGAGCAACCGGATGCGCCGCCAGCCGCCGGCGCGACGATCGTCGTGCAGGGCGACGCGCGCCTGCTGCGGCGCTTGCTCGACAATCTTCTTGAGAACGCGCGCCGCTACGGTCAAGGCAGCGCGATCGACGTCGCCTTGCGCGGTGATCACGACACTGCCGTGCTCACTGTGTGCGACCGTGGTCCGGGAGTGCCGGCAGCGGATCAGGAGCGCGTGTTCGAACCGTTTTTTCGCGTTGCCGGCGCGACCGAAGCCGCGGGCAGCGTGGGTCTGGGCTTGGCGCTCGTGCGCAAGATCGCCGAACAACACGGCGGACAGGCCGAATATCGGCCGCGGCCCGGTGGTGGTTCCTGCTTCGTCGTGATCCTGCCCCTCGCGTACTAGACCGTCCGCTCTGAGGGCGGCCACGAGTAGACCCGCTGCCACGCGGCGACGTCACCGACGCGCTGCTGCGTCGCTCTGAACGCTCCAAGTTAGTCCAGCGCTAGCGCCTGCACGGATGCACGCGGGATCTCACTGGTGACATCCGGCTGACTGGTACAGCAATGCATACATATAACCTGATTGCGATGATCTTGCGCAAAGAAGTACAAGTACTTGCCGAATCGGTATCGGTGTGTTCACCCGGCCGCGACTACATTGCCGCCACCGATGCCTCAGCTCAAGTGTCGGACGATACAAAGTTCATAGAAGCCAAAAGGGAGA
>Ga0137409_10004488_pt1 | contig 14619 bp, 12 predicted proteins | sample CZODoug1_16funga_FD_122059 | JGI IMG/M metagenome (GOLD analysis project Ga0137409, IMG submission 122059) | Vadose zone soil fungal communities from Angelo Coast Range Reserve, California, USA - CZODoug1_16fungal (Hybrid Assembly) | ecosystem: Environmental > Terrestrial > Soil > Vadose zone... | reverse complement strand
TCGTCCAGCGCGGAAGGAGCATAGACAGCCTCAACCCCGTCGACAGTTCCCTTCTCTACATGCTCCCTCACGGCAATAACGCGCATGCCAAGAGCTGAAGCCATTTGCGCCACTCGGCGTCCGATGCTGCCAAGGCCAATCAGCCCCATCGTCGCGCCTGAGAGTTCTCGGGGATGAGAACCTTCGCTCCACATGGCTTCCTGTCCCCAGAAATGTTTTTCCTGAAAGAGTGCGGCCTGCGGAATTTTCTTGGCCAGCGCAAACAACAACGCAATCACATGTTCGGCAACCACTGGTCCATGAACTTCGCGAGCGTTGGTTAAAATGACATCGCTGTTGATCAATTCCGGAAACAGCATCTGATGCACTGCCGCCGAAGGTGCCTGAATCCACTTCAGTTTCTGTGCAGCAGCAAACTGCTCAGGCCGCAGCGAAATGGTAAATAAGATTTCTGCTTCGCGGAGATGATCTTCCACGCCGTCGTAGTTATCTCGCAGAACAATCTCCAGCTTTGGAAATTCCTCGGCTAGCCGTCCGCTAAACCACTGCGGAACGTTCCACAGATCGAAGCGGTGATGCACCACGATCAGAAGCTTGATTCGATCTGTATTCTGAATTCGCGTCATCCTTTCAGCATCAGGATTGCGTTTTCATCACTCGCAAATCCGCTCCCGTCATCTCTTGCGGCTCGTCCAAGCCCATCATGCCGAGCAGCGTCGGGGAAATATCGCGCAGCGATCCGCCAGATTTCAGATCAAACTGATTCGCTTTTTCGGCGACGACAATAAATGGAACTGGGTTTGTTGTGTGCGCGGTGTGTGGTCCGCCAGTTGCGGGGTCGATCATCAGCTCGGCGTTGCCGTGGTCGGCGGTGATGAGCATGGCCCCACCCGCGCGACGAACGGCAGTGTAAATTTCTCCCAGGCAGGCATCCACCGTTTCCACCGCCTGCACCGTAGGAGGAATCTTGCCGGAGTGGCCGACCATATCGGCATTGGCAAAATTCACAATCACCACATCGAACGCAGAATCATTGGCCGCCTTGATGACGCTCTCCGCGATCCCGGCGGCTGACATCTCCGGCTTAAGATCGTACGTGGCTACTTTTTGCGACGGGACCAGCATGCGGTCTTCCCCGGCAAACGGCTTCTCTATCCCGCCGTTGAAGAAATACGTGACGTGCGCGTATTTCTCGGTTTCGGCGCAGCGGAGATTTTTGTATTGAATATCGGCAAAGACCTGCGCGAGGATGTGCTCGAGTTTTTCAGGACCGATTACGTATTTCAGCCACGGCCAGTTTTTATCGTACTGGGTCATGGCCACGTAGAAGAGATTTTTCGGACGCTTGGAGTCGACAAATTTGTCGAAGTCGGGCGCGGCTAGCGCGTAGGTCATCTGGCGGGCGCGGTCGGCGCGGAAGTTGAAGAAGATGACGGCATCGTCGTCGCGGATCGGTCCTACCGGTGGTGCGGTTGGACCGCTGCCCTTGGTTACAACGATAGGCTTCACGAATTCGTCGGTGACGTCTTGCTCGTAGCTGCGCTGCAGGGCTGCTAGAGGATCGTCGGTGCGAGTTTCCGCTTCGCCGTGAACGACGGCGTGATAGGCAAGTTCAATGCGCTCCCAACGGTTGTCGCGATCCATGGCGTAGTAGCGCCCGACCAGCGTGGCAATTTGCCCGACGCCGAGTTCACGAATTTTCTGCAGGAGCTGCTGCACGAAATCGCGGCCGCTATGCGGAGGCGTGTCGCGGCCATCCATGAAGCAGTGGATGAAAACGTTTTCGACTTTCTGCTGCTTGGCCATTTCGAGCAGCGCGAACAGATGATTAATGTGCGAGTGCACGCCGCCGTCGCTGAGCAAGCCCATCAGGTGTAGTCGACGCTGGCGGCCACGCTCCATGGCTTGTTGGAAGAGCGGCACGCTTTGCAATTGCTTGTTGGCAATGAGCAGGTCGATGCGCGTGATATCCATGTGGACGATGCGGCCCGCTCCAATGTTGAGGTGGCCCACTTCGCTGTTGCCCATCTGGCCTTCGGGAAGCCCGACGTATGGGCCGGAGGTGTGGATCAGCGTGTTTGGGAATTTCTTCAGCAGCGCGTCGTAGGTGGGCTTGCGCGCAAGGGCGATGGCGTTACCTTTGGTTTCGGCGCGGAATCCCCAGCCGTCAAGCACAGTAAGAACAATCGGTTTCGGACGTTTGGTCATAGCGATTCAGGATATACACATTGTACGTACACTGGGCTTTTGATCTGAAACGACATCAATGATGTGGTCGCTACATATGAGGCAGAAGTGAAGAAGTGGGCCAGGAAATTCGGGACCAGCGCAGGTCTGTCGCTGGACGTACTCCAAGAAATGGGACGCCGAGTATAATTTCATTAGTCGACCCGTCGAGATCTCGTCAGACGCATCCGCGACAGCGTAACTTTCATTTCTAACCTGGTATGTAACATATTTGGGCGACGTAATTTCGTAAATGGAGCACCCGCTGTCGGATTTTACCGGATAGGCCTCACCAAGGGATTGCCCCGCGACGTTGATGGGTACTGGTTTTCGACGCGTCCGTGCTTCGCGGACGACGACGCGTAGGCTATTCAAGCCCTGTTCACATAATTCGTCTAGGAACAAATATTGGCATGAGTCAAGTTCTGGGAAAGGAGCCAAGGTCAATCCGTATAATTCAATTCTGGGCCGCAAAATCATGCAAGGCGGCGAGGAGGCGAACGACTTCGTCGGCAGTGTTGTAATGCACGAGGCCGATGCGGAGGAGGCCACCGCTTTTCTCGACCCCGAGGCGTTCGGTTAGGTTCAGCGCGTAGTAATTTCCATCCCAGGTGAAGATGCCGCGGTCGCCGAGAAATTTCGCGATTTCGGTGGGATGGTGACCGCCGATGCGAATGGAAACAGTCGAGCAGCGCTCATGGAAACGATTGGGATCGCTGATACCGAAGAAGCGTAACTTTGGAATCGACAGCAGGCCCGGTACCAAGCGTGTGAGCAACGCCGTTTCGTGTTGGTGCGTGGTGCGATAGGCGGCGAGCAGGGCGCTGCGGCGATCGGTTGCGGTGGCATCGTGGCGGCGACCGATCTCGGCGAGATAGTCGACTGCGGCGCCGATGCCGGCGATCAGCTCTTGCACTTGCGTCCCGGTTTCCCAGCGATCGGGAAGCGAGTCGGATGCGGGGCGCACTTTGTACGGTTGAAATTGCAGCAAGCGCTCGCGCTTTCCATAGAGAGTGCCCATGTGCGGGCCAAAAAATTTGTAGGACGAGCAGACCAGGAAATCGCAATCGAGCGCGCGGACGTCAATGGGTCCGTGCGGCGCGTAATGAACGGCATCGATAAACATCATCGCGCCGGCGTCGTGCGCGAGTTTTGTGATCTGGGCAACGGGATTGATGGTGCCGACAGCGTTAGAAGCGTAACCGACAGCGACGAGTTTCGTTTTTGCGTTGATCTTTCGTTTCAGATCATCGAGATCGAGCGTGCAGTCGGTTTCGCGGATATCGACCTGCCGGATGACGACGCCTTTTTCTTCAAGAGCGCGCCATGGGGCGACGTTGGCATCATGATCCAGCGTGGTTACCACAATTTCGTCGCCAGCCGTCAGCCCACGACCGATCGCACGGGCCAGCGCGAACGTGATGGTGGTCATGTTCTGACCGAAGACGACTTCGTCGGGGTCGCAGTGGAAAAAATCAGCCATCGCGCCGCGCGCGGAGGCGATGGTCGCGTCGTTAGCACGGCTGGTGGCGAAAGCGCCGCAGGTGTTGGCATTGGCGCTGAGAAAATAATTTTGCACCGCATCGATGACCTGCTTGGGAACTTGCGTGCCCGCGGGCCCGTCGAGAAACGCAGCGGGGTGTCCGTTTATCTGCAATTTCAGCGATGGAAATTGCGCGCGGACCCACGCGGAGTCGAGCGGCTTGCTGCCTGTTTCTTGCAAAGCGGGTGTGCTCATTTTTGTCTCGCGATGTGAAGCCAAATTGTCAGGCCAGTTAGTTTCTCACAGTCAGGCGCCTCCATTGAAATGCCGCGGGCATGATAAAATGACGTTAGTTGTTCCTCGCTCATGCCGCGCTAGCGCCGGCTATCTTTTTCAGAGTGACCTTACCGGTCAACTCCGCGCTACGTTTCTCAAGAGGTGCATCGTGCCAGAAAGCTTTACGCCAACGGAGCGCACGCGTGTGGTTCGAGAGCCGCATCGCGGCGCCTATGACCGCGAGACCGTTTACAAAATTTTAGACGAAGGAATCGTGTGTCACGTCGGATTTAGTCCGGATGCCCAACCTTACGTGATTCCGACGTTGTATGCGCGGGTCGGCGACACCATCTATTTTCACGGGTCGGCAGCAAGCCGCATGCTGCGCGGAGCAGCCAGCGGAATTCCAGCCTGTATCACGGTGACGCTGACCGACGGGTTGGTGCTGGCGCGATCTGTTTTCAACCATTCGATGAATTACCGGTCGGTAGTTGCACTGGGCAAGGCTACGCTGGTGGATCAAGCGGGCGAAAAACTGCAGGCGCTGCGGGCCTTCACCGAGAAAATCTTGCCCGGGCGCTGGGAAGACGCGCGTCAACCCAACGAGAAAGAGTTAAAAGCCACGAGCATCTTGAAGCTGCCGCTAACCGAAGTCTCCGCGAAGATTCGCTCCGGGCCCGTTCAGGACGACGAAGAAGACTACGCATTGCCTGTGTGGGCGGGAATCGTGCCGCTACATGTGCAAGCGGAAGCTCCGCTTCGCGACGAGCGTTGCGATCCAGCGATTCCCACACCGGCTTACGCGGCAAACTACAAACGATGAGCGGTGTGCTGTTGGTCGGGGAAGCCGTACTTGATGGTGCTCGCGCTACTATGAAACCGCACGGAGGAAATCGGCCAGCAGGCCGTAACCGGTGGCTTCAATTCCCGGATTGTGCTCGACCAGGGATAGTCCGAAGACATCCAAGTCGAAACGCACCGCGGAACTCGTGCCTTCCAAATTAGCGAGTGGGTCGGAGGCGAGCAGTAGCTCTGGCTGCACGCTGCAGTCCACGCCGTCACCGCGGCGTTGGGCTCGGCAAACGAGCTTATAACGCATGCCTGACGCGCGCACGGAGCGGATTTTCTCTTCGCTGAGATCACGAATACCTGTGCGGCGGACCTGATCGAGCCGGATCGGAGCGTTCATCAAAACGATCGCCAGTGCCGCGACCTTGACTGCGGCGTCCCAACCATCCAAGTCTGCACTCGGATCGGTCTCTGCCACGCCGATCGCCTGTGCTCTTTTGACTCCTTCCGCAAAAGAGCGGCCTTTCTCTATCTCCGTCAGCACCACGTTCGTGGTCGAATTCAACACGCCGGAAAAGCCGCGCAACTCCGTTGCCGGCAATCCTAGCGGGAACATCGAAAAGATCGGAACGCCGTCCATGACCGTAGCTTCGTACAAGAACTTCTTGCCCTTTTCCCGAGCCAGCGAAGTCAGTTCGCGTAGTGCGTGAACAATCGGGCCCTTGTTAACGCTGATGGCGTGAGCACCCAAAGCCAAAGCGGCTTTGATGTGGTCGATGGCTGGCTGGCCGGTGTGCACGTCGAGTGAACTGGCCTCAAACAATACATCTGCTTTAGCCTGTTCAAGCCACTCGCGAACATTTCGAGGTGGAGTCGCATGGGGTTGCGTTGGCCAATGCCCGTTCAGAATGGCGAGTGGATTTAGGCCATCGGGGTGGGCGAGCCAGCCGTTTCGGCGCGTGGCAACGCCGGTGAGCCGCCAGCGCACGTCATAGCGACGGTGGAGTTCGGTTTCTTTGGCAATCAGCAGGCGCAAAAACGCCTTGCCCACATTTCCAAAACCAACGATGGCGAGGTTGTACGACGGGATATTTGCTCCTCCAACAGAATGTCAGTTTCGCAGGCCAGTCTCAGCGCTAAGTCCCGCTTTTATTTCCCAGCGAGCTTTGCCGCGGCGGATGAAATGAGTGCCGCTTCGTCTCTCAACACGCCAGCCACCACGGCGATCGCTTCGTCCGCCTGTTTCCACTGCTTTTGCTCGATGGCTTCGCGCACGGCGGGCACAGTCTTCACCGCATAGCCGGTATAGAAGCCGGGCGCATAGAGTTGATGCTTGAACCACGGCCGATTGGGTAAGCCTTCGGAGTTCGTCAGCTTCCGTTCGCTTTGGATTAGCAGGTGGTTGACCTCTGCCAGCGACGCGGAAGCAAGTCGCGCACCGCCATTGGCACTGGCTTCTTCAAAGGCTTTATGGTATTCGGCGGCGCTGCGCGTCACCTCCTCGGCAGCGTTCTCGATTGGCGCGAAATTCAAATGAGGCGGAACAGTCTCAACGTTGGGAGGAACCAGCGGCTGACGAGGATCGGCGCTGGCCTTGAACACACCCTCCTCGATCTCGCGATTGCGCTCGCGAATTTCATCTTGTGTTTTCTGCGCGAGCGCCTTCAGTTCTTTCACATAAGTCTGTACGGTATCCGCAAAATCACCGAAGTCGAATGGCAGCAGCTCTGCATCGGCCAGACGCATCACCGCCGTGCCGCCGGTTTGCGCCAGGGCCCGGCCGTACACAAAATCGGTGTCGCTGAAATGTGTATACCAATAAAAATCATCATAGATGGAATGATAGATGCCGCCGCCGTCTTCGCCTCCGAATCCGATATTGAGCGAAGCAATACCATCGTGCTGCAGAAACGCCGTATAGTCCGAACCCGAACCGAGCGCAGGAATGCGCAGGTCCGCGCGTTCACGTATCTCTTTGCGCTGCTCTGCAGATTTCGCATTCGCGATCTCATGCAAGCGGCTGCGTTTCCACGCTGAAAGCTGCGTTTCCGGATCGGAAACGTCGCGCGCCACATCGTTGCTGAATTTCTCCAGCGTGTGTGAGCCTTCCACGCCTAGGTATCCGCGCCCGTTGCTGTCCGAATTGACGTAAGCTACCGCGTGCGCGCGCAAATCATCGTAATGCTCCTCGGCCCATTCGGTGGAGCCGAGCAGGCCTGGTTCTTCTCCATCCCACGCGCACAAAATGATGGTGCGTTTTGGTTTCCATCCGGCCTTCAGCAACTCACCTAGCGCGCGCCCTTCTTCGAGCACTGCCACCATGCCGGATGTCGGATCTTCCGCGCCATTCACCCACGCATCATGATGGTTTCCACGAATCACCCACTCGTCGGGAAATGTCGAGCCGGAAATTTTCGCAATCACGTCATAGACTGGCTTGAGTGGCTCCCAATTTGATTTCACCCTCAGGTGCACTTTCGCTGCGCCCGGCCCAATGTGATACGTAATCCCCAATCCTCCGCGCCAGGCTTCCGGCGCGACTCGCCCAGTCAACGCGGCCAGTAGCGGCTGCGCATCTCCATAAGAAATGGGCAGCACCGGAATTTTCGTGATGGTCGACGCATCCTTGATGGCCAGGCGCTTGGCGTTCTTCGTCGCGCCGATTCCCGGTGTCAGCGGATCGCCCGGATAGATCGGCATGTCGGCGACGCTGCCACGCTGCACGCCATCTTTGGGACGCCACGCTCCGCTTGGAAAAGTGTCGCCCTGCACGTAACCATCCTCATGCGGATCGGAATAAATAAGGCAGCCCACGGCCCCGTGCTCCGCGGCAACTTTGGGTTTAATTCCGCGCCAAGAATGAAAATAGCGCGCGATGACAATCGCCCCCTTCACGGAAACGCCCATGCGTTCCAGTTGCTCATAATCTTCCGGAACACCGTAGTTCACGTACACCAGTGGCGCCGTGACATCGCCGTCGATCGAGTAAGCGTGATACGTCGGCAACTGCTCATTCTGCTGACTGGAGGTTGGATCCTGCGGAACTGGCGGTTCCTGCAACTTGGCCACAAACTTCGGCCCGCCGTCCACTAATTCAACCACGCGTTCTTTCGGCGTCGGATACAGCACGTCGAACTGCTCAATGTGCGCATCCAACCCAAACTCTTTGAACTTGGCCAGGATCCATTCGGCATTTTCCTTGTCATAAGGAGATCCGACGTTGTGCGGACGTGCGGACAGATGCTGCATGTAGGAGCGCAGATTTTCCGGATTGGGAACCGCCCGAAACTTTTCTTCCCATTGCCGCTCAGCTCGCGAAGACTCCGCCGAATACCCAAACAAAGTTTGCTCATCGGCGACGACATGGGTTCCAAACGGCGTAAGCGAGACGGCCGCAAACAAAACCCCCGCAATGATGCTCCTGCGATTCATCCATCCTCCTCACACACGAACGGCGCCCGTATTCTGCCTGAAGCTCGTCTATTTAGGGAAATGAAAGAAATGTATTTTAGAAATGAAAGAACGGCGGTTCGTGTAACGTAACGCCCTGGATTTCGAGCGTGACCTTACAAACCGCCCTTCAGCAATTCAGCAAAGTATCGGGCAATATGGCGAAATGATGCGAATATGATCGCGATTTGAAACGTCACGATAAAAAAGCCCGCATAAAATATACCAGGCGATCGTTCCTTGTACTGCAGTAGCGGCAGCGTAGTACCCCTTCGGAACGACTCGATCCGGGCCAGGTATGCGACTCCTATGCCGATGAGAGCGCCGACCACAAGGTCTGTTGGATAATGAAAACCCATGTACAAGCGAGGCGCGCATACGAACAGAAGCACGTAGCAAAACGCCGCAATACCGGCTCGTCGCGAGACGAAATAAATGGAAAGAGCCAGCGCGCAAAACATCGCCGCATGATCGCTGGGAAACGAACTCCAATGAACTACTGTGCTCTCGTTGAACACGAATGGTATCCGGAGCTGCAGCTCAGGCCTATGGATCGGCCGCTCGCGGTAAGGCAGCAGTGCCGCAAGACCTCGCGCCGCGACTACCGACAGAAAAGCAGTGAAGATTCCGCAACTCAAGAACTCACGAACCACGCTTTGATTTGGATTGCGCCGAAACCATGCCCACCAGATCAGGGCGGCAATCGCGCCGCCGCTGAAGAGAGTGTTGGTGGCAATCAAGGCGAACGTGGCATCCACCGCAAACCAGCGATGCACAAAACTATTTACGAAATAAATGATGCTTGCATCGAAAAAATTCAAGGTGTGCTCCAGTTACGCGCATCATACCGCGTCGTCTGGCGAAGTCCAGCACCCACGGGAATCACCTGAAACTTAGATAAGGGACTTAGACAGCAGAATGAAATGCGAAGGTATCTTGGTGACTAAATTAGCGGGGAAGGGTTCGGTACGAATGAATACGTACCCGAGCCGCTGGTAGAACGGCAACAATTGCTCCCGGCGCGCGCTGATGACGCGCAGATCCATAACCCGCGAACCCGATTCTCGGGCAAATCTTTCCGCTGCCGCCACCAATCGGCGCCCAAATCCGGTCCCCTGATGCTCCGGCTGTACCGAAAGCAGGCCTAGATAGCTGCGATCGCCGCGTGTCTCGATGTAAACGCATCCGGCCAAAGCACCTGAATCTTCGGCCACCAGAAAAGTGCCGCCGCTCATGTACACCCGCACTCCCAAATCGTCCACGCGATCGCCGTCGAACACGATTTGCTCCACCACAAACGCTGCGTTGATCAATCGAGTGAGAGCGGACACATCCTCGTCAGTGGCTCGACGAATCTGCGCCTCAGACTCGGGCGAGCGCGAATTGGCAAAAGCGGTCATGAAGGTGTAATAGATTCGGCTGAAGGGTGGAATTGCAGCTATCCCAGCGCTGCCTTACCGTTGAATTTTGCGCTCGCGCCCAGCTCTTCCTCGATGCGCAGCAGTTGGTTGTACTTGGCAATTCGGTCCGTGCGCGAAGCCGAGCCCGTCTTGATCTGTCCCGCCGATGTGGCCACCGCCAAATCCGCGATAAATGTGTCTTCCGTTTCGCCCGAGCGGTGCGAAATGATCGAGTTGTATCCAGCCTTTCGCGCCAATTCGATGGCGTCGATCGTCTCGGTCACCGTGCCGATCTGATTCAGCTTAATCAAAATCGCGTTGGCGATGCCTTCGTTGATTCCACGCGACAGCCGTTCCGTATTGGTCACAAACAAATCGTCGCCCACCAACTGAATTTTCTTCTTCGACGCCTTGCTTCCCGCGCTCTGCGTCAATTGCTTCCATCCCGCCCAATCGTCCTCGGCCATTCCGTCCTCAATCGATACAACCGGGTACTTTTCGGTCCACCCCGTCCAATACGCCGCCATCTCCGCCGAAGAGTGCGTCGACTTGTCCGACTTCTTGAAGACATACTTGCCGCTCGCCTTGTCGTAAAATTCGCTAGAAGCTGGATCAAGCGCGATGCTCACTTGCTCTCCTGGCTTATACCCGGCGGCGCCGATAGCTTCCAGCACGATCTGGATCGCTTCTTCATTCGATTTGCAGTTGGGCGCGAACCCGCCTTCATCGCCCACGGCCGTCGAGTAGCCGCGCTTCTTCAGAGCCGTTTTCAACGCGTGAAAAATTTCCACGCCCCAACGCAACGCCTCGGAGAAACTCGGCGCCCCTACGGGCATCACCATGAATTCCTGGAAGTCCACCGAATTGTCCGCGTGTGCTCCGCCGTTCAAAATGTTCATCATCGGAACGGGCAGCAGGTTCGCCGACCTCACCGTCGAATAGTTAGCCAGATATTTGTACAACGCCAATTTCTGCGCGGCCGCTGCCCCCCGCGCAGCCGCCATGGACACCCCCAAAATCGCATTCGCTCCCAATCGCGACTTCGTTGCCGTGCCGTCCAACTCGATCATCCGCTTATCCAACGCGCGCTGATCCGCTGCATCCAATCCCGCGACCGCCTTCGCAATTTCGCCGTTTACATTCGCCACGGCCTTCAGCACGCCCTTGCCCAGGTAGCGCGACTTGTCTCCGTCGCGCAATTCCAGCGCTTCATGCTCGCCGGTTGATGCGCCCGACGGCACCGCCGCCCGCCCTCGCACTTCGCCAACGTAAACATCCGCCTCCACTGTTGGATTTCCCCGCGAATCAATAATTTGCCGAGCGTGCACCCGCGTGATCTTTGTCGACATCGCCTCTGTTGTCTCCTAAATCCGATGTGAGCTAACTATTCTACAGAAATCTGCGGGGGCGAGTTGCGACCCGTACTCGCTGGCTCGTGGAAAGAGTTCTGGGGAAGCTCTGACCCGCGGTTAAGCCAGTTCGGGTTCCTCGATTAAGGACTCCTGGCGCACGACGACCACAATTCCCGAATCCGTCACATGGAATCGCCGCTTGTCCGCTTCCGTGTCGTAGCCGATCTCCGTACGCTCCGGCAACGTCACGTGCCGATCGATGATGGCGCGCCGTATGCGCGAATGCCGGCCCACATTCACGTGGTTGTACAAAATGGAGTCGGACACTTCGCAGTAGCTGTTCACACGCACGTCGTAGCCCACCACGCAACGTTGCACGCGTCCGCCCGATACGATCGACCCGCCGCCCACAATTGAATCCAAAGCCACGCCCATGCGCTCCGGGTCGGCGAAAACAAATTTGGCCGGTGGATACTGATGCTGCCACGTGCGCAGCGGCCAATCCTTGTCGTAAAGGTTAAAAATCGGCGAGACCGATACCAGGTCCATGTTGGCCTCGTAATACGCGTCCAACGTCCCCACGTCCCGCCAGTACAGCGCATCCTTTCTGTTTTCATCGATAAAGTTGAACGCAAACACGCGGTGCTTGCTGATGATGCGCGGCAGAATATCTTTCCCAAAATCGTGCGCAGACTTGGGATCTTCGGAATCCGCCAGCAAAATCGGAATCATCAAGTGCGTGCTGAAAATGTAGATGCCCATCGATGCATTGCAATGGCCTTTGTGATGCGGCGACTCTTTCGGCGCGGCAGGTTTCTCCTCGAATCCGACAATGCGCCAGTCCTTGTCCACCTCAATCACGCCAAATTGCTTCGCCGCCTGCTGCGTGGGAATCTCAATCGTCGCGACAGTCACGTCCGCGCCGGAGTCGACATGCTGCTGCAGCATGCGGCTGTAATTCATTTTGTAGATGTGGTCGCCGGACAAAATGAAGACGTACTTCGAACGTTCGCTGCCAATCGAATAAATGTTCTGATACACCGCGTCCGCCGTGCCTTGATACCACTGCTGCGAAACGCGCATTTGCGGCGGCAGCACCTCAATGTAATCGCCAAGGCCGGCCAGCGGTGACCAGCCCGCGCGAATGTGCCGGTTCAAGCTCAGCGCTTTGTACTGGGTCAGAACGAAAACGCGCCGCAAATCCGAATTGATGCAATTGGAAAGCGTGATGTCGATGATGCGATACAGTCCGCCGAACGGCACCGCCGGCTTCGCCCGATCGCGCGTCAGCGGCCACAACCGTTCGCCCTGCCCTCCAGCCAGGAGTACCCCAATGGCATCCTTCATGTCGGACATAGCAGACCCCCGCAGCGCACGGCGATGGCGCGGCACATTCTAACAACAGAAATGGTGGAAAACACAATCTGCGCCACGTTACCCATCCAATACGCTCACGGCCGGTCTGAGCTTTACCGGTGTACGCTTATGTTGCAGTAGATGCGATCCAGGCGGCCAACTAAACTTTCAGTCGGTGGACATAATGAACAGTAGCAATCGAAATCATCAATCTGGTACGACTGTGCTCGGGGTACTCCTCGCGATCGGGCTCATTGCCGGTGGCTGGATTCTTGGGACAGAAATCAAAGCCACACGGTTGAGCGATCGCTATGTGACCGTGAAAGGTCTTGTCGAACGCAAGGTCAAGTCGGACCTCGCCATTTGGCCTCTCAGCTACAAGCAAGTCGGTGACGACCTCGCGGTTGTGTACGCCAAGACCGAGTCGGATAAGAAAGCGGTCCTACAATTTCTTGATCTGCAAGGCATTAAGCCTACTGAAATCGAAATGGGTGTCGTCCATGTAGTTGACACTCAGGCTAACGAATACGGGGCCGGCAATCGCGCACCCCGCCGTTACATCGTCGAACAGCAAATAACTGTACGCACCTCAAGGGTTGATCAAGTTGTCGCCGCCGCCCAAAAAACGATGCAGCTTTTACAGAAGGGAATTGTGCTGGGCGGTAATCCTGGTCAGGGAATCGCTTACGTATTTACCGGACTGAACTCCATCAAGCCGGATATGATCACCGAAGCCACAAGGAATGCCCGCGCGGCCGCCGATCGATTCGCCTCGGATTCGGGTAGCAAAGTTGGTTCGATTCGGCAGGCTAATCAAGGCGTGTTCGCAATCTTGTCTGCTGATGCTGGAAGGGACAGTAGTGAGGCGAACGAAGCCGGCTATGGAAATTTCTCGGCCGACGGGAGTGTAATGAAGACCGTGCGTATCGTAACTTCTGTTCAGTACTATCTCGATAAATAGATAATCCCTTATCTCAATCTGCACTCACTCCACGGTCGGCTCTCCGGCCATAAAGATTGCTTGACTTCTACACCCCTAATTGATTAGAAGATGCCATCTACCTCGTGCGATAATCTTCAGGGGCGGTGTGTACCAGCGAGAGAACACCGCACAGTTTGCCAATCCGAACGGATTGGGGGTGAATTTAATAACGTGGCTGAAGTCATCATTCAAGAGAGTGAGTCTCTGGAAAATGCCCTGCGCCGCTTTAAGCGCAAGGTGCAACAGGAAGACATCATTAAAGAAATCAAGAAGCACAGCTTCTACATGAAGCCTGGCGAGAAACGCCGGGCCAAAGAAGCGCTTTCGCGGAAGCGACTGCGCAAGAAGCAGCGGCGCGAAGCGGACTAACCTCCCTCCTCGTCGCGGCTCGGCGCCGCACTTCCGAGAATCAGGCCCAGTAAGGCAGAGATGTTGGGTTTCTGTTGCAGCTTCGTGCCCGCAGGCCCAAGGGATCTCTCTCGTTTCCCTCGCGAGAGTGATCCCCCATGTTCCCAGGCCCATGGTGCAAAGTGCGCCCATCCCGCTGCCCTTCCGGGTCTAGGGAGAGCGGCTCAATGGAATACCACGATAAGGTCCTGAAGTGTGCGGAGTGTAGCGCCGAGTTTGTTTTTACTGCGGGCGAGCAGATGTTTTTCGCGGACAAGGGCTTCAAGAATGAGCCCAAGCGCTGCAAGGCTTGCAAAGCCAAGCGCGCCGAAGGTGGCAGCGGCGGCGGAAACGGCGGCAACACCTCGATGCGCGCCGAAACCAAAACCAATTGCTCCCAGTGCGGCAAGGAAACCACGGTGCCCTTCCGTCCAACGCAGGGCCGTCCCGTCTTTTGCCGCGAATGCTTCCAGCAGCGCCGCGCCATGGGCGCCGCGTAACTCCAACTAGCCGCGGATTCCGTCAGGTCGCCGATTAAATTAGCTTGAAGAAAGGGCCGACGCACGTGTCTGCCCTTCTTTTTTGGACAAAACTTCTCGATCCTTCTTGAGCCTATGCGAGCATCCCCAAGGTTGGTCCTGCTAGCCTCGCAAGGGTGTTTTTTCCACACTAGCGCGGTATGATACGCGCTTAGTAGTCCCCACAACTTTAGGTCCCGGAGGGCCACCTCATGGCTCACCGCTTCACCATCGGCGTAGAAGAAGAATTTCAGATTATTGATCCCGCTACCTGCGAGCTCCGCTCTCACGTGATGCAGCTCGTCTCCGCCGCTTCGCCGGACATCGTCGAACAGGTCAAGCACGAGATGCATCAATCCATCGTCGAGACCGGCACGAAAATTTGCGAAAACGTCAGCGA
>Ga0137409_10004485_pt1 | contig 14623 bp, 12 predicted proteins | sample CZODoug1_16funga_FD_122059 | JGI IMG/M metagenome (GOLD analysis project Ga0137409, IMG submission 122059) | Vadose zone soil fungal communities from Angelo Coast Range Reserve, California, USA - CZODoug1_16fungal (Hybrid Assembly) | ecosystem: Environmental > Terrestrial > Soil > Vadose zone... | reverse complement strand
CCGATCCAGGTCTGCATTCCATGCATCGTCCGTTGCTGCCGCCGCAGTTCTTCGGGCGTGCGCTCGCTATGGACGATGCCGCGTCCGGCCGTCATCCAGTTGATCGCTCCGGGCTCGATCCGTTGCACGGTGCCGAGCGAATCGCGATGCACGATGCTGCCGGCAAACAGATACGTGACCGTGGCCAGGCCGATGTGCGGATGCGGTCGCACATCCATCGCTTGGCCCGGCGCCATGGTGACCGGTCCGAAGTGATCGACGAACACGAACGGACCGACAAAACGGTGCCTGGCATGTGGCAGCACGCGCGTGACCGACATCCCACCGACATCAGTGCTGCGCCCTTGCAGAAGGACTTCGACCGGCATGCCCCGATTATCGCCCGCGCGGGTTTTTCAACGGATCAACCACGCAAGGATTGCGCCGCCGAAGAGCCACAGGTAGCGGGCGTGCACTTCGACCCGTCTGATGCAGTCGGCAGCACCGCTACGGCCGGCGCGGTCGCGCAGCGCGCGCCGGCTGTGTTCATCGCATTCGGCGACGAACTCGGCCCACTTGTCCTCGATGCGGCCGGCAACCGTTGCGTTGAAGTCGTTCACTATCTGCTCCTCCGTCGTTGTTGGTGAAAAATTTGAGCTGCGCTTCCAGGGAACGCAGTCTGCGGTTTCGCACGTGTGCAAGCGACGGAAAATCCGACATCGCGTCCCCGTCTGATTGGGGGGATGCCGGCGCAGCAGAGGTAAGGCAACAACGGTCAGGCAACCAACGGTCAGGCAAGGAACAGGCGATAGGCGGGGTTGGCGGTCTCGTCCCAGTGGCGATAGCCGAGCGACGCAAGGAATTCCTTGAACCTGCGTTTCTCGTCCGGCGGCACCTGCATGCCGACCAGGATGCGCCCGTAATCCGCACCCTGGTTGCGATAGTGAAAAAGCGAGATGTTCCAGTTGGGCGACATGCGCGACAGGAATTTCATCAGCGCACCCGGGCGTTCTGGAAATTCGAAGCGATACAGCAGCTCGTGCTCGGCAAGCGGCGTGCGACCGCCGATCATGTGGCGCAGGTGCAGCTTGGCGAACTCGTCATCGGTGAGGTCAAGGGTTGGAAAGCCGGCCTTCTCGAACGTGCGCGCGAGCACCCGTGCATCGTCGCGCCGGGTGAGCTGCACGCCGACAAAAATGTGCGCGGCGTTCGCATCGGCGATGCGGTAGTTGAACTCGGTCACGTTGCGATCGCCGACCAACGCGCAAAAACGCTTGAAGCTGCCACGTTGCTCGGGAATCGTCACCGCAAAGATCGCCTCGCGTTGCTCGCCGACCTCGGCACGATCGGCGACGAAACGCAGGCGGTCGAAGTTCATGTTCGCGCCACAGGCGATCGCCACGATCGTCTTGTGCTTGATCTTCTCGCGCTCGACGTACACCTTGGCACCGGCGATCGCCAGCGCGCCCGCGGGCTCGAGGATCGACCGTGTGTCCTGGAACACATCCTTGATCGCCGCACACAATGCGTCGGTATCGACCGCGATCACCTCGTCGACGTACCGGCGGCAAAGCTTGAACGTTTCTTCGCCGACCAGCCGCACGGCGGTGCCGTCCGAGAACAACCCGACGTCCTGCAGTTGCACCCGGCGGCCTGCCGCGAGCGAACGTTTCATCGCGTCCGAGTCTTCGGTCTGCACCCCGATCACCTTGATCTCGGGCCGCAGCGCTTTGATGTATGCAGCTACCCCCGAGATCAGGCCACCGCCGCCGATGGCAGCGAAAACGGCGTGGATCGGTCCGTGCTCCTTCGGGTGGTGCTGGCGCAGGATCTCCATGCCGACCGTGCCCTGTCCGGCGATCACGTCGGGATCGTCGAAGGGGTGCACGAATGTGAGCTTCTGCTTGCGCTGCAACTCGAGCGCGTGCGCGTACGCGTCCGAATATGAATCACCGGTCAGTATCACCTCGGAACCGCGCGCACGCACGGCGTCGACCTTGACCTGCGGGGTGGTTACCGGCATCACGATGACCGCGCGACAGCCGAGTTTCGCCGCCGCCAGCGCAACGCCCTGCGCATGGTTGCCGGCGCTGGCCGCGATCACGCCGCGCTTGAGCTGGTCGGCCGGCAGGTTGACCATCTTGTTGTAGGCGCCGCGCAGCTTGAAGCTGAAAACCGGTTGCAGGTCCTCGCGCTTGAGCAGCACCTTGTTGTTCAGGCGCGCGGAGAGTTGCGGCGCCGGCTCCAACGGGGTCTCCACCGCGACGTCGTAGACGCGCGCGTTCAGGATCCGGCGCAAATATTCATTGGCGGACATCTCGCCTACCTCTGCTCGTGTTGCGCATTGGTTTTGGTAGCTGCTGGTACTGGTTAGCGCGGCGCAGTGTAACCAGCCGCACGCCGTCAATAGCGCGCGACCGCCGTCGACGCCAGGCACGCCGCGTGAAGCGCCCGTACCATTGGAGCCGTGATGGAAACCGCGGCTGCCCCTTTTGCCGGCCTGACGCCGGACGTGATCCTCAACGCGATCGACTCGACCGGCCTTTTCACGTCCGGCCAGTTGCTCGCGCTCAACAGCTACGAAAACCGCGTGTTCCAGATCGGCCTCGACGAGCCGTTGGGAAACGACAGCAAGGGCACGAAGTTCGTCGTTGCCAAGTTCTATCGCCCGCAACGCTGGACCGATGCGCAGATCCTGGAGGAACACGCGTTTGTCGCGGAACTCGACGCCGCGGAAGTGCCGGTGGTACCGGCGCTGATGCTCAATGGCACGACCCTCGCGCTCTTCCAAGGGTTCCGCTTTGCGGTGTTCGTGCGCCGCGGCGGGCGCGCGCCCGAACTCGGCGATCGATCGGTGCGCGAGTGGCTCGGGCGATTCATCGGTCGTATTCACGCTATCGGCGCACGCACTGCGTACGCGGTGCGCCCGGCGCTGGACGCGCAGACCTTCGGCATCGAACCGAGCACCTATCTGCAGGCGCACGACTGGCTTGCGCGTGATCTGCGCGAGGTCTATCGCAGCGTGATCGCGCAGGCCCTTGACGGCGTTGCCGCGTGTTACGAGCGCGCCGGCGCCGTGCAGGTGCTGCGGCTGCACGGCGATTGCCATGAAGGCAACGTGCTGTGGACCGATGGTGCGCAATCACGCGGTCCGCATTTCGTCGATTTCGACGACAGCCGCATGGGCCCGGCGGTGCAGGACCTGTGGATGCTGCTTTCGGGCGATCGCGCGGAGATGCAGGAACAACTCGCGGATGTGATCGACGGGTACGAGGACTTCGCCGAATTCGACCGGCGCGAGTTGCATCTGATCGAAGCGTTGCGCACGTTGCGGCTGATCCACTACTCCGCCTGGATCGCGCGGCGCTGGCACGATCCCGCCTTTCCCGCCGCCTTCACATGGTTCAACACACCCCGCTATTGGGAAGAGCGCATTCTTGAATTGCGCGAGCAGATCGCCTCCATGCAGGAGGCGCCGCTGGTCGTCTGAGTCGCGTTTTACCAACCTTTGTGCGTGATTGCCGCGGGTTTGTCGCGTTGCTCAAATCGCGTCACTTTTCTCAAAACAACAAACGGAGCAAGCGAATGAGCAACAAACTTGCGGCGGAATTCCTCGGTACGTTCTGGCTTGTCTTGGGCGGTTGCGGGTCCGCCATTCTCGCCGGGGCTTTCCCTCAATACGGCATCGGATTCGCGGGGGTTTCACTCGCGTTCGGCCTGACCGTCCTCACAATGGCGTACGCGGTCGGTCCGATTTCGGGCGGGCACTTCAATCCGGCGGTCACGTTCGGGCTGGCCACCGCGGGCCGTTTCGAGTGGAAGGATCTGCCCGGCTACGTGATCGCGCAGGTGATCGGCGCGATTGCCGCGGCCGCGGTGCTCTACCTGATCGCAAGCGGCAAGGCGGGCTATGAGGCCGGCGGCTTCGCTTCGAACGGATACGGCGAGCGTTCTCCCGGCGGCTACGGCCTCGGCGCGGCACTGGTGACGGAAATCGTGATGACGCTGTTCTTCCTCCTGGTCATCCTCGGCAGCACCAGCAAACGCGCGGCACCCGGTTTTGCGCCGATCGCGATTGGCTTCGCGCTGACGTTGATACATCTGATCAGCATTCCGGTGACCGCCACGTCGGTCAATCCGGCGCGTTCAACCGGTGTCGCGTTGTTTGCTACTACCGGCGCGCTGCCGCAGCTGTGGGCATTCTGGGTCGCGCCGATCGTGGGAGCAATCGTCGGTGGTGTGATCTGGAAGTGGCTTGACCGCGACGCCTGAGGCGCTAGTTGTCTTCGGCCGATGCCCGCGGCCGCGTGGACACCGCGAACGCCGCACTGAAATGCGTTTTTGCCGAGGCGCGCGCCAGCACCCAGAAGAACACGCTGAATACAAGACCTGCCCACCACTCGGTCACGTTTTGCACGGGCACGCGGCTTGTCTCGCGCGGCTGGTAAGGGGGGCCGAACGCGATTTCCCCAAAACACCTGGTCGCACCGCAAAAGATACACTCGGACCGAGCGCTGCCCGCGCTGTCAACGGCTGTCGATGAACGCCCCGCTTTCGCCTGCTTCCCTCACTACTTCCGCAGCGCCCGAGACACTCGCGCGCCTGCGCGAGATCCCCTACAACTACACGTCGTTCTCGGATCGCGAGATCGTCATGCGCCTGTTGGGCGACGAGGCGTGGCAGGTGCTCGACGAATTGCGCACCGAGCGACGCACCGGCCGGTCGGCGCGCATGTTGTACGAGGTGCTCGGCGACGTCTGGGCCGTGCAGCGCAATCCATACCTGCAGGAAGACCTGCTCGACAATCCGCGCCGGCGCGGCTCGTTGATCGACGCGTTGAATCACCGTCTGCGCGAAATCGAAAAGCGGCGTGATGCGGCCGATGTCGAACGCGACGTCAAGGTGAGTTTCCTGCTGACCGCGGCACGCCGTTGCGTCGGCGCGTTTGCCGAGCAATTCCGCAGCACGTGGGATCTGCGCAAGCGCGCGCTGCGTTTGTTCACCAGACACACGCGCGCCGACAACGTGCGTTTCGACGCGTTTGCGCGCGTGTCGCATGTCACCGACGCGACCGACTGGCGCGTCGAGTATCCGTTCGTGGTGCTGGCGCCGGATCGCGAAGTCGAGGTGCCTTACCTCGTGCGCGCTTGCGCCGAACTCGGCCTGACGGTGATTCCGCGCGGCGGCGGCACCGGCTACACCGGCGGCGCGGTGCCGCTCACGCCGCGCGCGGCGGTGATCAACACCGAAAAGCTCGAATCGATGAGCGGGGTCGAGCCAGCGCCGCTGCCGGGCGTCGAGTCACCCGTGCCGACGATCTTCACCGGAGCCGGAGTCGTCACGCGCCGCGTTGCCGACGCCGCCGAGGCCGCGGGCCTGGTGTTCGCGGTTGATCCCACCTCGGCCGATTCGAGTTGCATCGGCGGCAACATCGCGATGAACGCCGGCGGCAAGAAGGCCGTGTTGTGGGGCACCGCAGTCGACAACCTGGCCGCGTGGCTGATGGTGGATCCGGAAGGCAACTGGCTCGAGGTGCAACGCGTTTCGCACAACCTGGGCAAGATCCACGATGCGCCGGTGGCCCGCTTCGCGCTCACCTGGCGCGACGGGCGCGAGCATCCGAGCAAGGCGAACATCCTGCGGACCGAAACGCTGGAGATCGCCGGCAGTTCGTTTCGCAAGGCCGGCCTCGGCAAGGACGTGACCGACAAGTTTCTCGGCGGCCTGCCGGGTGTGCAGAAAGAAGGTTGCGACGGGATCATCACGTCGGCGCGCTGGATCCTGCACCGAATGCCGCCGCACATCCGCACCGTCTGCCTCGAGTTCTTCGGCACCGCGCGTGATGCCGTGCCGTCGATCGTCGAGATCAAGAACTATCTCGACGCAAAACCCGGTGGCGCGATCCTGGCGGGGCTGGAGCATCTGGACGAACGTTACCTGCGCGCGGTCGGTTACACGACCAAGTCACGCCGCGGCGGCCTGCCGAAGATGGTGTTGATCGGCGACATCGTCGGTGAGGAGGACGTGGCGGTCGCGCGCGCCACGTCGGAGGTGGTGCGTATCGCCAATGCACGCAGCGGCGAGGGTTTTGTCGCGGTCAGCGGCGAAGCCCGCAAGAAGTTCTGGCTCGACCGGAGCAAGACCGCGGCAATCGCCAAGCACACCAATGCGTTCAAGCTCAACGAAGACGTCGTGATCCCGCTCGGCAAGCTCGGCGAATACACCGACGCGATCGAGCGCATCAACATCGAGCTCTCAATCCGCAACAAACTCGCGCTGCTGGATGCGCTCGCGACCTGGTTCGCAACGCCGTTTGCGCTTGGAAAAACCGGCGATGCCGAGTTCGACCGTTTGTCGCGCGAGGAGATTCTCGGCGACCGGGTGGAGCAGGCGACTGAATTGCTTGCGCAGACACGCAAGCGGTGGACGTGGTTGCTGGAGAATTTTGATACGCCGTACGAACCAAGCCCCCACGCTAGCCCTCCCCCGCAAGCGGGGGAGGGGACGCGAATGAGAGAGGGACTTGCGGTCATCGACCTGCTGCAGGATCGCTCGCTGCGCGTTTCGTGGAAGGCCGAGGTGCGCGCTCCGCTCGAGCGGATCTTTTCCGGCACCGCCTTCGCACCGGTGCTCGCCGAGTGCAACGCGGTTCATCGGCGCGTCCTGCACGGGCGCGTATTCATAGCCCTGCACATGCATGCCGGCGACGGCAACGTGCACACCAATGTGCCGGTCAACTCGGACGATTACGCCATGCTTGCCACCGCGCACCACGCGGTGGCGCGCATCATGGGCATTGCGCGCAGGTTGGGAGGCGTGATCTCCGGCGAACACGGCATCGGCATCACCAAGCTCGACTTCCTGACGCCGGAGGAGACGCTCGCGTTTCGCCAGTACAAGGAGCGGGTGGACCCGGTCGGCCGTTTCAACAAGGGCAAGCTGCTGCCCGGGGCCAACCTCGATAACGCCTACACGCCGAGCTTCGGGCTGATGGGGCACGAGTCGCTGATCATGCATCAGTCCGACATCAACTCGATCTCGGATGCGATCAAGGACTGCCTGCGCTGCGGCAAGTGCAAGCCGGTCTGCACCACCCACGTTCCACGCGGCAACCTGCTTTATTCGCCGCGCAACAAGATCCTTGCGACATCGCTGCTGATCGAAGCGTTCCTGTACGAAGAGCAGACGCGACGCGGCGTTTCGATCAAGCACTGGGACGAGTTCGCCGACGTGGCCGATCACTGCACCCTGTGTCACAAGTGCGCCTCGCCGTGCCCGGTGGATATCGATTTCGGCGACGTGAGCATGGCGATGCGCGACCTGCTGCGGCGGATGGGGAAAAAACGCTTCAACGCCGGCACCGCGGCCGCGATGTTTTTCCTGAACGCCACCAATCCCGAAACGATCCGCCTTACCCGTCGTTTGATGGTCGGCTGGGGCTACCGGATGCAACGCGCCGGCGCGCGGGTATTGCGCGCCTTCGGACGCACGCAGACGCGCCGCCCGCCGGCATCCACCGGCAAGCCGCGTTTCACCGAACAGGTGATCCACATCGTCAACAAGAAGCTGCCGGGCAACCTGCCGAAACGCACCGCCCGCGCGTTGCTCGACATCGAGGATGCGCGTTACGTGCCGATCATTCGCGATCCACAGAACACCTCAGCCGATGCCGACGCGGTGTTCTATTTCCCCGGCTGCGGCAGCGAGCGCCTGTTCTCGCAGGTCGGCCTGGCGACGCAGGCCATGCTCTGGCACGTCGGCGTGCAGGCGGTGCTGCCGCCCGGATACCTGTGCTGCGGTTACCCGCAACGCGGTGCCGGCCAGGCCGATCGCGCCGACAAGATCACCACCGACAATCGGGTGCTGTTCCACCGCGTTGCCAACACCCTGAACTACCTCGACATCAAGACCGTGGTGGTGAGTTGCGGCACCTGCTACGACCAGCTGCTCGGCTACAAATTCGAGGACATCTTTCCGGGTTGCCGCATCGTCGATATCCACGAGTACCTGAACGAGCGTGGCGTGGCGCTGACCGGCATCACCGGCGTGCGCTACATGTACCACGACCCGTGTCATTCACCGATGAAGCAGCAGGATCCGCTGAAGACCGTGAACGCGTTGCTGCAGACCGCCGATGGCGTGCGGATCGAGAAGAACGATCGTTGCTGCGGCGAGAGCGGAACCTTTGCGGTCAGCCGTCCCGACGTGGCAACCCAGGTGCGTTTCCGCAAGGAAGAAGAGATGCGCAAGGGCGCCACCCGCTTGCGCACCGATCAGTTCGACGGCCAGGTAAAGATCCTCACCTCGTGTCCGTCGTGCCTGCAGGGGCTGAAGCGCTACAACCAAGACGCCGACACCGATGCCGATTACATCGTGGTCGAAATTGCACGCCGCGTACTCGGCGAAAACTGGCTGCCGGAGTACGTTGCGCGCGCCAATCGCGGCGGTATCGAACGCGTGTTGCTGTGACCGCGCAGTCGATGCAACCCTGTTCCCTGTGTGCCGATGACGGCGGCACGGTCGTGTTGCGCGACGACCTGCTGCGCGTGGTCCTGGTCGATGAGGCCGACCTGCCCGGATTCGTGCGGGTGATCGTCAACGCGCACGTGAAGGAAATGAGCGATCTCGATGCGGCTGCGCGCGGCCGCCTGATGCAAGTGGTTTTCGCAGCCGAGGAAGCGGCGCGCGAAGTGTTCGCGCCGCTGAAAATGAACCTTGCAAGTCTTGGCAATATGGTGCCGCACGTGCACTGGCACGTTGTTCCGCGGTTCGCCGACGACGCGTTTTACCCGCAGGCGATCTGGGGCACACGCCAGCGCGACACGCGGCCCGACGTGCTGGCCGCGCGGCGTGCGTTGCTGCCGGCGTTGCGGCTGCGGTTGCAGGAACGAATCGGCCGCCTGTAACCCCCGCCTTTAGCCGGACAGGCGGCCGGTTCTGTCTTCATTCGAAGCGGATCGACACCACGTCCAGCACACCGAGCGCCGCAAGTGCGGCGTCCCATGGTCTGGCCACGCCGCTCGGCGCGAGTGCGGTGCGCTCCAGACGCAGGGAGGGCGCGCGCAAGCATCGCGATTTGCTCGCCGACCTTAAGAGCGCGCTCGGTTCGCGCCTTCTCCGGCTACGCACCCAGCGCGGCAACCGTCGCACTCAGTCGAGAAATAACGTATTGAGCGATCACAGCTAGCGCGACGACTGCGAATTCGCCGGCATACGCACGATCTCATCGACCGCGCCGCGTTTGAATGCAGCGAACATGCGCTCCGCGAGCGCGATCGCGGCGCGCCGCTCTTCGTCACCAAGGTCGGCCATCTGCAACACCCACTCCTGCGCATCGCGCAGGCATGGACCGCTGGAGTCGCATTCGATCGCGACCACACCGTGGCCGGGCCCGCATGGATTGCCAAGCTGGCAACCAACCAGATCGATCGCAACCACTCGCGCGTCGGTGTTGCGGACGTCGGTCGCCGCGGTCGGTGCGACCCCGGCAATCTCCACCTGGTGCCGGTTCATCGCGAGCAGCACGCGCGCCTCGTCGAATGCAAGTGGATCGCCCGACGCGAGGCCGCGGCGCAGAACCTCGATCGTTTCGGCAAGCGAGTGCTGCGCATACGTCTCTGCGGCAAGCACGATCTGTGCGGCCGGGTGACCCGCTGCGGCGGCTTGCTGTACCAAGCGTTGCATCTCGTCCGGCGCAGGCGGCGCGCCGACAAAACCCTGGCAGCGTTTAGTGCCGGCGGCGATCTGCTTTTCGCGCTCGTTCTTGCGTTCGCTGACCGCGTCGGGTTCGGCACTGACACCACCGGCGAGCAACGACAGGCAATCGCGCGCCGCGCGATAGGCGAGATAAAGCGCTTCCGCTTCGGGCCGCTCGCGCCACTGGCGGTAGAGCGCCTGGCGATCGTCTGCCCGGGCGTACATGCTGCGCAACGCCGCGTTGGCGGCGTTTGCCTGGTCGTCCGGGACGGCGGGCGTTGGCGCGTTCGCCGTCCCCCGGCCGAACGGCAAGGCCAGCACGGGGTCGAGCAACGGCGCGCTGCTTTCTTCGACGGCAGCCACACTTGGCGGCGTTTCCGAACGGTCGGCCAACCAGGCAACAGCAACAATGCCGATCAGCGCAATCACCAGCACCGCGAACACCAACCAGGACCGGGCGCCGACGCGTGGCGCCGCGCTCAGCCGTTCAAGCAGAGCACGCCTGGAAGCGGGCCGCATTGAACTCCTTCTGAATCCCGCGCAGCACGTCTGCAAGCGGGGCATCCACCGTTCGCACCTGGAAACGCGTCACCTGCACGCTGGAAGGCTTATCCGCTACGTGCACCCCCTTGATGCCGCGTCGTTCGAGATCGGCGGCATGGCGAATAGCCAGGTCCTGATCCTTGAACGATCCGAGCGCGATCCCATTGCGCATCGGCGAGTTGTCGCCGATTACGAGCAACTCCTTGACGCCTGCCTTGCGCAGTTCGTCGGCACGCCGATCGACCTCGGCGCGGGTCTTGAACGGGGGCACGAACACCATGAACCATCCGCCCGCTTCCACCGAGCGTATGGTGAGGCGATCCCCGGTGGCGACGGTTTCCAGGCGCTGGCGCACGCGACCCGCGTTTTCGATCGTGAAGTCGCCGACCTCAACGCACGTGGACCCAACCAGCTCGGACACGGCGATCGGGCCGCCCGCTTGATTTGCGTTCGATGTCGGCCCGGGTGCACCGGTCTCGCGCGACGTTTCCTTGGTCTTGGCGCGCAGCGCCTGCACCTCGGCAGGGGTGAGCACATGAACCCGCTCCGCCTCGACCTGGCGATTGACGCGTTCCGGTTCGCGACCGCTTTCAGGCAGGCTACCGAATACACCTTGCTCCCAGGCGAAAAACGCCAGGTTGGCGAGCGCCAGCACCAGGAAGACCAACTTCATCGAGTTTCGCTGCTCAGCGTCGCCGCGACCAGTTCGGCGTGCGCACGCAATGCGACGCCACGCAGGACCAGATTGTCCTCGATGGTCAGACCAGAGACCGTCGCCATTTCGTCCGCGCCGAGCAGGCGCTGTTCGAGGGCGGCGAGCAGTTGACGGGCGCGCCCGCCGGTCAGCAGCAGGCGCGGTCGCGGTCGATCCTCCAGCGCAAGTTCGCTGGCAAACTCGCGCACCACGCGTTCGATCATCCCTGCCTGTGCATGGAACACACCGGTCACGATCGCGTCGTCGGTGTTGTCCGGATGCGCGACGACCTGACCGTCGATCACGTAGCGCACGTCGGGCAGGCGCGCGGTGCCACGCGCCAGGCTCTCGTGCATCAGGTCGACCCCGGGCGCAATCACGCCACCGACAAACACCGCGGCGGCATTTGCCTCGCCGCGCACGCATTCGATCGTCGTCGCGGTGCCGCTGGAGGCGACCACCAGCGATTCGCCCGGAAACTTCGCGCACGCGGCGATCATTGCGTGCCAGCGATCGGCGCCAAGCTGCTCCGGCGCGCGGTAGGCGTTGATCAACGCGAGGCCATACCCCGGCCCGGTGCCGGCAAAGTGCGGTTGGGCCTTGAGCCAGGTGACACCGATACCGGCCGCTTCCTGCGCAGCCTGCTCGATTGCTTCCATCGTGGCGCGATCGGCGACGCTGCACCCGAACGCACGGTTGGCGCGCGGCAGCCGCCACGCGGTAGCCAGGCGGTGCGTGAGCGGTTGCGTGTTCATGCGCAACTCGATGCCGGTGCCGACAAACCGATTGCCCTGCGCGTCGCTATGCGCCCACTTGACTGCGGTGTTGCCCACGTCGAGCAGCAACCAGGACATTGGTATGCGCTCCGCTCAGGCCGGTCGCGCGGCGATCCGCAGCGAGACTGCGCCGCCCGCAAACGCGCGCGTGCCGGTTTCCGTGCGCAACAACAGGCGGCCGGCCGCGTCGATGTCGACTGCGACGCCAGCGGCAATCGGGCGCTTCGCTTCGAGCACTTCGACCTCGCGCCCGAGCAACGCAAAACGCGCCAGAAAGCGCGCGCGCAGAGCGGAAAAGCCATGCGCGTCCAGCTCGGTCACGACTGTGCAGGTGGCCGCTGCGATGCGGCCGATCAACCCGTCTCGTTGCGTGACAAGTTGTTCCTGCGTCACCCGTTCATCGAGCGCTGCCGCCGGTTGCGCGATCGCCACGCGCTCCTCCGGCGCCAGCCAGAGGTTGATGCCGATGCCGGCGATCAACGTGCGCTGGCCTGCGCCGTCGAGAGCGAGTTCACACAACACGCCGCCAAGCTTGCGCCCATCGAGCAGCAGGTCGTTAGGCCACTGCAGTTGAATCGCGGCCAGTGGTGCGAGGGCCTCGGCGGCGGCCAGGCCACAGGCGAGCGAAACCGCACCATCGATCGAGCGCGGGCCGGTCAGCGGAATTGCCAGTGAAAAAAGCAGCGCGGATCCGGGCGCCGTGTGCCACGCACCGCCGGACCGCCCGCGTCCTTGCGTCTGCTCGAGCGCTGCCAGCAGCAGGGGGCGTACCGGCGCTTGCGCGCGAAAACGGCCCAAAAGGTCGGTGTTGGTCGACCCGGTTCGCAATACGGTTTCGACATCCGCCACACCGGCGATCGCCGCAATGCGCCCGCCATCGAGCGGCGCGGCAAACGCGGCACTCATCTGGGCAACGGCTTGCGCCGACTGATGCGCCGGCTCCGGCGCGGTCAAGGAGGAAATTGCGTTCGACACTGGATGGGAGAGGCACTGCGGCGCGGATGCGCCAGGGCACGAACGGCGGTGCACTGTAGCACCGCATCGCGACCGCGCGCCCGTGCATATGCCGCTTGCACCAGCCTGACTTGCCACGCTTTGACCCGGGTCCGACAATCGACGCGGCATGCAGGACAGTCTGTTCGATTCCTACGACACGCGCCCATGGCTGCGCCGCTCATCGCCGCTGGCGCGGCTTGCCTGCTTTGCCTACACGGTCCTGGTCATCTACGCGAGTTTTACGCCTTGGACCGGCTGGCGCGACGTCGGCGTGAGCGCGTTCGCATACCTCTCGGCGCCATGGCCCGATCGGATAACGCGCTTCGATGTCATTGTCAACGTGCTCGGTTACCTGCCGTTCGGCATGCTCTGCGTGCTCGCACTGCATCCGCGGCCACGCGGCGCGGCGGCGATCGTTGTCACACTGGCAGCCGGCACGTTGCTCGCGGGCTCGGTCGAGGCATTGCAGACCTTCCTGCCGCGGCGTGTTTCCTCCAACGTCGACCTGGTCACCAACGTGGTCGGCACCTTGATCGGCGCCTTGATCGGCGCGTGGCGCGCCGAATCGCTGATCGATCGCGGCTGGCTGGTGCAAACCCGCTTCGTATGGTTCGATCGCGACAGCGCCTTCGCGCTGATCCTGCTCGCGTTCTGGCCGATCGCCCAATTGCACGCCAACGCAATGCTGTTCGCGATGGGCCCGACCGATGCATCGCTGCTCGACTGGGCGCATGAACAGGGCCTTGCCTGGTTGCCGGGGCGTGGTGCGTGGACGCCGGCCGAGTTCATCGTCGCCGAGGCGGTGGTCACCACCACCGCGGTCCTGTCGGTCGGGCTGACCGCTGCGGCGGCGATGCAGTTGCGGGCGCCGCGTGCACGCATTCTGCTGGCAGTGATCGGCGCCGCATTGTTCGCCAAGTCCATCGCCTACGGATTGCGGTTCGGCGGCGAACACGCGATCGCCTGGTTGACGCCCGGGGCGATAGGTGGGCTTTCGGTCGGTCTGCTGGCAGCGGTCGTTGCAAGCTGGGGACCGCCGCGCGCGGTCGCGCGGCTGGCGTTGCTGGCAACCTGCGTGCTGGTCATCGCCGTAGGCTTGATTCCCGAGAACCCGTATTTCGCCCATTGGCAGGCGCAATGGCGCACCGGGCGCCTGGCGCACTTCAACGCGCTGGGGGAATGGGTCGCTTTCGGCTGGCCCATCGCCGCGATCGCCTGGTTGATCACCCTCGAGTTCACGCGCTGGCCGCGGCGGCGCCCGCCACCCGGCTAGAGGGCAACTAGAATGCGCGGATGAGCTATTTCAAATACCACGTATTTTTCTGCCTCAACGAACGCGATGATGGTTCCGCATGCTGCGCGCGGCACAACGCCGCCGAAATGCAGGCCTACGCCAAACAACGGGTCAAACAACTCGGCCTGTCCGGCCAAGGCAAGGTGCGCATCAACAAGTCGGGCTGCCTCGACCGTTGCGACGAGGGGCCGTGCGTTGTCGTCTATCCGCAAGGCACCTGGTACACGTACGTGGACAAGCAAGACATCGACGAGATCATCGATCGCCACCTGGTTCACGGCGAGACCGTCGACCGCCTGAAGATCTGACGGCGCACCGCCCGCCCAGTGCGCAGAACCATGCCGGTGCGTACCGAACGACGCCTCGTAGCCGGGCCTGCCGGCCAGATCGAGGTCGTGCTCGACTGGCCATCGACCGAGTACGTGGGAACGGCCTTCATCGGCCACCCTCATCCGCTGTTCGGCGGCACGCTCGACAACAAGGTCGCCGCTACTCTGGCGCGCGCATTCGTGACCGCCGGGTGGGTCGCAGTGCGCCCGAACTTTCGCGGCGTTGGAGACAGCGCGGGATCACATGACGAAGGCCGCGGCGAGACAGAGGACTTCCTGCATCTGATCGACACCGCAGCCCGATGGTCTGGCGGCG
>Ga0137409_10001941_pt1 | contig 14628 bp, 14 predicted proteins | sample CZODoug1_16funga_FD_122059 | JGI IMG/M metagenome (GOLD analysis project Ga0137409, IMG submission 122059) | Vadose zone soil fungal communities from Angelo Coast Range Reserve, California, USA - CZODoug1_16fungal (Hybrid Assembly) | ecosystem: Environmental > Terrestrial > Soil > Vadose zone... | reverse complement strand
CCGACGGTGCGGGCGCCGTGTGCGCGCGCTTCCAATGCAGCGCACAGCCCGGCTCCTCCCTGACCGACGACGATGACGTCTGCGGTCGCCGACCACTCCACGTCTTTGAGGTCTTCCAGTACGAGCGGTTTCTCGATGGTCATGTTCTGCAATCGATCCATAAACACCCCCTCGATCTCGGCCAGCGAATTCAACTTACGTCAAGCGCACGCAACCCACCGGGTGCCGGTCTTCGCGTGCGACGTTCATACCTGAGGCTTCTTGTGGAGAGCGAAGGGCGAGAACTCACTTCCCTTCTCAAGCCCGGGCCGCAGACGCAGGTGCGGCACGTCATAGTCCCCCCCATTCTGAAGACGGTAGGGAATGGGATCCTCCGTGAAGAGATTCTCCAATCGCCTGTTGAGGATCGCCAATTCTTCGTGGAATCGCTCGGGGGTCATGTGTTCCGCGCGGTAGGACAGAAAGGGGGGCAGAACCGCAAAGCCCGCGTAATAGAGCAGGCCATGGTTGACGGGGTAGAGTAAATCCTCGATCGGTCCGTTGATACCGCGGCCGGAATAGTGTTCCGCCCAGCCGCCGAGGGTCACCGACAGCATTGCGCGTTTGCCTACCAACAAGCCTTCGCCGTAGCGGTCGCCCCAGCGTGTGGAGGAATAGATACCGAGTCCGTAGCCGAACGCATGAGAGTAAACACGCTCGAACCAGCCCTTGAGCATCGCGGGAATCGCGAACCACCATATTGGAAACTGAAAGATCACTGCATCGGCGCGCAACACCTTTGCTTGCTCGGCGAGGATATCGGCCGGCACGGCCCCTTGTTCGTGACGCTCACGCGACGCATTGAGAAGGAACAGCCGTTCGTCCGAAGCCGTCACATAATCGGCGCGATCGAGTATCGGATTCCACTTCTGGGCATACAGGTCAGACACTTCCACGCTATGTCCCGCATCCTTCAACATGCCGATCGATGCGTTCAAAAATGATCCATTGAGTGACCGTGGGTCAGGGTGCACGAATACGATCAAGACGTTCATGTGGGTTTTCCGATTCCGGTACTACCTGAGCGACCGGAAGGAGCTTCGCACCTCGGTCACGAACAACGTCGGCTGTTCGAATGCCGCAAAGTGACCGCCCCGTTCGAGCTCATTCCAATGGACGATATTCCGAAAGTAGCGCTCAGCCCATCGCCGCGTGGCCAAGAACTTCTCGCGAGGAAAGATGCTGACGCCCACAGGGAGGGTGAGGGTTTCGGATACGAACGCTTCCGCCCAACTCTCCCGATACAGCCGAGCGGACGATGCACCTGAATTCGTGAGCCAATAGAGCATGATATTGTCCAGCATCTCGTCCAGGGTGAAAGCCTGTCCCGGTAATGCCGCCACGTCGCTCCACGCTTGAAACTTCTCATAGATCCAGGCGGCCTGACCTACCGGTGAGTCGGCCAGCGCGTAGCCGAGAGTCTGCGGCCGAGTGCTCTGCTGTATTCCATAGCCCGACTCGTGTTCATGGAAGTCCCGCATGGTGTCGAGATACTCGCGTTCTTTGGGCGAAGCGTCGGCTATCTCCTGCGGCGACGGCAATATCAGAGGAATGTTGATGTGGATGCCAACGCAACCGGGCGGCCGACGCTTGCCGATCGCCTTCGCAATTGGCGCTCCCCAGTCCCCGCCTTGTGCGCCATACCGCGCGTAACCCAACCGGTCCATGAGAACGATCCAGGCGTCGGCGATTCGTTTTATTCCCCACCCGGTAACCGCGGGCTTGTCGGAAAAGCCGTATCCCGGTAAAGAGGGCAGAATCAAATGAAATGCATCGCGGGCGCTGCCGCCGTAGGACACGGGATCTGTCAGCGGGCCTATCACCTTGTTGAATTCGATGACGGAGCCCGGCCAACCATGCGTCATGATCAACGGCAATGCATCGGGTTCGTGCGACCGTATATGAAGGAAATGAATGCCGAGGCCGTCGATCGACGTGCGATATTGTCCCCAACCGTTCAACATGGCCTCGCAGCGGCGCCAATCGTAGCGCGTACGCCAGTACTCACAGAGCGACTTCACTCGTTCGAGAGGCGCGCCTTGGCTCCAGTCATTCAGCTCATTCAGCGGTTCGCGTTCCGGCCACCGCGTGCGAACCAGTCGATCACGCAATTCGTCGAGTTCATGCTGCGCAATCGCCAATAGGAATGGCTCAATTGCCTCGTTCATCATCGTGCCTTGCCCATCAGTCGGCTTCCTGTCGAGAAAGCGGCTGCATGCCGCAAATCCCAAAGATTAAGGTGCGGCCCGGGGTTCGGCTCCCCGCGGTCATCGCTTTGAAACGCATCGGGTTTCGAGTTCGTATTGTTACTTCTCGCTCGAATGAGGCGCCTCACCCTAATTTTCCACGCGGGCCGTCGACCGCCGCTCTGTTGTAGGCATTCAACTCGCACATGTCCACTAATTCAAACTTATGGACGCATCATTAACAACTATCGTGCGCGGGTGTCGGCTGTTTCGTGTTCGCTCTGGGGCTCTCCTGCGGGACATCGGCGATGATCGATCACCATCCGCGATGAGAGTATCACTTTTGGTTAATGGACTCGACTGCTGGATCCCGTGAGTATTTGGGTAGTTGTGCTGGGTCTGGGGTTTGACCGTGTCGACAGGACCGTGAAAGGTGTCACTATCGACGCTGCCCAGTCAGAACCGCAACTTGAAGGCTCCGGTTGGCGGTGCGGCATGGATCTGACCGCAGGAAAAGTGGATCTGACCGCGGAAACGAGGAGGGGTGGAGATTGTCATTTACCAAAAGTTTGACGACGGACGGAGATCGGGGAGATCCGCGTGCGTTATGTCCCCATCTCGCGGGCTATGATCCGCTGGTACCGGAGATTGTCGCGGATCCGTTTCCATTACTCTCCATTGCTCGGGTCGAACAGCCGGTTTTCTTCTTGGATAAATACGACCTATGGGTGGTGACTCGCCTCGACGACGTGCTGGCCGTTTACAAGAATATGGATATCTTCTCCTCCGGCAGCGCCCACCAGCCGCTGATGCCAAAGCCACAATCGGTGATCGATCGCGTCGGAGAGGAGTGGCCGCTGCCGATCGACGGCCTATTGAACTCGAGCGATCCGCCGCTGCACGGGACCTTGAGGCGCACCTTGTTGGATGCGTTCATCGCCGCCATTCGGAATCTCGATCCGTGGATCGACCAGCGGCTCGAAGAAATCACCAACCAGATCGCGCACAAGGGGGAAGCCGATCTGGTGTCCGAGTTTGCGTGGCCGCTGACCATATCGACGATGGCCCGGCTGGTAGGCGCGCCGCTGACTGAGGCAGGACGTTTTAAAGAGTGGGCGGAGAACTGGTTTGAACTCACGGGCTCCTCCAACCTGTCCAAGGAACGTGCCGAGGCATGCTGGATGGGTTTCGTCGATTTCGAAGAATACATGACCGAGATGATCGCCGAGCGACGCCAGGTTCCGAGGGACGACTTCCTCTCCCGGGTCATCGAAGCACAGAACCGGGGAGCCGCGATTACCGATCGGCAAATCGGGACGAACATGCTTGGCTTCGTCGCGGCGGGCACGGATACCACGGCCAATACCATCGCTCAGATGATTCATCTCCTCTTGACGCACCCGGACCAACTCGCTGAGGTTCGGCGGGACCCAACGCTGCGGCCGGCCATGATCGAAGAGGTGTTGAGGATGCGAGTGCCTATCCGGGGCGTCATTCGCAAAACGACACAGGCGACGAAACTGGGGGGAGTCGAGCTTCCCGAAGGCGCACATGTCTTCATCCACGTAGGTTCGGCCTGCCGTGACGCGGATAAGTTCGCTGATCCCGAGGAGTTCAATATTCATCGGGAGAATTTGAGCAAGCATGCGGCATTTGGCGCGGGAAGACGGATGTGTATTGGCGCCCCATTGGCACGTAAGGAGATTGCCAAGGCGCTTGATGTCTTGCTGAATCGGTTTCCGGATCTGCAGTTGGCGCCGGAGCAGGGGCCGCTGCGGTACACGAGCAGCATCATTGTGCCTTCTTTGAAGAGCCTCAGGATCACATGGACTCCGCCCGGACCAAAGGCATAGGACGCGGCGAGCGCTACCGTCGATTATGATGCTCCATTCGCCAAGTTTTCGAACCTCGCACAAGGATAATGCCTGGGGCGTAGTCCCGACCCCCGACCCGGTGGAAGCCGCGGGATGGATCGAGAAAAGCGATCAATTCAGCCAAGAGCTGCAAATCGCATCGCTTCCGTCGAGTTCCATTACCTGGGTGGGCGGTGCGTACTATCTGCACGCACGGGTCGGCTATCAACCGTTCACCATCACCGGGCCGGCGGTGGCCGGGCTGGATCGTCCGGAAATCTCGCCGGCAACCGGCTTCCCTACACTCCGGATTTCACCGTGACTGCCGGAGTTACCTACGAGGTACCGGTCGCCGACGGCGGAGTGATGTTCGATGTCAATTATGCCTACGAGGACGGTTGGTACTTCGGCGCCGACAACAGCAACTTGAAGCAGCCGGCCTTTTCAACGGTCAACAGCCAAATTACCTGGAAGATTGGGAATTCCGCGGCGGAGTTCGGCTTATGGGGCAAGAACCTGACGGACTCCGCGCACGCGACGTTCTTCAACTATGCCAACAATCCCTGCGGCTACAGCGACAGGATTTTGACCCCGCCGCGTACTTTCGGAATTCGAGTCGGCTATCACATGTAAATGGCGTGGTGCACAGTCTAATGGCTTACGTTGGAGCGTTTGAAATGATTCTCACAAACCGTATGGTGCGGATCGCAGCCGGCGAGGGTCAGGCTTATGGATCGGAGTCTCGACAATGATCAAATTTTACTACCATCCCTCACCAAATCCGGCGAAGGTCGCACTCTTTCTGGAGGAATCCGGCCTCGACTATGAGGTCATTCCCATCGATAGCGCCAAGGGCGAGCAGTTCTCGGCGGAATTCAAGGCCATCAATCCGAATTCCAAACTACCCGCCCTAATTGACGGCCAGGCCACGCTCTTCGACAGTACCGCTATCCTCCTTTATCTGGCAGAGAAGACCGGTCAGTTCATGTCGAAAGACACACCGGAACTGTACGCCGAATTTCTCTCCTGGCTGATGTTTGTGGCGACTGGACTCGGGCCATTCTCCGGTCAAGCCGTGCACTTCCGGGTGTTCGCCCCCGAGCGCATCCCTTACGCCATGAATCGTTACAGTTATGAAGCGGAGCGTCATTGGAAACTGGTCGATGCCCGGCTCGCCGACCGCCAATATATGGCCGGCGAAAGGTACTCCATCGTCGATATGTCGGTATGGGGATGGGGGCGGGCAATCACCTATGTTTTTGGGGACGAGGCCTGGGCCAAGCTGCCGAACGTGAAACGGCTCTATGATGAAATCGCGGCTCGACCCGCGGCTCGACGCGCGGCCGACCTTTCTAGCCGCTACCGTTTCAAGACCGAGCTCGATGAGGAGACGCGAGCCAACATGTTTCCCCAGAACAAGCGATTGACCGAGATCTGATTCACTCGGGCGCGGCACCCGCTGCGGGGTGCTCGACAGCTGTGCCCAGAGCATTCGAATGACTGCACGTGCGGCAGTGCCCGGTGTTTGTGACCGCGCTGGCCACAAGGGGGACACATAGAACTAAGACAGATCCGTTATTTTGTCGCGGCGGCCGAGCAGCTGTATTTTAGTCGGGCAGCGCCACAAAGGCATGTGGTGCAGCTGGCCATCAGTCAGCAGATCAAGCGACTCGAAGTGGAATTGGGGACGCAACTGTTCGAGCGCACGGGAAGCGAGGTGCGCCTGACCGAAGCGGGCCGTCAGATGTTGCCCGAATGTCGCAGATTACTCAGCCAATGGGAAGAGACGACGCGGGTCGCGAGGACCGCAGGCGCGGGCCTGCGAGGCCGAATCAAGTTCGGCTTTGTCGATAATTCGATTTGTGCGCTGCTGCCACCGTTGATTCGGATGTTCAGGTCGCAGTTTCCGGACGTCGAGATGTCTCTGCAGTCGCTCGATCGACTAGAGCAGGCAGAAGCCCTTTACGAACGACAGATAGATGTTGGGCTGATGCCGGCGCCCGCGCCGCGCGGCGAGATCGACAATGAGATGTTCGTGTCCGCTCAGCTCGTCGTGGCAATGCCCACCACTCATCCTTTGGCCGAGCGTTCGGCGGTAACGCTCGACATGCTCGCGAACGAGCCGTTCGTGATGTTTCCCCCTTTGATGTGCTCACGCATCCTCGAAATAGTGCTTTCAGCTTGCGCCGCCGTGGGATTTGCGCCGCGCGTGATACAGGAAGCGAGACAAATGCATACATTGCTTTCACTGGTGGACGCCGGACTCGGCGTAACCATCGTTCCAAAGTGGGTGGCCAGCGGCAGGATGGGGAGCAGCGGAGTCTATGACGTCGTCTTCAGGCCACTGGGTGACGATGCGCCTCTTTACGAGCTACTGTTTGCGTGGCGGCAAGACTTCTCGAATCCGGCGCTGACCGGTTTTCTCGAGGTGGCACGCAGAGTGTCGCGCGAATTTGACATTGCTCAACTGATGTAGACGAGCATCATCATGAATGATGAGAACATAATTATAGATTAATGGACATGCTTCGACCTATCGCGTAACTAGAGGATGAAGCTGGCGGAAAGATTGGGCACAAAGACAAGGTGAGAGCGTGTCCGGCAACAACACGGTAGCGGTAATGAAAAATCGCGATGCGCACTCGACTGTCTCTGCATCTATTGGGATACGACCCATTGGAGCTGTCAATCATTGCGAATTCAGTTCCGCTGCGATTAGGTAGGGGTCGCTGAATTACAGCAGCAACTTCGTCGTACCGTCATGGTTATCCGGCTGATCGTCGGTTCGAGAGAAGCGAGTGAGTTGCATCGGTCGGCATTTGGGGGGGGCGTATCGATGATTCGGGGGAAGATACACGCTGCCGCTTATCTTGCGCGCCGACGCGGCCGCGATCGCAGGGCCGTCAGTCCAGGCTTCGCGGTCGGAGTCAGGCTCGGCGCCGGAATCGGCGTCAATGAGGAAGATTGCAAGCAAATCATCGCGATTCTCGAGCGCGACCGACTCATCGACTATGTCAACGTGTCGATAGGCGACTACTTTCGGATGGATACGATAGTGGGTGGCATGCATCATCCGACGGGCTATCAGCTCGCGTCGTCGGCCGATATTGCGTCGGTGGCATCGGTGCCAAGGTTGGTAACCGGTCGCTTTCGTACGCTCGATGAGGTCGCCCAAGTGCTGCGTGACGGCAAGGCGGACCTTGTCTCGATGGTGAGAGCGGTGATTGCCGATCCGGAATTAGTTCGCAAAACTCGCAGGGGCGCACCGATCAAGTGCGACCGTATTGCCTGCAACCAAGGCTGCGTTGGCGGACTGCTTCGAAACGGGCGCCTTGGATGCACGGTCAACTCGGCCGTGGGAACGGATTTGGATCTGGCTGAAAGTTTGTCGGCATGGAAGCGGCTCGCGTCGCCGCTCTCCAGGGCCACAAGGTCGCCCTGGTCGAGGCGCAACCGCGACTTGGCGGCGCGGTATCCATTGCCCGAGCAGCACCGGCGCTTCATACACTGGGCGACATCACCTATTGGCTGGAACAGGGAGTATTTCGCCTGGGTGTCGATGTTCGCCTCGGCACCTATCTGGAGGCTGCCGAAGTGCGCGCCGAAAACCCGGATGTTCTGATCGTGGCGACCGGCTCGATGCCTAGGATGGATGGCATTCAAGTAGCCGCGCCCTGTCATGCGCCTTCCGGCGTCAATCTGCCCCACGTGCTTTCCTCGCGCGACCTGATCGAGGGCGCGGAACTCAGTGGCGCCTCGACGGCGCTCGTCCTCGATTCGCTCCCCGCGACGTCCAGCTTGCGATCCGGGAAGGGCATCTTGCGGCGCGTGATTTGTCGAAGCACACGATGCGGCGGCGGGAAGGCATCACCCTCTTATGGCCTAGAGATCATCGGATAAATCGAGCGAGGAATAGCAGAAGGACGACATCGATAGCAGGGACAGAGGTTTTCAATAGATATTTCAGAAGGGAAGAGATCAAAATGCAGAAGACGACGGTTTGCTCTGGCTTATTTCGCACGCGGTTTCTGACCGGTTTGTTCTGGCTGGTCCTGTCGGTTTCGACAGCGCACGCCCAGAGCGCCGGGGTTCAAAGTACGGCACCTGCGCCTGCCGCCGAGCAAGGCGGCATTCCCGACATCGTTGTGGTGGCCCAGAAACTCCAAGAGAATCTGCAGAGGGTGCCGATTGCCGTCACGGCGATTTCATCGGCCACACTGGATCAGTTGCATGCGACGAATATTGCTAATCTGAATCATGTGTTGCCCAACGTCCAGATCGACAATTTTGCGAGCACGCCGAACGCAGCCGCGTTTTACATCCGTGGCATCGGAATCAACGATGCGGATCCGTATACGGGCAATACGGTGTCGATCGTCGTCGACGGAGTACCCAATTATTTCTCCGACGGCGCGCTGGTCGAGCTCTATGATATCCAACGCATCGAGGTGCTGCGCGGACCCCAGGGCACTCTGTTCGGCGCCAACGCGACCGGCGGCGTGATCAATATACTGTCCGAGCAACCCACGAAAGAATTCGGGGGCAACGCCGAGGTTACCAACGGCAACTACAATCGAGCGGATATATCGGCAACCGTAAACATTCCGATCAACGATGTGCTTGCGATAAGGCTCAGCGTTCTACATACGCAGCGCGACGGATTCTTTACGAATATCGTCACTGGAGACTCCGAAGGCGGCCGGAACGTGTCCCTTTACCGGTTGAGTACCAAGTTTTCGCCGACCGACAATTTCGACGCGACATTAATCGGCGAATATAACTTTGCGCGCAACCAGCCTGTGGCTCAAGTGAGCGGCGCAGTGCCGGGTGAAGTCCGCTATGTCGCGCCCGGCACGATTGTCCCCGGTGCTTTGTTGCCCCAGTACCCCAGTCCCTGCGTTCCCGCGGGCCAACCGTGCCATGCACCGAACGCCTACTATGCCGCCCAGGACGCCCTGGTTCACAATCAATCCGATCTGGATACGGAACGAGTCACTCTGACGATGAATTTACGCAACACTGCGTTGGGTGATCTGACTTCCATCACGGGATTTAAACGCTTTTTGATAAACGAGTTCGCCGATGAGAACGGCACCGGCCTCTTGGGCAACGGCTATGACCGCCACTCGAACGGCTGGCAGGCGAGCGAGGAGCTTCGGTCGCTGATCAACTGGAACGCCGCCATGAAATCGACGCTGGGCGCGTTCTACATGACGACGCAGTACGATCAATTTCAGAACAATCTGAGCCAGACGTCTCGGCCGGGCTTCAGGCAGGTGACGACACAGGACCAGGTTAATGATTCGATCTCCGCATTCGCGCAGAATTACTTCAATATTACCGATAACTTGCGTCTGCAGGGCGGTGTGCGCTACACCCACGAATCGACGAGCTTGGGCGTAGGCGTCTTCAACTATATCAATCCGTCCGGAGTTCCCGCTTTCACAGGAGGCGTTCCCTCCCCGGGCTCTTTCGGCACGGGTGGAGCTCGCGCATGGAACAACCTCGGATGGAAATTGGGCCTGGACTATCAAGTGCTCGAACACGCGATGCTCTATGGTTCCTACGCCCATGGTTTCAAATCCGGAGGTTTCGTGGGCCGCATCACGACGCCCCAAGCGATCGGGCCCTTCAGCCCGGAGAAAGTCGACACTTACGAAATCGGCGCGAAGACGGATTTTCTGGACCGGCGCTTGCGCGTAGATGTCGCAGGATTCTTTACGAATTATCACGACATGCAGTTACCCGAGATCGCTTACATACCCAATGCGCAAGGGGTGATTCTCCAGGCCAATACCATTCAAAATGTTCCGAAAGCGATCATCAAAGGCGTGGAACTGGAAACGACGGCGCGCCCTATTGATGCACTTACACTGACGCTTACCGCCGCATCTCTCAATGCTACCTATCGGGACTTCTGTTATCGGGACACGGCCTATCACCCCGCCTCGGGGATGAGCGATCCCGGATGTCCGACGACGCTGCAAGGGACACCCACCCTCCTTCGAAACATGAAGGGGTACGCCTTGCAAAATTCTCCGCGCTGGAACGGCACCGCGGGCGCCGCGTATGAATTCGCGGTGGCGGGCGGCAAATTGACGGCGCATGCGCTCTACGAGTACACGGGAAAGAAATACCTCAGCGCCATCGACGACTCGCCGCGTGCGACCATTCAATCGACGGGCTATACCGATGTCAGTCTCGATTGGACGGCACCGAACGAAAGATGGTCGCTCGGCTTGTTTGCGAACAATGTCTTCGATAGGCGATACATCTCGCAAGTGCTCGATCTGCCCGGCCAGTGGGGGGTGGTCACCTACGGACCACCACGCGAGTTCGGCGGAACAGTCAAGGTGAGGTGGTAACGGCGCCGGAACCCGTAAGCGACGATGATGACAACGGTGAGGCGCGCACCTTCGAGGGAGGCCAAAGGGAAGGTATGAAGGCAAACAGTCTCGAGAACAGAACGGTTCTGGTCACAGGGGCGGCCTCCGGATTTGGTCGATCGATGGCACTGGGATTACTGGCGGCTGGCGCGCGCGTTGCCTTGACGGACGTGAGCGCGCAACATTTGAAGGCGGTGAACGCGGAGGTCCGGTCGTTTGGGAATCGGACCGCCGTGTTCGCCGCCGATCTTGCGAATGCGGACCAAGTCAATCAGCTGATTCATACGCTGGTTCCCTTTGGGACGGTCGATGTCCTCATCAACAATGCAGGCATCGCCCCCGGAGCCGGCAGCCGCGATTATGTGACCAATCCGGTACGCTTTTGGCACCATGACGAAGCGGCTACCCGGCGCTATTTCGAGATCAATTCGATCGCGCCGTATCTGCTGGCGAGAGCGCTGGTCGCCGGCATGATCGAGCGGCGCTGGGGCCGTATCGTCAATGTGACGACCAGTCTCGGCAGCATGATGCGCGGCGGCATGGCCGGATACGGCGGGTCGAAGGCGGGTCTCGAGTCTCATACGGCCATCATGGCGGCAGATCTGGAGGGAACGGGCGTTACCGCCAATGTTCTCATTCCAGGCGGGGCTTCCAACACGCCGATGATCCCGGCGGAGTCCGGCTTCGATCGGGCGGCACTGATACAACCGGAAGCCATGGTCGCGCCGATTTTATGGTTGGCCTCCGTCGAATCCGATGGGGTTACTGCGTGCCGGTTCATCGCCGCAAAGTGGGATCCCGCGCTGCCAAACGAGACGGCGGCTCGAGAATCGGGGGCACCGGTCGCATGGAGCGAACTTGGCGCGCAGACTATTTTTCCGAAGGACAATGTTCAGAAGTCCTGATACGTGGAAAGGATGAACCTGCCATGAAACTCTACTATGCTCCCGACGCTTGTTCGATGGCATCGCACATCTGCCTCGAAGAAACGGGCGTGCCATATGAGACGTATGCCGTCGACACCCAAAGAAAGGAACATAAAGGACCGGAGTATCTTCGAATCAACAAGCACGGCCAGATCCCCGCTCTTGCGGTGGACGATACCGTGATCGTCGAGAATGTGGCGATTCAGTATTATCTTGCCAGTCGCTATCGCGAAGCCAGGTTAAAGCCGATGGATCTGATGGGAGAGGCGCGCTGGCTTTCATTTATCAGCTGGATGGCTAGTACCGTTCATGTCAGCGCGAAGCATATAACGCGCACCTATATTTATACCGACGATGAAGCCGCCCATGACTCGATCCGCAGGGTGAGCCGCGATAGTTTTTGGACCTACCTGGTTGAGATAGACCGAACCCTCGCGGACAATCAGTGGATACTCGGCGATCAATTCACGACCGCTGACGCCTATGTGCTTCCGTACCTCAATGGCGCGATCAAGTTCGGGATGCCGGTGGACGATCTCGCAAACCTCAGGGCTTGGCAAAAACGCATGCTGAACCGAAAGGCCGTGCGTGTCGTGCTCGAACGCGAGGGTAATACGCTACTTGCGGGCGCGGCGGTCGCCGGTGGCGTGTAACTGACGGGATGCTGACTTTTTCACCTTTTTCACATGAGAATGAAGAATGAATCGAGATTACCAAAATATTCATAGCGGCAGTTTTTTGACGCTGCCGACCGAAATGGTCGTTTTTGGTCTTCCCGCCGAGGAAGCCGTTCTGGCCGAACTGCAACGGCGAAACGCACGGCGCGCTTTCGTCGTTTCTACCCGTTCGCTGCAGTCGCTCGCCGACAGCCCGCTCCACCGCATCGTACGAGCGTTGGGGGCGCATCACGCGGGCACATTCGCCGAGGTGCGGGCACACGCGCCGCGCGAAGACGTGATCGCAGGCGCCCGCCAGGCACGGGAGGCGAAAGCGGACATTCTCATTGCGGTCGGCGGCGGTTCGGCGATCGATGCGGCGAAGGTCATGCAAATGTGTCTATGGTTCGACCTTTTGTCGACGCAATCGCTCGAACCGTACCTGAGCGGCGGCGACATCGAGAAACAGGGCGGCGCCACGCCCGCAACCAACGCCATACGGATGATTGCGGTGCCCACGACGCTCAGCGCCGCCGAATTCACGGCCATGGCCGGGATCACCAATTCAGAGACTAAAGCCAAACAAGCGTTCCGGCATCCGCTGTTTGGCGTTCGGCTGGTCGTCCTCGATCCATCAGCGACGCTCGACACGCCGGACTCGCTGCTGTTCTCGTCGGGCGTCAAAGCCGTGGACCACGCTGTCGAAACCTTCTGCGCCCTCAATGCGAATCCTGCGACGGAAGCCCTTTCGCTCCAAGGCTTGAGACTCTTATCGAAAGCGCTGCCGGAGATCCGCTCACGACCTTCTGAGTTGCAGCCCAGGATGAACGCGCAATTCGGCATGTGGCAAGCGATCGCTCCGTTTGTGAGCGGAGCCCACATCGGTGCGAGCCATGGACTTGGCCAAGCGATTGGATCCTCGTATCAAATTCCGCACGGCCAGACGTCGTGCATCTTGCTTCCCGCCGTCCTGCGGTGGAATGCCGCTACGAATGCCGAAAGGCACAAGGAGCTTTCGGCCGCCATGTCCAGACCGGATCGGCCGGCGGCGGATCTCGTTGCCGAACTGGTCGAGACCTTGGGCGAACCGACGCAGCTCAGATCGACCAGCGTCAAACGTTCGGACTTCGATGAGATCGCTCGTCGAGCGCTGCTTCTGGACCCCGTGAGGCGCAATCCGAGGCCGATCAATTCAGTCGACGACATCAAGGAAATTCTCGAACTCGCTTGGTAGGCGCGCGGTGAGTACGCATGATGAGTTCGCGAGCGTGGCCAAGCGCCGCGGCATGCCGGCATCGATCCGTGTTCCCTCCATCACGGATCATAATGAATCGATTATTTTCGATTAGTGGACCGGGCGCCTCGCCGGTGGCAGGCTTTCTGGCCTATGATTTCAGAACCGGAGTTCGCATTGAAGCGGTCGGCGACAATGGCCACCCGGATGCAAGGGGGAAAGAGCGGCGCCTTGCATCGCGGAGCAGAATAAGGAGAACATGAGGTGGATCTCGATTTGAAAGGCAAGCGTGCGTTGATCACGGGTGCGTCGAAGGGGATTGGTGCGGAGGTGGCACGCCGCTTTGCGGCGGAGGGGTGCGACGTCGTCATCGTCTCACGGACCGGCCGGGATCTGGAGAGTGTCGCCACGAAGATCCGCGAGAGCACCGGCCGCACTGTTCAAGTCGAGGCCGTCGATCTCTCGCGCGGCGCGAATCCGATCGAGCTGGCGAAGCGCCACGGTGACGTCGACATTCTCGTCAACAACGCCGGAGCCCTGCCGGGGGGACATGTCCTCGAGGTCGACGAGGCTGCTTGGCGCGCGGGTTGGGATCTCAAAGTGTTCGGCTACATCAACATGTGCCGCGAGTTCTATCGGGCGTTCAAGGCGCGCGGCAGCGGTACGATCGTGAATGTGATCGGCATCGGTGCCATCATGAAATATCCCTGGTACATGTGCGGCGCCGCCGGCAACGCGGCCGTGGCCGCCTTCACCAACGCGCTCGGCAGCGAAAGCCACAAGGACGGCATCCGCGTCGTCGGCGTGAGTCCCGGCCCGGTGGCCACTGAACGCGCGGGTACCGTTCTCGCCCAGGTCGGCGGCGAGGGTAGTGGAGAGACCATGGTTCAGAATGCCTTCGGCCGCGAGTGGGCCACACCCGCTCAGATCGCCAATGTCGTCGTCTTCGTGGCGTCCAGTCAAGCGTCCTACGTGAGTGGAACCGTGGTCAACGTCGATCAGGGCGTCAGTCGCATCTGACGCCGTGAGGGATCGCGCGCACCGGTCCCCCGCAACCGTGCCACCCGATGCGGTGAATGCGAACTTCTTAATTGTTTCGGAGAAAAGTTATGACTGATGCAGATGTGAGAGGACTACTGGATCGCGAGGAGATACGTGATTTGGCGCTGCGATACTGCGACGCCATCGTGCGGCGGGATGTCGACGCAGTGATGGACGTCTATGTGGAAGACGGTGAGTTCGTGGTACCGGAGCAGGCTTTCCAGGTCGACGAGAAAGCCGCGGGGTCGGAGAAAGCCGCGGGGTCGGAGAAAGCCGCGGGGTCGGAGAAAGCCGCGGGGTCGGAGAA
>Ga0137409_10004477_pt1 | contig 14641 bp, 14 predicted proteins | sample CZODoug1_16funga_FD_122059 | JGI IMG/M metagenome (GOLD analysis project Ga0137409, IMG submission 122059) | Vadose zone soil fungal communities from Angelo Coast Range Reserve, California, USA - CZODoug1_16fungal (Hybrid Assembly) | ecosystem: Environmental > Terrestrial > Soil > Vadose zone... | reverse complement strand
GATCAAATCTTCGCCATCACCGACACGATCGCGGAGCGTGTTCGAAAGATCGGCGGCATGACTCTGCGGTCCATAGGGCATATTTCGCGCTCGCAGCGCGTGCTCGATAACGATGACGACTACGTGTCGCCGCTCGACATGCTCGCAGAGCTACGTGACGACAACATGCGGATTGCCGCCGCCATGCGTGAGGTCCATGGTTTATGCGACGAGGTGAGCGACATTGCCACCGCGAGCCTGCTCGAAGTGTGGATCGATGAGACGGAAAAGAGGGTCTGGTACCTCTTCGAAGCCAGCCGCCGCGGCGACATTCCAGGACGCTGAACCGATGAGCGGGTTTGAACTCGCCGTTCAGGCAGGCAAGGAGGATTTATGAGCACAGCCGTCACCATCGGTGGGATCACCGCGCCGGACTCGGACTTGGCACGCAAGGCCCGCGCACTTGCCGAAAATGTGCACACGCAGGCGTTCATTCACCATATCCATCGGACGTACTGGTTTGCCGAGTTCCTCGCCAAGAAGCGCCAGATGACCTTCGACCGCGAGGTCGTCTATATCGCCTCGATCCTCCATGACCTGGGGCTGACCGACCGCTATTGCGCGGACAAGCGCTTCGAGGTCGACGGCGCCGAAGCCGCCGCCCGCTTCCTCGGTGAGCAGCACTATCCCAAGCTAAAGACGGACCTCGTCTGGGACGCAATCGCGCTTCACTCGTCGGACGTCGCAGCACTCAAGGCCCCGGAGATTGCGTTCGTTCATCTTGGTGCCCACGTCGATGTCATGGGCCTCAATATCGGGGAAATCTCGCCTCAGCTCATCGACGATACGCTCGCCCTCTATCCGCGGCTCGGATTCAAAAAGGCATTCACCGAGGCGCTTGCGGAAGTCGGGCGGAAGAAACCCTTCACGGCCATCGGCACCGGCATCGGTGACATCGCCCGGCGTCTCGTTCCGGGCTTTGAAGTCCCGAATGTGTGCGACCTGCTACTCAACGCGCCTTTTGAGAGCTGAGATCCCCAATGACCAAATCCAACAAAGAGATTGCCCTCGAAGTTCTGACACGCGCGTTCACAGACCGGGATCCGACGGTTGTCGAACAGCTCTTCAGCGTCAACTACAAGCAGCACAACCCGGCAATTCCTGACGGTCCAGCAGCCATCGCGAAGATGATCCCGACCCTCACGAATCTGCGCTACGAGCCGGGTATGGCGGTTGCCGAGGGTAACCTCGTCATGGTCCACGGACGCTATACCGGCTGGGGTCCAAAGCCCATGGTCGCCGTGGACATCTTCAGCGTCGAGGGCGGCAAGGTGCTCGAGCACTGGGACGTTCTCCAGGAGGAAGTGCCGATCGCCAGCACCGCGAACGGGAATCCGATGTTCACGAAGCCCCGCGAAGGCGAACTCAACCACAAGGCCTTCGTGCTCGCCGCGTTCGACGCGCTCTTCAACCGGCGAGACTACGCCGCGGCCGAGAAATTCTGGTCACCGACCTACATCCAGCACAGCGCCCATATACCGCCGGGTCGCGACGGGCTATTCAACCTCGTCAAGGCGGCACCCCCGACGCTTCGGTACGAGTCGCACCTGATCATGGCCGAAGGGGACTATGTCATCGCGCACGGGCGATTCTCCGGCCACGGCAGACCCGCGAACTGGGTCGCGTGCGACGTCCTGCGGATCGAGAACGGACTCCTGGCGGAGCACTGGGATGTGCTCCAGGACGAGTCGACACGGGCCACGTCGGTGAGCGGGCTGCCCATGTTCGGCGACAAGTTTCCCGCCTAACCGCGGGAATCGCGGGCGTGGGGCGCGCCCAGATCCCGCTCTGGCTATGAAAGTGGACGACGCCCTAGAGATGGCCGAGCAAACGGAAGTGTAAGTCGAACAGGGCGAGGTCCCGGGCACAATTGGCCAGTTGCAGCCGTATGCGGATAGCCCAGATTTCTTTGAGTTTGAAGGGGGTCTTCTGGCCGACGAGCTTTCCCTTGTTCCAGGGCTCTCGCGGCTTCGTCACAACATTGAACTGATCCATGACTGGCTCCTTTTTCGTCGAAGGGAGCCAAAGTCTGCGGCCAACGGTCGCGAACCGACCCGAAGCGGAAGTTCGGCGGATTCGTCCGAGCGTCTCGAGTGTGCCATGACCTGCCGGTGGCAGCTGAAGAATTCGCCGCGGCAAAGCTGCCATTCGAACGCGGCGAATCAGCGCTCAGAGAGGTGTTGCCCTGGAGCGAGAGTACGCGTCCGGCACTGCTCTTTACGCAGCCTTAGATTGACGCATCCGGCGCCACGTTCCTGGGCTTACCCCCACCGAAGCGTTGAATACTCGGGTGAAATGACTCTGATCGGCAAACCCACACGCGAGCGCGACGTCGAGCAACGAAAGCGCTGGATCTTTCAATAGCTGCTGTGCCTTCTCTACTCGACGCTTGAGAAGGTAGCGATAGGGTGGAATGCCAATGGAATGCCGGAAAGCTCGGGAGAATTGGCGAACCGACAGCCCGCACTCCATCGCGAGTAGTTTCAGGGAAATCTCTCCGCCTAAATCAGCATCCAAGTACTCCTTGGTTCGCCGTTCTTGCCAAGGCGCCAAGCCACCGCGCTGGAGAGGTTCGAAGGCCCGCATTCCACCATACACGCGCGCGACGTGATTGGAGAGCGCCAACGCGACATGGTCAACGAATAGGGCACCTACCTCTTCAGGTTTCGCAAGTGCTGGCCGCAGCGACAAGAGTAAATTTTCGACAGTCGAGTCCCGGATGCAATTACCAGGATCGACGTGGAGTTCATCGACGGGCGATACGCCCGCCTCCTCGGCAAGCCCGCTCAGAGCCCTGCGTGGTAGATACATGTGCATGACGTGAAACGGGTCTTGCAGGTCAACAACCGGATCGCGCCGCAGGTCGTGAATCAGGATCACGCCGGCTCGACGGTCTGCTAATTGAACATGGCGCCCTTCGTAAAAATATTCGCATCGCGGGCACTCGCGCAAGCGCAACTGCACCAAGTAAGCGTCATCGTAAGGAATGGGTGCCGTTATCCCGTGATGCTCCGCGCCCCGAATCTCAGTTAGAGCTAGGGTCGATTTGTAGAGCTTCCTGCTAACCAGCCTTGGCGCCTCAGGCGTGCGAAAGGCGACCAGGGGATTTCTATAGTCGGGTGATGAAGCCAACCTAGCCTCCGGATTCAGCGCGTAATCATATTCCAATTTCCACAGTAGCCGGTTAGCACTAACCAAGTAGTGACCAGATTCGGCAAAACATGTCCCAAGCGTGACATACAGCGCGGCTCTGGCACAGGAACATTCGCTCATGAACGAACAGAACCTGGATCAAAAACGGATTGCTGCCCGAGTTACGCCTGGCGACCTGGGAACCCAGGCCGCAAAAGACCTCTCGGAAGCGCTTAACGCTTTACTCGCGGACATATTCGCCTTGTATCTAAAGACAAAGAACTTCCACTGGCACGTATCTGGTTCGCACTTCCGTGACTATCACCTGTTACTGGATGAGCAGGCCGCGCAAATCTTTGCCACGACAGATGTCATAGCAGAGCGAGTTAGAAAAATCGGCGCGCGAACCCTCCATTCGATCGGTGAGATATCGCGGCGGCAGCGAGTACGGGACAACGACGCAGACGATATCGCAACGCCTGACATGCTGGTTGAGTTGAAGAACGACAACCAACAACTCGCATCGTATCTGCGTGAAACACACGGGTTGTGCGACGAATACGGCGATGTGGCGAGTGCGAGCTTGCTTGAGAACTGGATCGACGAGGCTGAGCAACGAGTCTGGTACTTGTTTGAGGCGAGCAGGGTAGACCGAGGATTGGTGCGCTGACATGCCTCTCTGTCTTGCATACGAATTCGCTCATTTTTGAGCGTTTATTGGAGAAAGGAAGTCATCATGGCTGATATCGCAAGTGCTGCATTGGTGTCTATCGTTCTGGTGCACGGCGGCTTCGTGGATGGATCGGGCTGGGAAGACGTCTACAAGGTTCTGAAGAAGGACGGATATAACGTGGCCGTCGTCCAGAACCCGACCTTATCGCTCGCCGACGACGTGGCGGCAACGAAACGCGTGATCGCGCAGCAGAACGGCCCGGTCGTTCTGGTCGGCCACTCCTATGGCGGTGCGGTGATTACCGAGGCCGGCAACGATCCCAAGGTCACACGCCTGGTCTACATCGCAGCCTTTGCTCCGGACAAGGGTGAGTCCGTCGCCTCGCTCATCAAGGATCCCGTGCCGGGTGCGCCCGTCCCGCCGATCCTGCCGCCGCAGGACGGCTATCTGTCTCTCGACAGCGCAAAGTTCGCCGCCTCCTTCGCGGCCGACGTGGGCAAGGAGAAGGCCGAGTTCATGGCCAACTCGCAGGTTCCCTGGGGCGTGGAGGCGCTCAACGGGGCGATCAGCGAACCCGCGTGGAAGACCAAGCCGAGCTGGTACCTGATCGCGACCAAAGACAAGATGATTCCCCCCGCGGCCCAGCACGCCATGTCCAAGCGCGCGGGCTCAACGGTCGTCGAAGTCCCGGGTAGTCACGCGATCTACGTTTCGAAGCCCAAAGCGGTGGCCGCGTTCATCGAAAAAGCCGCAAAGAGCGTGAAACTAGCGGCGAACTAGACGTGCCGAGCCGTCGGTAGACTCCTGACCGGGAGCACGCCGGCGGCTCACTTCGGTTAGATCCCCGAGTGGCTGCTACTGGCCGATAGCTGACGTCCGCAAATGACCGCTCTCGACCCTGACCGGTCGTTCAATTCGTTAGCCGATACCCTTACCGCTACCCGTTCGACGCGATTCGCGCGGGCGGGCCGGAGCGCTACGTGGTGTTTGGCGACGAGATCTAGTCGACCCGCAGGAGATCTGGCGGAGAGAGGACTGCGACCCGGGCTAGCCGGTCCGGGGGTCCTCGATCCGCTCGTGACCGAAGAAGCCGCTCCGGAACCCCTTGGCGTAGTCGTCGATCCCGACCTGAAGGTACGTGTCGAGAGGGGTGCCTAGCGCGCGTGCGCGCTGCCCGTCAGCGACTCCCCGGAGATAAACCCCTGACGGGCGCTTATCGTCGGGCGGACGCCCATTTCCAGCGAGCGGTAACCCCATCGGATCTTCGCTCCAAGCAATGACGACGCTCTCAGGTCGTCCCGGCGGAGTCGCTTCCCAGGGCGAATTCAAAGCACAGGCCGTTGCAGAAGGCGCAAGCATCCAGCTCCCGTACTTCCGACTCGAGCATCGGCGATTTCATTTCGAGGAAGCAGGAGACGGCTTGCCTGGCGGTATTGAAGCTGACGGCATAGGACTTTACCGGCCCTGAGGGGCCGGACAGTCCCACGAGCGCGCTTCGCACTGCATCCATATCGGGCTTGGCCCGAAGGCGCTTAAGAGCCTGTAATACTTGCTGATTGTCCACGGCGTGAGCGATCAAGCGGAGGATTGGAGTCCCTAAGATGTAGAACGAAATTTCGCCCCAAAGGGTTCCATCAAGATACGCGAGCGATTGCTTCTCACCGCCGGGCGAAAAAAAACCGCGCTCGAAGGCGCGGTTTCATTGGGGCCGCCTTGTCAGCTCAGTCTGATCGGCACGTAGATCTTGTTGCCTTCGCGCTGGATGAGAAGGGCGACGCTGCCGCGCGACTTGTCGACGAGACGGCGCAGCTGGTCGACGCTCTTCACGGGCTGATTGTTGAACGCGAGTATGACGTCGCCGGCCTGGACGCCCGCCCGCGCGGCGGGACCTTCGGCCTGCTCGACCAGGAGCCCGCCCTCGGACTCGATCTGTTTGCGCTCATCCTGGGTGAGCGGGCGCACCGCCACGCCGAGCTTGCTAGGCGTGGCCTTGGCGGGCGCCTCGGCCTTCGCGACCTTCTCGGCCGGCGCTTCGCCGAGCGACGCGCTCAGCTGCTTGGTGTCGCCCTGCCGCCAGATCTTGAGCTTCACCTCGGTTCCGGGGCGCGACTCGCCGATGATGCGCGGCAGGTCGATCGATTTCTCGATGTCGCGCCCGTCGACCGCGAGGATGATGTCGCCGGTCTTGATCCCGGCCTTCTCGGCGGGACTCTTGGCCTCGACCGAGGCGACCAGCGCGCCCTGCGGCTTCTTCAAGCCGAAGGACTCGGCCAGCTCCTGGCTCACGCCCTGGATGGTGACACCCAGCCGTCCGCGGGTGACCTTGCCGTACTTCTGCAGATCGGTCTTGACCTTCATCGCCACTTCGATGGGAACGGCAAACGACAGCCCCATGTAGCCGCCGGTGCGGCTGTAGATCTGGGAATTGATGCCGATCACCTCGCCCGCCATGTTGAACAGGGGGCCGCCGGAATTGCCGGGATTGATCGCGACGTCGGTCTGGATGAAGGGCACGTAGTTTTCGTCGGGCAGCGAGCGCGACTTGGCCGAGATGATGCCCGCGGTGACGGTATTCTCCAGGCCGAAGGGCGAGCCGATCGCCGCGACCCACTCGCCGACCTTCGACTTCGAAGCTTCGCCGATGCGCACGACCGGCAGGTCCTTGGCGTCGATCTTGACCAGCGCCACGTCGGTACGACGGTCGACGCCGATCACTTTTGCCTTGAACTCTCGCTCGTCGGTGAGCTTCACCGTGACCTCGCTCGCGTCGTCGACGACGTGCGCGTTGGTCAGGATGTAGCCGTCGGGGCTCACGATGAAGCCCGAGCCCACGCCCTTGCGTATGCCATCACCCTGGGGCATGGGAATCTGGAAGCGCCGGAAGAATTCGTAGAACGGATCGCCGGGCTCGCCGGGGGTCTGAGGTTGCTGCGCCTGGGCCTGCACCTTGGCGGTGGTGCTGATGTTGACCACCGCCGGCCCGTATTGCTCGACCAGAGCGGTGAAATCCGGGAGCGCCCGGCCGGGCGTCGATATCTGAGCCTTGGGAGTCTGGGCCTGAGACGAGGAGATGGGGGAAAGCCCGCCGCTGTCGCATCCCAGGATCGCTGCCGCGGTCCACGCGGTCAGCGCGAGTGCAAGGGTTCTACCTGACATGCCGTCTCCCGAATGTATTTGGATAAGCGACTTGGGCAGCGGCTTCTCGGCGAAGTTCCGCGCCGGTCGAGGTGACACATTTTGTTACGCTCGCGGCGCTCCGGAGCCGACGGCAGCCCGACGGGCTCACTCCTGGGCGGCGGGCTTTGCCTGCAGGGCCTGCTGCCGCGCCAGCTGCTCGGTGCGCGCCTTTTTCAGGATCTCGGCGCATTCCTGCGCGCCGATGCGCAACGCGAGCTCGATCGCCGTGTCGCCGCTATTGCTGACGATGTTGACGTCGGCCCCGTTCCTGAGCAGCAGATCGACCATCTTGGTGTCGCCGCGGGCCGCGGCGTACATCAGCGCGGTGTAACCGTTCTCGGCCACCAGATTGGGATCGAAATTCTGGGACAGGATCTTCTGGGCGTAGACGAGGTTGCCCTTCTCGATGGCGTAGAACAGCACCTTGACGCCCTCGGCGCTCTGCTCCTTGGGCCTTTTCTCCAGACCCGTGGGAAGGAGGTCGACGACGTAATTGATGAGCGAGAAGCCGACCATGGTCGCCATGGCGATGATCAGCGGCGTGGTCGAGATGCCCAGGCTGTCGGCCACCTCGCCGGGCATGTTCGCCGCCACGGCGAGGAGCACGACCAGGAAAAAGAACTGGAACTTGAGGTAGAGGAACAGTGCGATGAAAACCGTCAGCGCCAGCGTGCCGAGCAGGAGGTCCCGGTTGATGTTGAATTGCTCGAGGAAGTCCTCGGGCAGATTGGCGAGGGTCGCGGTGAGCGCGACCAGCACCACCAGCGAGATTTCCCTTACCCGTTTGGTCTTCCACTTCATGGGGTCTCCCTGACACGGGCTCCAGCCGCGGCTATTATAGTTGAGCCGCGCACGCGGCTACGCGCAACTCCGAAAAAGGCAGTGGAATGAGCAAGGCATTCACCCGCGAGAACGACGCGTCCGAAGAGGAGCTCGAGGTCGAGCCCCGAATGCCCCCGGGGGCCAAGAACTACATCACGCCCGCGGGATATGCCCGCCTGAAGTCGGAGCTGAAGGCCCTGGTCGAAACCGAGCGACCCGAGCTCGTCAAGACGGTCGCCTGGGCCGCCAGCAACGGCGATCGCTCGGAAAACGCCGATTACCTCTACGGAAAGAAGCGGCTCCGCGAGATCGAGCGGCGAGTCCACTTTCTCATGAAGCGCCTGGAGGCGGCCGAAGTGGTCGATCCCCGCGAGCAGGACCAGGACCGGGTCTTTTTCGGCGCCACGGTGACCTACGGCGATGCCTCGGGCAAGCAGCATACGGTAAGCATCGTCGGTACCGACGAGGTGGATCCGGCGCACGGGCGCGTGTCCTGGGTGTCGCCCGTGGCCAGCGCCCTGCTCAAGGCGCGCAAAGGCGAATCGGTGACGATCAAGACACCGGCCGGGAATGAAAGACTGGAAATCCTAGAGATTCGGTACGAAGAGTTGCCCTGAGCCTCAGTTGGACCGCTCGGTCGGCGGCGCACCCGCGGCCGTAGCCGCTGAGACGCTGGCGAAGTCCCCCGCTTTGACGACGGAGAGCCTGGCCGGGTCGATGTGGCGCCGCAGAGCCTCGACCACCGTTTGCGGGGTCAGCGCGGCGACCCGCCGCTCGAGGTCCTCGTCCCAGAGGAAAGTGCGCCCCAGGACCAGGTAGGACACGAGGCGACTGGCGACGGACCCGTCGTTCGACCGGGCGAGCGCCCGCGCCTGAAGGAAGCCCTTCTTGCCGGCCTCGACCTCCTGCGCCGTGAAGCCTTCGGCGAGCGCCCTGCGGATCTCATCGTTGAGCGCGGCCTCGACCCGCGCACGGTTTTGCGGGGCGTAGATGGCAAAGGCGCCGAAGGCGCCGCGCGGGTAGAAGCTGTCCGCAGAAAGGAACGAACCGACGCTGTAGGATAAGCCTTCCTTCTCCCGGATGCGCCGAGTCAGCCGCGAGTCCGACGAGCCGCCGAGCATGTAGTTGCCGAGGAGCAGGGCGGGATAGTCGGGATCGTCGTCGCGCAGCTTGAGCAGCACTCCGGCGCGCAGCGCCGCGTTCGCCTTGTCGGGCGTTTCGATGGCGTTGTCCATTGGGGGGACGTCGGCGACCTGCAGCGGTATGCGCGCGTAGGGCCGCGGGCTCTTCCAGTCGCCGAAGAGCTCCTGCGCGAGACGCGTGACCTGTTCCGGGTCGAAATCGCCGACGACCGACAGCTCGCTGTCGGATGCGCCGTAGAAATCCGCGTAGCAGCGCTTGACGTCCTCCAAGGTTAGCCCCTTGACGCGCGCGCTGCGCTCCTCGAGCGAGGTCGTGTACAGCCAATGGGTCGGGGGGTAGGGATTCAGGTGGCGCGTGAGGGCGAGCCCGGCGAGCGCGCTCGGATCGCTTTTTTGCGTGTCGATGCCGGTGAGCGTGGAGCGGCGCAGCTGCTCGAACTCATCGCTCGGAAACGACGGCTGGCGCAGCACCTCGGCCATCAGACGCAGGGTCTCGGGAAGGCTTTCGCGGACGGTCTCCACCGAGCCGCCATCGCCGTCGACCGCGACGTTCGACTTGAGGCGGTCGAACTGGTTGCGCAGCTGCTCGCGCGAGTTCTTCCGCGTGCCGCGCAGGAGCATGCCGCTCGCGACCCCGCAGGCCGCGGCTCGATTCGCCTTGCTTTGCTCGTCGCCCCACTGCAGCGCGAGCTGCGCCACCACGGTGCCGCCTCGCGTCTTCTTGGGCAGGAGCGCGAGTTTCATACCGCCGGGGAGGGTCTTGCGGATCACGCGGGCCTCGATATTGGCGGGGGTGGGATTGAAATCCTCGCCCTGGGCCACCGCGGCGGAGCCGCGGTAGTCCTTCAGCGCGGCAGCTAGGTCGGGTACCGCGGGGATGTCTGCGCGGTCGGGCGACTGGGTCGGAAAGAACATTCCCAGCGTGCGGTTGGCCGGCTTGAGGTAGTGGGTCGCGACGGCCTGGACCTCCGCCGCGGTCACCTTCTTGAGGCGGTCGCGGTGCAGAAAAAGCACCCGCCAGTCGCCGATGGCGGCGCACTCGGACAGCGCCATGGTGAGCTCACGCGAATCGGCGAGCGTCAGCTCGATATCGTTGAGGAGCCGCATGCGTGCGCGCTCGACCTCCCCCTCGGTCGCGGGCTTGGCCGCGAAGCCTTCGAGGACTCCGAGCAGGGCGTCGCGCGCCGCATCGATCGACGCGTCCTGCCTCACATTCGCGCCGAAGTACGCGAAACCGGCTTCGCGCAGCTGCCGCTCGGTGCCGAACGCGGAGCTCGCGAGGCCCGTTTCCACCAACGTCTTGTGCAGCCGCCCCGAAGGCACGTGATTGAGCAGCGCGACGAGCACGTCGACGGCCGCGTATTCGGGAAGGGTTCCCGGGGGCATGTGGTACAGGGCCGAGACGATCTGCACGTCGCCCGCGCGGCGCAGCGTGACCGTGCGCTCGCCGTCCTGGGTCGGCTCGACGGTGTAGGTGGCGCGCAGGGCGCGCCCGGGCTTCGCGATCGCGCCGAAGCGCCTTTGCGCGAGCCCGAGCGCCGCGCGCTCGTCGATCTTCCCTGAGATGAGCAGCACCGCGTTGTCCGGCTGGTAGTAGTTGCGGTAGAACGCGCGCAGCCGTTCGATCGGCACGTTCTCGATGTCCGAGCGCGAGCCGATGGTGGTGTGGCCGTAGTTGTGCCAGAGATAGGCGCTCGCGGCGACGCGCTCGCGCAGCACGGAGAAGGCGCTGTTCTCCCCCGACTCGAATTCGTTGCGCACCACGGTCATCTCCGCGTCGAGATCCTTGCGTGCGATCGACGCGTGGATCATGCGATCGGCCTCGACCTCGAGCACGTAATCGAGCGTCTTGTCGCTCGCCGGAAAAGTCCCGTAGTAGTTGGTGCGGTCGACCGAGGTGCTGCCGTTGTAGCGCACCCCGCGTTGCTGGAAAGCGGGCTTGATGTCCGGAAAGCGCTTGGTCCCGCGAAACATCAAGTGCTCGAGCAGATGCGCCATCCCGGTCTCGCCGTAGCCTTCCTGGCGCGAGCCGACGAGATAGGTGACGTTCACCGTCATGGTGTCGATCGACCGGTCCGGGATGAGCAGGACCCTGAGCCCGTTCGCCAGGCGGTATTCGGTGACACCTTCGACCGAGGTGACCCGTACCGGTGCGCCCGCCCGCGAGTCTCGTGCCGCGGGTTCGGCCGACGCGGGCGGCAGCGCCAAAAGGAGCAGCGCGGACAGGAGAGCGGCTTTTCTGAACATCATCGGATTCCGCGTTTAGAGACAGGGCGCTTCGAGACAAGTTCCATTCTACCCGTACTCCCGGCCTGCCCAGGCGTCAGCGGGCGGCGCGCGCTCGGTCCGCGCGCTCGCGTGCGGCCGGGTGGGTCGAAAGATAATCCGGGATGTCGGCGCCCGCCCTCCTCCCTTGCTCCATCCGCAGGAGGATTGCGCCGAAGGACTCGGGCGGAACGCCGTGGCGTTTCAGGTAATCGATCGCAAAGTCGTCGGCTTCGCGCTCGAAGTCGCGCGAGTACTTGGCCTGGAGGAGGATCGCGGGCAGCGCGGTGGCGAGCGAGGCGATCGAGGTGAGATCTCCCGTGACGACCGCCACCAGCAGCACGGTCGCCGAATCCTGCAGCAGCCGCCGCAAGCCGTGGCGCTGGCGCAGATGCCCGATCTCGTGGGCGAGGACCGCGACGAGCTCGTCGTCGTTTTTCGCGAGCTCGACCAGTTGATCGGTGACCACGACCTCGCCCGAAGGGAGCGCGAAGGCGTTGGCCCCGAGTCGCTTGCTCGATCGCAGCTCGAGCCGGTATCCGTCCGCGCCCTCGATGCCGGAGATCATTTTCGCAAACAGCGCCCGCATCTTTTCCTGTCGCGCGGGCGGGAGCTTCGAGGGCGTGAGCAGAACCCGGTCGAGTCCGGCGAGCGCGTCGCGACCGATCGCGGTCTCGATCGAGGGAGGCAGGGCCGACGCCACCTGCTTCGCCAGCGCCGGAATGCCGTAGGTGATGCCCGCCCAGAGCGCCGCTGCGGTCAGCGCCAAAGCGAGGAGCGCGTACCCGTACCTGCTTTCCCACAAGTGGATCAGGCGCCCGGGCGCTTCCGACGGCAGCGTGGCGAAGATCGCGTCCACCGCGTCGTTGTCCGCGGTCTCGCACTGCGAACCGTCCGGAAACTGCAGATGGCGCTTGGTGTTTCCCACGCGCGGAGAGGGCCGTACCTCCGCGATGGGGCAACTGAAGTCGATACCCTCGCCGATCACGCGCAGGCGCCCCGAGGGCTCCGCCCATATTCGGACTTCCCGCTGCTGCGACGTCTTTCCGTCGTAGTAGCGCGCCCTGAAGGGCGTCATAGGCCGAAATCGAATCCCAGCAGGTCGCTCGCCTCGTCGCCGATCGCTCCGACCTGCTCCTGCGCGGCAGCGAGGAACGCGCCGATTTCTCCGCCGGGTTGGAGCGAGATTCGCTTGAGCTGATAGCGCGCCGTGCGCACGGCCGCCCACGGCGCGAGCAGGCCGGCGGTAAAGATCACGCCCAGACTGTTGACGAAGTAAAGCTTGAACAACCCTCCGGTCGTCCAGCCGCAGTCGAAGCGCAGGCCGCCGAGCCGCGTGCTCTTCCAGGTAAGCCTCGCGACGGCGCCGTCGCGATACGCCGCGAACCAGATGTAAAGCGGAAGGGCGCCGACGCCGAGCGTGAGGACCGATCCGGCGAGGAACAGCACGAACATCAGCGCCGCCTTGAGGTAGACGAGGAGGTAGGCCCTGTAGGTGGCGTCGAATGCGAACGGCGTTGTCCCGTAGGAGCTGTGCCCCACGAAAAAACGCCTCTTGCAGTACGCGTAATACGGATAAAGCAGGCCGAGTGTGAGCGGGACCAGGACGACCGGCAGGACGAGGAGCCGGGCCATTTCCCAATAACCGGCACGAAAATCGAAGCGCACGTTGCGGTGGGCCGAATTCACGGCGTTGAAGCGCGAGGCGCGCACGATGAGCCACGGCAGCACGCCGAGGAATACGAGCGCCATCGCGAGCCCGGCCAGCGGGTTGATTTTTCCGACCAGGGAGTAGACCACGAAGCCGGCGAGGACGACGATCCGGCCCTTGAGGATCGCCTTCGGGTCCGCCAGGTACTCGAAGGCCGAATCCTCGAGCAGGGTGTTGCCGTAGAAATAGCGCTTGCGCCGGACTTTCGCCCACGCCGAATAGATGCCCAGCGTGACGATGGACAGGCAGATATTGACGATCCAGATGCGGAAATACTCGCCGGCCCGGCCGGTGAACCTGAGCGGAACGACGTCGCCTGCGGCGGACAGCGCCGCGTCGGATGGATGTGCCACGAGCGCTCCCTGATTCTTGTCGTCGGCAGCCGCGCGGATGCAGCCGCCAGCATAGACGTTCGTTCCCCCGGGCTCAAGGAATTCCGGAACTGCGCTATATTCGATCGATGTCCCAGGCGCGGCCCGGCGGGACTTGAACGGCCTGGAATCCAGCCCCATATCCTTGCGCTGGGGCGAGCAGGAGGCGGGCAATGACTACCACGACGACCAAGGAAACCCTGGGTTTCCAGACGGAGGTGAAGCAGCTGCTTCACCTCATGATCCACTCCTTGTACGGCAACAAGGAGATCTTCCTGCGGGAGCTGATTTCGAACGCTTCCGACGCGGCCGACAAGCTGCGCTTCGAAGCCCTCTCGGACAACGCCCTGTACGGGTCCGACGCCGATCTGAAGATCCGCGTCTCCTACGACAGGCAGGCGCGGACCATCACGATCTCGGACAACGGCGTGGGCATGTCGCGCGATGAGGTCGTGAACAACATCGGCACCATCGCGAAGTCGGGGACGCGCGAATTCTTCCAGTCGCTCACGGGCGACCAGGCGAAGGACGCTCGCCTCATCGGGCAGTTCGGAGTGGGCTTCTATTCTTCGTTCATCGTCGCCCAGCGCGTGACGCTCGTGACACGCCGGGCGGGGCTTCCGGCCGGCGAGGCGGTGCGCTGGGAATCGGAAGGAGGTGGGGAGTACACCGTCGAGGCCACGGAGAAGGAAGGCCGCGGCACCGACGTCGTCCTGCATTTGCGCGAGGGAGAGGACGAGCTGCTCTCGGAGTGGAAGCTGAAGGAGATCGTGCGCAAGTATTCCGATCACATCGCCATCCCGATCGTGATGAAGAAGATGAAGTGGGACAAGGAGAAATCGCAGGAGATCGCCACCGACGAGGACGAGACGGTCAACCAGGCGAGCGCCTTGTGGGCGCGGGCCAAATCGGAGATCAGCGAAGGGCAGTATCAGGAGTTCTACAAGCACGTCGCGCACGATCCGGAGGCGCCGCTCGCCTGGAGCCACAACCGCGTCGAGGGCCGCCAGGAGTACGTGCAACTCCTCTACATTCCGGCGCGCGCGCCCTTCGACCTCTGGGACCGGCACGAGCGCCGCGGCTTGAAGCTCTACGTGCGGCGCGTGTTCATCATGGACGACGCGGAACAGCTGCTGCCGGCGTATCTGCGCTTCGTGCGCGGCGTGGTCGATTCGAACGACCTGCCGCTCAACATCTCGCGCGAGATCCTGCAGGAGAGCCGCGACATCGAAGCGATCCGCGCCGGCTGCACCAAGCGCGTCCTCGGCCTGCTCGAAGACCTCGCCGAGAACCAGAAGGACAAGTACGC
>Ga0137409_10004475_pt1 | contig 14648 bp, 12 predicted proteins | sample CZODoug1_16funga_FD_122059 | JGI IMG/M metagenome (GOLD analysis project Ga0137409, IMG submission 122059) | Vadose zone soil fungal communities from Angelo Coast Range Reserve, California, USA - CZODoug1_16fungal (Hybrid Assembly) | ecosystem: Environmental > Terrestrial > Soil > Vadose zone... | reverse complement strand
CGACACCGGCGGGGCCGACTGGGGTATCAAGACCGCCATCGAAACCGGACATATCGTCGGTCCACGGCTTTATATCGCCGGCCAGTCGATCGGCCCCACCGGCGGCCATTCGGATTCACGCCGGCGCACCAATCGGGGCGGCGAATGCGTCTGCTGCAACGGCCTGCAATTCAAATCCGCCATCGCCGATGGCGTTGATGAAGTCCGCAAATCCGCGCGCGAGCAGATGCGCCAGGGCGCCGACCATGTGAAGATCATGATGTCCGGCGGCGTCGCCTCGCCCTACGATCCGCTCGACAGCCTGCAATTCTCCGATGGCGAAGTCAGCGCGGCGGTGGAAGAGGCAACCGCGTTCGGGCGCTACGTCTGCGCCCACGCCTACTCGGCGGAGGCCATCACCCGCGCCGCGCGCCTCGGGGTGCGCACCATCGAGCACGGCAATCTGATCGACGACGCCAGCGCCAAGGCGATGGCGGAAAAGGGAATGTATTTGGTGGCGAACCTCGTCACCTACTACGCCATGAAAGAGCGCGCCGCCCAGTGGGGCATGATCGGCGAAAGCCTCGCCAAGAACGAAATCGTGCTGCAGGGCGGGCTGAAGTCGCTGGAGATCTGCAAGCGCCACGGCATTCCGGTCGCCTATGGCAGCGATCTGTTGGGCGAGTTGCATTGGGACCAGTCGAAGGAGTTCACCATCCGCCAGGAGGTGGTCTCGCCGATCGAGATCATTCGCTCGGCGACCACGATCGGTGCCGAGGTCCTGCGCATGCCGGGCAAGGTGGGCACATTGCAGCCAGGCGCCTTTTCCGACGCCATCGTCGTCGACGGCAATCCGCTGAAAGACCTTGCGCTGCTTGGCGATCAGGGCAAACATCTCTCCGTGATCATGAAGGCGGGTATCTTGCACAAGAACCGGCTGAATTGATCGCAGGCGCGCGTAGAGAGGCGATCGTGACCGTCGTACCCGAATGGACCTCATCACGCTTTGTCGGCCGCATGGCGCTTCGAGCAGCGGCTGGCGTGTCGCTTGCGTATATCCTGCTGCCAATGTTTTTCGTGATCTGGCTGGCGTTCTTCGCACAGGAAATTCCGTCGTTCCCCCCGGAAGGCTATTCGCTGAAATGGTTCCGCGCCATTCCCGGCAACGACAGGTTCGTCACCGGATTTCTCCTCAGTCTGCAGGTCGCTGTGGTCTCGACGGCGATCGGCCTGGCCATCGGCGTTCCCGCCGCCGTTTGCCTGGTGCGAGGGCGCTTCACCGGACGCGAGGCGGTGAACAACCTCTTGTTGCTGCCGCTGATCGTGCCGGGCATCGTGCTCGGCATCGCGCTGTATGTCTTCCATGTCGAAACCGAGATCGCGACCGGCTGGCCGATCCTCGGTTCACTCGGCGGTCTGGTCGCCGGTCACGTCTTGATCGCGATACCCTGGACGGTGCGCCTCATCACCGCGAGCCTCGTCGGCATGGATCGCGCCGTCGAGGAAGCGGCGCAAAGCCTGGGCGCCGATCGCCTGATCACCTTCCGGCGCATCACCCTGCCCGCCATCTTGCCGGGCATTGTCGCGGCATCCCTGTTTGGCTTCATCGCCTCGTTCGGGAATCTGGAAATGAGTCTGTTCCTGGTCGGTCCCGGCCGCACCACCCTGCCGATCGCGATCCTGCAATATCTCGAATGGAAGATCGACCCGACCATCGCGGCGGTGTCGGTTCTGCAGATCCTGTTTATCGGCGGAGCCATGCTGTTGACCGATCGCTTCGTCAACATCGGCCGCGTGGTCTGACGATGGCGCGCCTGCAGCTGACCGGCATCACCAAGCGCTACGGCGACTTCAAGGCCACCGATGACGTTTCGCTCGACATTGCCGATGGCGAATTCCTCGTCCTGCTCGGCCCCTCCGGCTGCGGCAAGACCACGACCTTGCGCATCATTGCCGGCTTCATCGAGCCGACGTCCGGCCGCGTGCTGTTGGACGAACGCGACATTACCGCGCTGCCGCCATGGAAGCGCAACGCCGGCCTCGTGTTCCAGAGCTATGCGCTGTTTCCACACATGACGGTGGCCGAGAACATCGCCTTCGGCCTCGAGATGCGCAAGATGCCGAAGGCGGACATGGCGCCGAAGATCACCGAGGCATTGCGCCTGGTGCGGCTCGATCATCTCAGCGACCGGCTGCCGCGACAATTGTCCGGCGGCCAGCAGCAGCGCGTGGCGCTGGCCCGCGCGCTGGTTTTCCGGCCCGATGTGCTGCTGCTCGATGAGCCGCTGTCCAATCTCGACGCCAAGCTGCGCCAGGACGTGCGCGTTGAAATCCGCGAACTGCAACGCAAACTCGGATTGACCACCGTGATGGTGACCCACGATCAGGAGGAGGCATTGACCATGGCCGACCGCCTCGTCGTCATGAGCGAGGGCCGTATTCGCCAGATCGGATCGCAGCAGGATCTCTACGAACGCCCGGCGGAAAAATTCGTCGCGGATTTCGTCGGCCGCTCCACCTTCATCGGCGGCCGCATGGATGGCCCCGGGCGCTTCGTCTCGGTTGGCGGCCTCGTCGTCGCCTGCGAAGGCACCGGCACCGGCAGCGCCTCGCTCGCGCTGCGCCCCGAGCGTCTTGCGCTGACGAGCGCTGCGGCGCCGGCGATGGACAACAGCTTTCCCGGAGCGGTGGAATTCATCTCCTATCTCGGATCGCAGGTGGATCTGCACGTACGCCTGTCGCCGCTGGAACGGGTCATCGTGCAGATCCAGAACCGGCCGGAACAACCCCTGCCGGTGATCGGAGAACAGGTCCACATCGGCTGGAGCAAATCGACCGGCCGCGTATTCCAAGCATAACTTCTCTGCCAACCAGTCAACGTCCCGGAGGCACCCACCATGACCCAATCGAAATCCCGCCGCGAAGTCCTGCTCGGCGCAGCAGCACTTGCCGGCGCCGCCAGCCTGCCGCGCCCGGTATCGGCGCAGCCGAAAGGCCGCATCGTTGTCGGCACCTGGGGCGGCGACTACGCCCGTCTGCTCAACAAGAATATCGAGGCGCCGCTGCTCATCAAGGACGGCTGGGAGGTGGTGCAGGATCAGGCCGGCGACCCCGAACGGCGCTCGAAAATGCTTGCCGAAAAGCGACTGCCGCGCGGCACTTCGGATGTGCAAGGTCTTTCGGCGCTCAACATGTACCAGATGGAGGACGCCGGCACCGTCCTGCCGATCGACTACGGCAAGCTCAAGAACGCCGGCAATCTGCTGCCGGCGATGAAGTATCCCTACGGCGTCGGCCACATCTATTCGGGCAAGGTCGGCATCTACAATCCGAAGGTGATCACCACAGCGCCCGTCAGTTACAAGGACGTGTTCGATCCCAAACACGGCAACAAGCTCGGCATCATCGACATCCAGTACCAATACACGCTGGTCTGCGCGGCGCTCGCCGCCGGCGGCAAGGTCAACGATATCGAGCCCGGCAAGAAACTGCTGCTGGAATGCAAGAACGCCGGCATGCGGATTTATCCGACCAACGAGGCCTTCGCCCAAGGCCTGAAGTCGGAGGAATTTGGCGTCGGCGTGATGTGGAAGGCGCGCGTCGTGCAGTGGCAGAACGCGGGTATTCCCGTGACCGCCGTCGCGCCTGCGGAAGGCGCGCTTGCCTACGTCTCGGGCTTCGTCATCCCGAAGAACTCGCCGAACAAGGACGGCGCCTACGCCTATCTGGACGCCATGCTGGACAAGAGCGCGCAAGAAGCATTTGCCGTGGACATGGGCTACAATCCCACCGTCAGCAACGCCGTGGTCGCGCCCGATCTCAACCAACGCATCGGCTTCACCCCCGACGAGGTCAAGAAACTCGTCGATCTCGACTACGACCACATGAACAAGAACGACGTCCCATTCAAGGAATGGTGGGACAAGGTGCTGAAGAGCTGAGAGTGCGCTGCTCACCGCGCTTGCGAATTGAATGGACGCCCCTTTCTCTTACCCTCCCCTGGAGGGGGCCCTTCGAGGGGTGAGGAGAAAAATTGGCGAAACAACCGATGGCCGCGACGGCTCCAGCGCAATTCCATTCAGACGAAAGGCCGACGTCGTTGCTCTCAGCCACGACGCTGGTCGGGCCGGCGACGGTGTTCGTGGCCGCCGGTCTATTGGTGCCGCTGGCGATCCTGTTCCGCTACAGCTTCAATAGTTTCGAGCCGCGGCGCATGATGGTGGAGACGTTCACGCTCGACAACTACGTCAAGTTTTTCGCCGATCCCTACTACACCGGCGTGCTGTGGACGACGTTGCGCGTGGCCGCGCTGTGCACCGTCACCTGCGTCATCATGGGTTTGCCGCTCGCTTACGTGCTGGCGCGCACCCAGTCGCGGTTCAAGAATGTGCTGATCATGCTGGTGGTGCTGCCGCTGTTCGTCGGCAACGCCGTGCGCGCGGCCGGGTGGATGACCCTGTTCGGCTCCAAGGGTTTTCTCAACGTCACCTTGATGCAGTTCGGCGTCATCACCGAGCCGCTGCAGATCATGTATACCGAGAGCGCCGTCGTTGCCGGCATCATTGCCGTCAATCTGCCCTACATGGTGCTGACCTTGCAGAGCGTGATCGAAGGCATCAACCGCAATGTCGAGGAGGCCGCCTTCAGTCTCGGCGCCGGGCCGATCACGATGTTTCGTCGCGTGCTGTTGCCGCTGTCGCTGCCGGGCATCCTCGCCGGCACCATCCTGACCTTCATCCTCGGCATGAACGCCTATGCGACCCCTGTCCTGCTCGGCGGCCCCAAATTCAAGATGATGGGGCCGCTGGTTTACGGACAGTTTCAGCTCAACAACTGGCCGTTTGGCGCTTCCGTCGCGTTCGTGCTGATGGCGGCAACGCTGGGGCTGACGGCGACGGCAAATATCCTGGTACAGCGCCGGTTTCGGCGATGACAATTGAAAGGGGCTTGTGATGACGGTTGGCGTCGGCGGATCGACGACGGAGGCGGAACTCGCCGCCATGAACAACATGCGCGGGGACGTGCCACCGATCGGCGTCGATGAGCGGCTGCGGCGCATCGCCCGCGCCCAGGCGATCATGCGCGAGAAGGGCATCGACGCGCTCTATCTCGATGTCTCCTCGAGCATGACCTATTTTACCGGATTGAAGTTCCGCCGCACCGAACGCATGCACAGCGCGGTTCTGCCGGCCAAAGGCGAGATCGTCTATGTCTCGCCGGCATTCGAGGTCGAGAAACTCCGGACCATGATCGCGTTCGGCGACAAGATCGCGGTCTGGGAGGAGGACGAGGATCCGACCGCAACCGTCACCGAGACCGTGCGCGCACTCGGCTATCCCAGCGGCACCATCGCCGTCGACGAGGCCACGCCGTTTTTCACGTTCGACGGCCTGCGCCGCGCCGGCAACGCCTACACCTTCATCAACTCGATCGACGTCACCGCCGGTTGCCGCATGATCAAGTCCGAGCACGAACTCGCGCTGATGCAGACCGCCAAGAACATCACGCTCGAAGCCCACAAGGCCGCGGCCCGCATCATGCGCGAAGGTATCACCACCACCGAAGTGCAGGCCTTCATCACCGCTGCGCACCGCAAGCTCGGTTCGGAAGGCGATCCGCCTTTCAACGCGGTGCTGTTCGGCGAGGCGTCGGCGTATCCGCACGGCGTGCCCTATCCGCAGACGCTCAAGGACGGCGACATGATCCTGATCGATACCGGCGCGCCGGTCGATGGCTATCTCTCCGATATCACGCGCTCCTACGTCTTCGGCGAACCGACCAGGCGCCAGCGCGACGTCTGGAACCTGGAGAAAGCGGCGCAGGCCGCAGGCTTCGCTGCCGCCAAACCCGGCAACCGCTGCGAGGATATCGACATCGCCGCCCGCGCGGTCATTAACGGCGCCGGTTTCGGGCCGGGCTATGCGACACCCGGCCTGCCGCACCGCACCGGCCACGGCATCGGCCTCGACGTGCACGAATGGCCCTATCTCGTGAAGGGCGACAAGACCGTGCTGCAGCCCGGCATGACCTTCTCGAACGAGCCGACCATCTGCATCTACGGCGAATTCGGCGTGCGCCTCGAGGACCACATGGTCATCACCGAAACCGGCGCCCGCTGGTTTACCCAGCCGGCCCATTCGGTCGACGATCCCTTCGGCCTGGAGAAGTAAGGACGCAAATGGCCCTTGGGCCTACCCCGCCCGCGCCGCGCGGCGCAGCGATTGCGGCGGCTGGCCGAAGGCGCGGATGAAGGCGCGGCGCATCCGCTCCGGATCGCGAAAGCCGGTGGATTGCGCGACGCGTTCGATCGCCTCGCTGGAGGATTGCACGCGCGCCCGCGCCACCTCGATCCGCAGCCGCTCCACCGCCTTTGACGGCGTGGTGCCGGTCTCCGCGATGAAGGCGCGGGCGAAATGCCGCGAACTCATGCCGGCCTGCTCGGCCAGGTCCTCGACGGTGAGCGGCGCATCGAGATGCTCGCGCGCCCAGGTCAACAGCGGTCCGAAGCGCCCGCTCGGCGCCTTCAATTCCAACAGCGAGGAGAACTGCGACTGGCCGCCGCTGCGGCGGTGATAGAGCACGAGCTGGCGCGCGGTCTTCTGCGCGATCTCGTCACCGAAATCCTCCGCCGCCATCGCCAGCGCCAGATCGATGCCGGCGGTGATCCCCGCCGAACTCCAGATGTTGCCGTCGCGGACGAAGATCTGGTCGGGCTCCCACTTCACCCGGGGATGGGCCGAGAGAAAGTGCCGGGTGCGTCCCCAATGCGTGGTGGCGCGGCGGCCATCGAGCAGGCCTGCCTCGGCAAGCATATAGGCGCCTGAGCACACGCTGGCGACGCGGACGCCGCGTTTTGCGACAGCGCGGACGAACCTCAGCGTCTTGTCGCAGCTTGCCGCGGCGTCGACCCCCTCGCCTCCGGCGACGATCAGGGTTGAGATCGCGCCGATCGGCTTAAGACCTCGCGCGAGCAATTCGACGCCCGATGAACTGCGCACCGGGCCCGGCGTCGCCGCCAGCACCTTGATCGACGGCGGGCCGCCTGCGAAGCGCATGGCGATTTCGAACACCGAAATCGGGCCGGCGGCGTCCAGCAACTGGAAATCGGGAAAGATGAGCACGCCGATCATGATTTAACGCGACGTCCTAAAATGAGGGAAATATGGCATTTCGGACGGAAGACGATCATGCCAGGATCATTGCGTCAAGTAGCCGGTTGGTCTTCCGCCTCCACATACTCGGCCGTCATGCCCGGACTTGATCCGGGCATCCATCATCTTCGAAAGACTCTGAGCGAAGAGGATGGATTGCCGGCTCAAGCCCGGCAATGACGTAGATCGCAAAACTTCGAAAGGCTCTCATCATGTCGACGCCGCTTCAGATTGGTCTTGTGCTATTTCCGAGAGTGACCCAGCTCGACTTCACCGGGCCGCTGCAGGTGTTCTCAAGCCTGCCCGGCGCGAAGGTGCATCTGATCTGGAAGCGGATCGAGCCGGTCGCCAGCGACTCGGTGCTGATGCTGACGCCGACCGTCACCTTTGCGGACTGCCCGCAGCTCGACGTGATCTGCGTTCCCGGTGGCGTCGGCACCGACGACATGGTCAACGACGAAGAGATGCTGGATTTCCTGCGCCGGCAGGCCAAGGGAGCCAAGTACGTCACCTCGGTCTGCACGGGATCGCTGGTGCTGGGGGCTGCCGGATTGCTGCAGGGCTATAAGGCGACGACGCACTGGTCGGCGATGGACCATCTTGCGCCATTCGGCGCGACGCCGACCAAGACGCGGGTGTGCGTCGACCGCAACCGCGTCACCGGCGGCGGCGTCACCGCCGGCATCGATTTTGCGCTGACGCTGGTGTCGCTGCTGCTCGACCGGCCGACCGCGGAGGCGATCCAGCTCCGGCTCGAATACAATCCGGCGCCGCCATTCAACTCAGGCTCGCCGGATACCGCGCCGCCGGAAATCCTCGCACTCATGAAAGAGAAGATCGCGCCTTTCCAGCAGCGCCGCGGCGAGGCGGTCCACCGGGCCGCCGCGCGGCTGGCGTCACCGCATCCGTCTGCGTGAACGTCGCGGGGATTATCGGGCCGAGCGGGCGAACAGCTCGAAGGTCACGTTCCTCAGCCATCTGTGGCCGGCATCCCGGTGGTAACGTTCATGCCAGAACTGGGCGATCTCGATGCGCGGCAGTGCGATCGGGGTTTCGAACGCGACAAGACCGAGCGGCCCCGCGAGCCGCTCCGCCAGGTTGGTCGGCAGGGTCGCGACACCGTCCGTCTCAGCCGCAACAACGGCGCCGGCAACAAAGCTCGGAACCCGCAGCATGAGGTTCGCAGGCGCGATGGCAGCAGACAATACACGGTGCACGGCGACGTGCGCGGCGTGTCCGGTCTCCGATGCCGTTACCAGAATGTGGCGCTCGCCAAGAAAACCGGCCCGCGACCGGGCTTTCGAAGCACGCGGATGGCGCTTGCGGATCACGCTCGAATAGCTGTCGAAATAAAGGCCCTGCCGCCGCAGATGGCGCGCGGCCTTCGGAAACGCGCCGATCGCCAGATCGGCCTCACCCGTTTCGAGCCTGTACTCGAACTGCCGCGCATCCAGCGGCACGGCGCGCACGCTGATATTCGGCGCGATTGCCGCAACCCGCGCGGTTAGAGGCGGCAGAAACCTGATCATGCCGACATCGGTCAAAAGCAGGCTGAACAGGCGATCCGAACTGGCAGGATCGAACTCGGTTGCGGCGGAACGCAAGCCATCGGCAGCGGCGAGAAGAACGCGCAGCCGATCGGCGATGTCGAGCGCCTTGGCCGTCGGCTCCATCGCATGACCGTTGCGCAGGAACAGCGGATCCGAAAACTGGACGCGCAGGTGCCGGAGCATCTTGCTGATGGCCGGCTGCGTCGTCTCCATCGCCTCAGCCGTTCGGGTAATGCTTCGCAGCTGAAGCAATGTATTGAGAACACGCAGATCGCGCAGGCTCAATTCCGGATATGCTTTATGGTCCATAACTACCATTCCCATTTCGGCATGGTGCAAGTCTCCGCCGGGGGCTAGCTTTGCGTCAATGGCAATCGCCAGTTTTCAAGCGACAGCGGAGGATCGCCATGAGCAAGTTCATCGTCGAACCGCATTTCCGGCTTCAGGAATGGGTTGCGGAAGAAAAGGGCTATTTTCGCGATCAGGGGCTGGACTACGAATTCCGCGAACTAATCCGCTCGACCGAGGGCCAGCACCACAACAAGGGCGGCCGGGGTGCTTTCCAGAGCATCGAGCAGGGCCGCGAGGCCGACGTCAGCTGCGCCTGCCACTGGACGGTGAATGTTGCGGCCTCGACCGGCCACACCAAACTGTATGCCGACCTGTATTCAGTCGCGCCGTCAGGGATTTTCGTTCCTGCCGATTCGAAGGTGCGTACGCCAGCCGATTTGGCGCATGTGCCGATCTCGGTCGGATTCCAGTCTGGCAGCCACTATTCAACGATTCAGGCGCTAGAGCAGTACATCCCGCCGAGCGAAATCAACCTGGTTTTCGAAGACGGCATGCTGTTTAACCGCATGGAACGATTCATCGACGGCAACAGCCCGGCCGCAGCGCTCTTCAACGGCCCCTACTACCTTGCCGAACAGCTCGGCTTCCGCAAGGTGATCGACACCACCTTCATGATCGCCGCGATGATCAAGGGCTCGCCGGATCCGGAAGACATTCGCCGTTACTTCCGTGCGCTCCGTCTGGCGCAACGCGACATCGACCTGCGCCCCGAACTTTACACCCACTACTACGAGAATGAATTCCCCGACCGTTTCCATGCCATCATGGATACGCGGCGCTGGGGGCCGGGAGAAAGAATTGTATTCGAACCCTACTCGAAAGAGGTGTTCGAGGAATCATTCGACTGGATCGCAAAGCACAAGATCTTCGCCGAAGGCGCAATGGGATCGGGCGATTATGGTCGGTCGACGATCTCCTTTGCCGCGGAGTAGCGCGTGAGCCGTCCGCTTCACGAAGGCGTTGCTCCAACCGAGCGGTGGAAACTCGCTTAAAGAAGAGAGAAGCCGCAAAGAAAAAGGCCGCCCGGTTTCCCAGACGGCCTTTCCTGTCCTACGGCAGCTCCACATTAACGGGCGATTTCAGGACATCTGCGCAAGGGGTCTGCTCCAAGCCGGATCCTGATCGGGTGCCGCTGCAAATCGGGGCAGTCGCGAACTGCAGCCCGAACCGTCGCGATGGTCTCCCATCTCCGTAAGATGATTGATTGAGCCACGATGGCGTCCACTGTTCAAGAACGCGGTGACAACTATCCCCGTTGTTCCCACTGTTCACAGACGGCTTTCCGGGCCGGACATCGCGCAAGGTCCGAAGATGCCAATAAGCGACATCAGCCGACCTTGACCAGATTCTGGTTCGGCAGTGGTCCGCCGGGGAACTGAGCGAGCTTGCCGCCGACCGCGAGCGATCCCAGATCGATGCCGACGAAGCCGATCCTGTCGATGAGCGCCGCTACTTCAGCCTTTGCTGCGGTGTCGTTGCCGGAATAGAAAAGCACGCGCTGCCCGCCGTCCGCCTTCGGATGGTTGGCCAGGATCTCTGCGCGAAGGTGGTTGAACGCCTTTACGACGCGCGCGCCGGGCGCGAGATCGGCAAAAACTTCGCTCGACACACGGCCTTTGAGATCGACCGGCTTGAACAGTGGCGCCTCGATCGGATTGTTGGCGTCAATGACAATGCGCCCATTCCAATCTGGAAGCCCCGCCAGCGCCGCCGGCAGTTTTGTCCAGTTGACCGCAACCAATACGATGTCGGCCCGCGCAGCTTCCTCGCGCCGTCCGGCCTTGATCGAGGGCGCGAGTTCGCGAACAAGCTCTTTGAGCGAATCCGGGCCACGGCTGTTCGAAATGATCGCTTCGATGCCGGCGCGAGCAAGCGTCCGTGCGAAGGCGGTGCCGATCGCGCCTGATCCGATGATGCCGATGGTCATGTGAGGTTCCTTTCAGGGGCTAACATTGAGTGGAGAGACGGCGGCAAAATCTCCGTCCCGTACCTCTAGGAATGATCTTGCTTGGCCGGCCAGGCGCCGAGTTGCTGCATGAGAGAGAAGAGGTTGGCCACGCCCCAGTGCTCGGTGATCTTGCCGTTGCGCACGCGCATGACATCGACGGTCTCGAACTGAATCTGACGGCCCGTCGGTGCCACGCCCAGGAATTCTCCTCGGTGAGTCCCGTGATAGGTCTTGTACGTCGTCACGCGGTCACCATCGGCAATCTGCCAATGAATGTCGGCGTGAAAGTCGGGGAACGCGGTCCGGAGGATTTTGTAGAGTTGTCGCGCACCGTCCTTGTCAGGCGTGCGCCCCGGCTGCGGCGTGTGGTCGAGAAAATCGTCGGCGAAGAGTTGCTCGAAGACCTCGAAATTACCCCCGCCCTGCACTTCCTCGGTGTTGCGGCGCACGACCGCCTTCGCGGCCTCACTCAGATTGCTAATCGTCATGGCTTTGTCCTCTGCTTGTTTGCTGCTTGCGGGCGTCGCTCCAGTTTGAGATTTCGTTGTCCGCCCCCTAGATATCGCCCGTTTATTGCCCCATGATTAGCCGGTAATTATTGGAATTACCTACAAGTATCACTTGAAGGTTTGGCCATGGAGACGCTCGCGAACCTCGAATGCTTCGTGAGAAGTGCGGAAACGGGCAGCTTCTCGACAACGGCGCGGCGGCTGTCGCTTACCCCGGCCGCGGTGAGCCGCAACGTTGCGATGTTGGAGCGGAATCTCGGTGTCCGGCTGTTTCACCGCAGCACACGCAAGCTCACTCTGACGGAAGCCGGCGAGCGTTTCCTGCACGCGATCCGAGACAATCTGGAGGAGTTGCAGGCCGCGATTGCGAGCGTCGCGACCGACCGCGGCGAGCCGACCGGCGTGCTCAAGGTCAGCATGGGCCTGACCTTCGGGGTCGATTATATTGTGCCGTTACTCCCGGAGTTCTTGAGACGATACCCGAAGGTCCAGCCCGATTGGCACTTCGAGAGTCGGCAGGTGGACCTCATCGCGGAAGGGCTCGACGCGGCAATCGCGGGGGGCCTCGAACTGGCGCCCGGTGTTGTATCGCGCACGCTCGCGCCCTTGCACATCATTGCCGTCGCCTCGCCGGACTATCTAAAAGGCCGGACGCTGCCATCCGATCCGTCCGGGCTTGCCGCGTTTGACGGGATCGTCATGCGCTCGATGCACACCAGGAGGGTCAGGGAGCGTATCATGCGCAATGCCGCAGGCGACGAGATGGAGGTGCCGCAGAAAGCGACCCTTGCATTCGATGACCCGGAAGCGATGTGCCGTGCAGCACTGCTCAGTCTCGGCGTGACGCTGATCGCCGTACCTCACGCGCTGCCGCATCTGGAAACTGGCACGCTCGTGCGGCTAATCCCGCAATGGTATTCCGACGCCGGACCGATCTCGATCTATTACGCGACGCGCACGTTGTTACCAGCCAAAACGCGCGTCTTCGTCGATTTCGTAGTCGAGTCATTTCGGCGCAACCGACTAGCGGAGCGCTTCGCCGGAAGTCTCGGCTAGATTTCAATGACCCTTCGCAAGGTCCGCTGTGGTCAATCTCGTCGTTCTGGCCGCGCGCTGATTACTTCCGGTCTTTCCCGAGCGCATAACGGACTTAAGTCAAAGATCATGCCATGTCCGCTAAGTGCCAACCGGAAGTCACCTCTAGTCGACTATCTCATTGGCGCGGATATCCATGATGGACAGTAGCACAAACGATCCAAGCAAGGGCCGCGGATACAGATGCGCAACACCAACCCCCTCCCATTTCTTCACATTCGGCTTGCAACGCGCGGCCGGTCCATGCAAAGGTCCCAACAAGCGACATACCGGACGCGGTCGATCTTAAACAAAACCGCCCGAAGACGGCTTCCTGTTCAAGCCGATTATCGTGCATCACGCAGCCATCAATGCTGGCTTTGACTTTCGACGATAAGCCATGAAGCCAATGCCCGCAAAGCCGAGGAGCAGCATCGTTCGTGGCGAGGGTTCTCCTGGTTCTTGAGCCCACGGACCTGCTCAACTTGCCGGCGCAGACAATCGCTGCCACGGCATAATTCTTATATTGTCGACGCGCTACCGGATGCTGGATAACATCATCACTCTTCGCCTTCATCGTTATTTAACAACGGGGGCTTCATGTTTAATCGCAAATTCGTATTAAGTGCCGGTCTGCTTGCGATTCTAATGTACGGAATTTCGTCCACAACCGCTGCGGCCGGAAACACTGTCGTCTATATTAGTGCGCGCGATTGTGTGCCCTGCGCTAGGTTTGATGCAAGCTATCTGGAGAGGTTCACGGCGGCGATGCAAGCGAAAGGCTACGCTGTTCGCAGAGTCGTTGTAGCGCACCTGAATGACATACGAGACCAAGACTATTGGCCAAGTGATCTAAAACCATTGCTTGCGCAATTCGGAAATAAAGGAGGCACGCCGCGCTTTCTTGTCGTTCATGACGGCCGGGTGATCCAGAATCTCTTTAAGGGATCAAGTGGGCGCGCTTTGGCAGGAATTTCATGACGCAGCCGGTCATCCGACTGCTAATCATTCTCTGCATTTGGCCAACAATTGCCGCTGGCGAGACACGCTCGGATAACCTTTTCCGTGTTTCAGCCAGCGTTGATCAAGCGGCAGTTAAGATATGTGTGGAGGCCCTTGGAGAAGGATCGCTGAGCGGTCCGCTGGGCGTGGAAATCTCATGGGTTGCGAGAGAAGCCCAGCGTTGGGCCGTCCCGTCACCCGTGCTCATGGCAGTTAAAGAGGATCATCTGCCCAGTCCGACGGTTGTTCAAATTCGACGACAAACCAACGATCTGGGATCGCATGTGACCGTATCATTTGGAATATGCGTCGGAGATAATTACTGTGTGCCTATTGATCATGTAGTTCGTCTTTCTCGGTCTCAGACTTTGGGGCCTCAATGCCATTGAAGCTGTTGTCCGCCGGTTCGGCGCCGCCCCAAACAGGCGCTCAGCCTCTTTGAACGGGAGGAGATTTCCAGAGGGCTCAGCACGCAACGTTCGTTGCGTTGGATTGCTCGGCAATTGGGACGATCTGCACCGACTATCAGCCGTGAAGTCAGTCGTAATGGTGGCTTGGATCGCTATCGGGCTGCCCGATCCGATCAAGCCGCCTGGGATCTGGCGCGGCGTCCCAAGCTTTGCAAACTGACTTGCCGGCGCGCGCCATCACCGTGTCAGCCAGGCTCGACGATGGGACGAAGCGAGGATGACACCCTCTGGCGCCAAAACCCGATAAAAATCTTGTAGAATGAATCGGTTGTCGATGCGTTGTCGGCCATGCGACATCGCGAGAGCTAAAATATCAGGGATTCATCAATGAATGAAGAGGCAGTCGTGAACCAACGTAATCCGCATTTTGGTTCGGCTTTTCAAGCCATTCGGGCGATCGACTATACGGTCGTTTTTGTGCGCGACATGGCGGCGATGCGCCGCTTCTATGAAGACATTCTTGGTTTTCCACTGGTGCGAGAGCTCTCGCCGGGTTGGATCGAATATCGGGTGGGCAACAACACCCTGGCCTTGGCCAGGCCAAGCCTGACTGCAGCGGATGCTCCAACGCCCAACGGCAGCGCCTCGCTGCAGCTGGCATTCAAGGTTTCCGC
>Ga0137409_10004474_pt1 | contig 14650 bp, 12 predicted proteins | sample CZODoug1_16funga_FD_122059 | JGI IMG/M metagenome (GOLD analysis project Ga0137409, IMG submission 122059) | Vadose zone soil fungal communities from Angelo Coast Range Reserve, California, USA - CZODoug1_16fungal (Hybrid Assembly) | ecosystem: Environmental > Terrestrial > Soil > Vadose zone... | reverse complement strand
CTCGAACAGGATTTTGCCGCCTCGGACTACGAAGTCCTCGTTGTTGACGACGGGTCCACGGATCGCACGCCCGAACTAATCAAGAAATTCGCGCCGCGCGTAACGTACCTGCCGAAACAAAATGGCGGACAGGCGTCCGCATTCAATTTTGGCATTCCGCATTGCCGCGGTGAAGTTGTTGCGTTTCTCGATGGCGATGACTGGTGGGAGCCGAACAAACTTGCGACCGTGCTGGCCGAGTTCGAGTCGGATCCCGAAATTGGCGCCGTCGGCCACGGCCTCTACGAAGTCGATGAAAACCGGAAACGCCTTTTTCTAAATATTCCCGACCGCCGTTATTCGTGCCGTCTTCGCGACTTGAATGAAGCGCGGCATTTTCTGGAGTTGCGCTCTTTTCTCGGTACGAGCCGGCTCGCGATTCGCCGCGCGGTTTTGGAGCGCATCCTTCCGCTGCCAGAGGATCTTCTTGTCGAAGCGGATGAATTTCTTGCCACAGTTGCCGCGGCATTGGCCGGATGCGTCGTGCTTAATCGACCGCTCACGTCGTACCGGTTTCATTCCGGCAATCAATTCCAATACACCGCGAGCGACGACCGGCGGAACAGGCGCAAGGCGATTTCACTTAGTTGCCTGGCGAAAGATTTGCCGCCGCGACTTCACGCCGCTGGCGCACCGAACGAAATCGTGGAATTTCTGACGCTTCCCAACTGGATTGACGCATCGCGATTGCGCCTTTCGCTCGGCCAAGGCTGGCCGTGGGAGACTGTTCGTGTCGAACGCCGCGCCTTTCGTTACGCCTACAAACGCGCTTCCGTCGGTTATCACTTTTTTCACGCCGCCGTTCTCGCTGCCGCGGCGCTTACGCCTCCAAAACTTTTCTACGAGGCCCGCTATGCCTATTCCAAGCGGCATCTCTCCCGTATTCGAGGTTTGGTGGGCCAGCCCATTCCCACAGATTCCCTCGTCATTCGAAAGGCCTGGTCTTGATGTCCACTTCGCCCGCCTCTCAAGCTGGGGCAATTTCAAACTCCGTTGTCCCGTGCCCGATTTGCGCCGCCCTGCGAACTCGCCGCGTCTATCGATGGAATTCCATGGACATCAACAAATGTCCCAACTGCCACATTCTTTTCGTCGTCAGTCCGCCGTCCATGGACGAATTGGTCCGCATGTACGGTGGTCACGATCTTCTTCACGAACGCCTCGACCCTAATCCCACTGCGGAAGGCGAATACCCGGCTTGGAAAATGAGCGAACAGAATCACCTCCTGGATCTCCTCAAGAAATGGGGCATAGGCAGTGGCAGGTTACTCGACGTCGGCTGTTTCAGTGGCATGTTTCTCCGCAACGCAAAGCTCCGGGGATTCGAAGTCACCGGTGTCGAGCCAAATACGGACGCCGTCTCGCACGTTCGGAGTCTTTACAATGTCGATGTGCGGCATGGCAACCTTCGCTCCGGAAATTTCGCCTCGGAGAGCTTCTCTGCCGTAAGCTTTTTGGATGTCATCGAACATCTTCCCGACCCTATCGCGGAAATGAGTGAATCCTGTCGCCTCTTGCGTCCTGGCGGCCTTCTGCTCATGACCACGCCGAACGTAAAGGGTTTAATTCAACAACTCATTCGCGCCAAACGATTTGTCTTCGGCCAGCCCTGGTGTCCCATTGACGATGTGCCCTGGCATCTTTGGGGATTCACGCCGGAAACTCTTTCTGTCGGCGCCTCAAGAGCCGGCCTAAAGGTTAAGGAAACCGGTTGGCTCGAGCCGAGTCCCTTTTCCAGCAATCTCGGCGCGGGTTCTAGGCCTTGGAAGAAATCCGCTTTGCGAGCCGCCGCTCAAGTCAGCAAGCTCGTCAGTCGCAGCGACCGCTTTCTCTTAATCGCCCAAAAACCTCCAGCTGCAACAACCTCTCCCTCATGATTACTCTGGGCATCAACTATTCGCAGATGCACGATTCTTCGGCGTGCATCGTTCGCGATGGCGAACTTCTGTTCGCGGTAGCCGAAGAACGCATCTCGCGCCTCAAACACGATGCAAGGTTTCCACAACTCGCCATACAGGCTTGTCTCGATTTTGCGAAGGTGTCCGCGGCGCAATTAGATGAAGTATGTTTTGGATGGCAAACTGCGGGACCAGTTTACCGGCACGACCTGAAACTCTACGCTTCCGGCCGCTGGCCTGTGAATTATTTGAACGTTCTGAACTCTTCGCGCCATTTTCTGAGCATGTGGCACCAGGAATCCGGTGCGGCCAATTTTCGGCGCACTTTTGGGCCGGCGAAAGCACGAATGCGTTTTGTGGATCACCATTTGGCGCATGCGCTGAGCGCGTACGCATACTCGGGATTCGATGATTCGGCGGTCGTCGTTATGGACGGGCGGGGTGCCTGGGAGGCGACGACAATCTGGCATGGGCGGAACGGGCGGGTCGATCCAGTTCTGACGATCGATTATCCGGATTCCATTGGACTTTTTTATAGCGAGTTTACGGCGTTTCTGGGTTTCGTTAGAAATTCGGACGAGTGGAAAGTGATGGGACTCGCGCCGTACGGCCAACCGGGAATCGATTTATCAAAATTTATCGATCTCGGTGCGACTCTTCCGCGTGTTCATTCGCGCGAGCTTGTTACCGGTACGCCGTTTGCAAATGTGATTCCGCTGCTCGGCCCGCAGCGAGTTCCGGAATCGGATATTTCCGATCATCACAAAAATATTGCGTTTGCCGTGCAGGAGGCTTGCGAACACGCGATGATGGCGGTCGTGCGGCTTGCGCTGCAAAAGACCGGTTCGCGCAACCTGTGTCTTGCAGGCGGAGTAGCGCTGAATTCGAAGGCCAACGGAAAAATTGCGGCGAGCGGCAATGTCGAACAATTGTTCGTTCAGCCCGCTGCGAGCGACGATGGTGTTGCGCTGGGTGCCGCGCTCGCTCCGTATCTGGATTCGAACGGGAAGCTTTCCAGTAAAGCGATGAGGCACGGGTACTGGGGACCATCGTTCGATGACGGCGCGATTGAATCCACTCTGAACACTTACAAAATCAAACACACGAAAGTTTCCGACCCTGCGGCGGCCGCAGCCCAGCTTCTCTCCGCCGGGAAGATTCTTGGCTGGTTTCAGGGACGAATGGAGTTCGGCCCGCGCGCGCTCGGCGCACGCTCCATCCTGGCCGATCCGCGCGATCCGGAGATGAACGCGAAGGTGAACAACGCGGTGAAGTTTCGTGAATGGTGGCGGCCATTTGCACCGTCGTTCAAAAAAGAAGCGGCGCCGGAGTATCTGGAATCGGCTTACGATTCTCCTTTCATGATTCTTACGGCGCAAGTTCGTCCCGAGAAGCGGAGCGTGATCCCCAGCGTGACGCACGTAGATGGTTCCGCGCGCCCACAAACGGTTGAACGCGAAATCAATGCGATGTACTACCGGTTGATTGACGAATTCGGAAAAATTACCGGTGTCCCCGTGATTATGAACACCAGCTTTAACCTTCGGGGCGAAGCGATCGTTCATACGCCGACCGATGCGATTCGGACTTTCTTCTCATCCGGGATGGACGCGCTGGTCATCGGCAATTTTCTGGTGGAAAAGTGAGCGGGGCGGAGTCCGCATCGTCCCCGGCCCAAAGAAAACCGCGCCTTCTCGTTGTTCCGCATATCTACGCGGAAGACATCTCCGTGCGCGAAATTGAATTTGCGCGGCGGCTCGTTTCACGTTTTGAAGTATTTGTGCTGAAGTGGCGGGATGCGCTTCATGTTGACGCCACGTCTGCCGCAATGCGCCGGTTCAGGCAGTTTTCGATCGCCGCGTCTTCCGCTCTGCGTCTTTCCGGGCGCGTTGCCTCTCGCGACGGGTTTACGACTGTAGAGCTTCCCGTGTGGCAGCCGATACTGCTGCATCGCTTGCTCGGGCCTGCTCGCGCGCTCGCGTTCTGCCAGTCACGAAATCGCGGAGCGCTTAAGAAGATAATCGCCGCGCATGGGATTACGCACGTGCTCTACGCCTCGGAACTTTTCGGCACCGAACGGATCGCGAACATTCGAGCGGCGTTCGACGTGGTCGATTGGTTCCCGGAGCATGAATATTCGCCTGCGCGAGTCGAGGAGGTGCGCGCGAGCCATCGCCGGATTGCTGCGGAGATGGATTCGGTGTTTGCCGTTTCGAAGCCGCTGTGCGAGAAACTGCTGGGTGAATGTTCAGTTGCGGCGCTTCCGCTGCCGAACGGAGCGGACCTGGCGCGACTCCGAGGCGTGGCGGCGGAGGAAGTTCGCGCGGTTCGCGCAAAACTCGGCGTCACGGGAAAATTCGTCATCGGCTATATCGGCAATCACGGGCCGTTTACGGGCGTGGACCTGGTCGTCAAGGGTTTCCTGGCTGCGCGCGATCGGCTGGCTGACGCCGCGCTTCTCATCATTGGCCCCGCCAAGCACTGGCAAGCGCTGCTCGATGTGAACAGGTCGAATGGGGTGATCGCTACTGGAGGCGTTTCACCCGCGGAAATTGGAACGTACTTCAACGCGCTGGACGTCGGCGTTCTTGCGCAAGGAATTACGACCGGAACAGATTTCGCATTTCAAATAAAAGTAGTCGAGTATTCGGCTTGCAGGAAGATCGTCGTTTCAACGCCACTAGAAACGTGGAGACGTCTTGCATGGCCCAACGTGTTACTAGCAGAGCCGAACGCCATAGCCTGGGCCGATGCGCTCGTGCGGGCTCGCACCATGAGATGGCAAAGCGATTGGGATCGCTTTGTCGAGCCATACGATTGGTCTATTCTTGCGAATCGCATCGCGGACGCACTTCTCGCTGCGCCCGCGGGCAAATAACCCATGCGCATCGTCACTGTTTTCGGCACGCGACCTGAAGCCATCAAGATGGCGCCAATTATCCGCGCGGCGAGGGCGGCAGAGATTGAAACGCACGTCTGTGTGACTGCGCAGCACCGCGACATGCTGGATCAAATGCTGCGCGTTTTTTCGATTGCGCCCGACCACGACTTGAATCTTATGCAAGAGGATCAAACGCCTTTGCAGTTTGCGGCGCGCGTGCTCGAAACCCTTCCCGCGGTTCTACGGAAGATTCGGCCGGATTGGCTGCTGGTGCAAGGCGACACGACCACGGCCTTTGCGGCTGCGCTTGTGGCGGTTCAGGAAAAGATCCGCATTGGCCATGTTGAAGCCGGACTTCGCACGGGCGATAAGCTGCGCCCGTTTCCGGAGGAAATGAATCGCCGGCTCATTTCTCCGCTAGCTGATTTGAATTTTGCACCGACGGTACGGGCCGCCGCGAATCTTCGTGCCGAGGGTATTCCCGATTCACGAATTATTTTGACCGGCAACACAGTAGTGGATGCGTTGAACGGAATTCTTGCCGCGCCGGTGAAATTTCTCGATTCGCGGCTTGAAAATCTCTCCGGCAGAATTCTTCTTGTGACCGCGCACCGCCGGGAGAATTTCGGCGCTCCACTGGAACAAATCTGTTCGGCCGTGCTGGCGCTCGGAGAGAAATTCCCCGATTTGACCATCGTGCTTCCGGTTCACCCCAATCCAGGGGTGCGCGCGGCGATCAACGCGCGGCTACGGAATCGTGAGCGCGTACTTCTGGTCGATCCGCTTTCCTATCCCGAATTTGTTCATCTGATGAAACGCGCTGCGCTGATTCTTTCAGACTCCGGCGGCGTGCAGGAAGAAGCTCCCACGGTGCGCACACCGGTTCTGGTGATGCGGGAGATTACGGAACGCCCGGAGGCCGTGGAATCGGGCTGGGCACAGCTTGTGGGCACTTCAACGGAGGAAATCGTGAGCCGCGCTTCGGCCTGGCTATCCGGAGAGAAATCGGCACCGTCAAGCGGTGCGCCGAATCCGTTTGGGGACGGCCGCGCCGCTGCGAAAATCCTGCACGCGCTGTCCTCTGCCGTCAGCTGACTTACTTTCGCTTCATCTCCCATTCGTCCACTTTTTCAGCCGAATCGAATCTGGCAACGTCACTTCATCAAGGCGTCGAGGATTGACTCTTTTTTCTCTTCTGCGAGTTTTGTCAGAGGGTCCAGCGCCGCGATATATCCCGCGACTGCCGCCGCGGCGAGACAAAGGAAGATTTCCATTGGCAGCCATGGATTGCTTCCGATGCGGCCGACGAAGAGCACGAGGCCGCAAGTCGTCGCAAAGACCAGTTGTGAGCCGAACGCCACGAGTACAGCCATTCCGGATTGCCGATTGCCCTGCATTTTGCCAAATTCCATTTTTTTTGGGAATTTCAGAGAGGACCAGTTTGCGATGGTCAATTGGCCGGTGACGGCAAAAATCAGCGCGCAGATCGTTGCGAAAAAAACGGGACTTGGCGGCAATCCCACGCGCCACTTCAGGAGAGCGATGCAAAAGGCGATCTCACCGGTGAGGATTGCCAGCGTCACCAAGTTCTTGGCCATCAAGATGTCGCGGAATCGCACCGGCAACATGAAATAGGTCTGCATGCCGCGGCCCTCATACGCGAAACTGTTGAAAGAAGGCGCCATGAGGATAAGGGTGAGGTACGCCATCATTCCGGGGAAAAAAAGATCCGGCGAAATGGCGCGCTTAGTGGTCGGATGCGCGCCGCCGAACTGCATCGAAAAGAGCAAGACAAGCAAGGGTGGAAACAATAAAGCGGTGGCCACAAATCCGTTGCGGAAAAGGTATCGAAACTCTTTTCCCAGCACCGCGGCGACCGTAACCGGCAAGAGGCGAAGTTCGGGACCGGCCACCTCGCGAACCGACGCCACAGATTTCGCGGCGGCGCGCGCGGGCGCCACCGTTTCGCTCAACTCCTCGCCGCGGAATTGGTCGCGATAGCGAAAAAACAACAAGCCGCCGAGGAGCGCTGCAAATCCCGCCAAGCCGGCAGCGCCTATTCCCGCCGTTGCCGAATCACCGGCCGCGGCGCCAGCAATCATCTCTCCCGCGAGCGAAGGGGGAGACGGGCGCGCGTAGCGAATTATTTTTGCCAGGTCCGGCCTGGGAGATTTTCCGTATTTCTGGACGGCAGGTCCGATGAATTGCACGCCGACGATAAAGAGAACGAAAAGCGCGAGGAAAATCTCGCGCGCTTTTCGCTTCGCCAAGATTTTCTCCAGCCATGAGCCGATCAGCCGCTCCAGGGTCACGTTCACGGCAACAAACAATGCGGAAGCCAGAATCATGACGGGTACGACGGAAATCCTGGTAATCATCGTGGCGACAATCATGGTGACGAGCCAGACGAGGGACGCGAGCGCGGCCGAGTCCGCGAGACCGTACGCAATGCCAATCGAATAAAAAGCGGAAAACTTCAAAGGAAAGCGAAGCAAAGATCGAAACGAAAAGGAAGGCGAAAATCCGGCGACGAAAATCGGGAGCACCTGCCACCACAAGAAAAATCCCCAAAAGAGCAGACCGAACCGAGCCTCGTGACGATCGTTCAGGAACGCAACTGTCCCGACGAAAACCAGCATGGCTATGCCTGCGACGAAAACAATTCCCACGACCGATGAAATTACAACGCCAATCACGTCCCAGACGCGATTCTTGTTCTTCATGTTGTTGCGCAAGATGCGCCAGCGCAAACCGGCGACGAGCCAGATTTGCTCGAACAATCCCGGCAAGCGCACTACATCAGCCATGAGAGTTCCTCGACGTTGGGCCGTTCGGCGCCGCCTTGTCCCACGATGGAAAGGAAAATTTCTTCGAGGGTAGTGGTTCTTCCTTCGGCGCTGGGGACGCCGGCGCGGAGTTCTTCAAGCGAACCCTGTGCGACAAGTTTGCCTTTGTCGATGATTGCAACGTGGCTACAGAGGCGTTCCACAATTTCCAGGACGTGCGACGTCAGAAAAATGGTTGCGCCGCGTTCGGTCATTCTTGCGAGAAGGGCTTTCAGTGCGCCGGCTGCGAGCGCGTCCACTCCTTCAAAAGGCTCATCCAGAAAAAGGATTCGCGGTCCGTGAATCACCGCAGCGGCGAGCGCGAGTTTTTTTTGCATGCCGTGGGAATAGTCCGCGATCATGGTTTTGGGGCGGTCCGCGAGCTGCATAAAGTCGAGCAGCTCTTCGCACCGCTGTTTCGTGGTGGATTTGTCCAGCCCGTACATCCGCCCGACAAAGGTGAGATACTCCGCGCCAGTCAGGCGTTCAAATAGTCCCATTCCTTCGGGTACGACTCCAATCTGGCGTTTGATGTCGATGGGATGCCGGGAAAAATCGATTCCAAGCAATTGCATGCGACCGGCAGTGGGTGTCAGCAAGCCCGTCAGCATTTTGATGGTAGTGGATTTTCCGGCGCCGTTCGGCCCGAGAAAGCCAAAGAACTGTCCCGCCGTCACGCGCAAATCGACGCGATCCACGGCGGTGAGTTCGCCAAATTTACGAGTGAGTTGCTCGGTCAGGATCGCAGCGTCGGACATGAGGGCTCCCGGCAAGGGTTGTGCGAGAGAAACTCTAGCACGACTGCCGATCAGTCACGCGAAACGACTTGTATGTATTACGCGGGAGAGCGCAGGAAAACTTCAAGAAGATTTTGGCGCTGAGCCTGTGCCGCTAAGTTGGACTTCGCGCGCCGGCAGGGCCGCCAGCATTGCGGGCAATTCGACGCGAAACACGGCGCCGCCTCCCTGGCGGTTGTAACAAAGAATTCTTCCGGCATGTTCCTGGACGATGCCGAAGCAGATGCTCAAGCCGAGACCGGTACCTTTACCGACGGGCTTCGTCGTATAGAACGGGTCGAACACGCGGTGAGGTTCCTTAATGCCGGGGCCGGTGTCGTTGAACAAGACGACTACCCAGCCGCGATCGCGAGCGGTCTTGATGGTGAGAGTGCCGCCGCCGTGGGCCGATTCCATGGCGTCGACTGCGTTGTTGACGATGTTGAAAAAAACCTGAAGCAGCTGATTGCCGTCACCTCGGACGCCGGGCAGCACCGATTCTAACTGCAATTCGACTTTCGTCGTTCCTGAACGTAAATCAAGGGCGCGAAGCTGCACGGCGTTGCTGACGACAGTGTTCAAATCCAGCAGCGTGCGCTCGGCGGGAACTTGACGAGCGAAACTCAACAGATTTTGCACGAGTGTTTTTGTTCTTCGCGCCTGTTCGCGAATCTTTGCGGCGAGTGCCCGATTTTTTTCGGGGATCGCTTGATCGTCCGCGAGCAAATCGGAGTATCCAAGGATCGCGGTCAAAGGGTTGTTGATTTCATGCGCAGCGCCGGCCGCGAGCTGGCCAAGCGAAATCAATTTTTCCGACTGAACGAGTTGCGCCTGCAGGCGCTGCAGATTTTCGATCGACAGTTCCGATTGCGCCAGAAGCCGCAAGCGCTCCTTGTCGGCCAGGTGCTGGCGCAGGAAAACCATAAAAACGAGAGGAACGGACGCAATCACCGTCGCGTACAAACGAAAATCACGCACGGCCAGGGAATCGACCGAGTACTTTAAAGTGTAGAACGCAAAAACGGGCAACGAGAGGACTGCGGCCATTGCGAGTTTCGTCGCCCAAGTCGTTTGATTTTCCGGGCGGTCTTCCTCCGTATTCACACCCTCAACCGGCGCGTCCAGCGCGCTTTGCCTTGCGTGCGCGATGTATCCCGCGGTTCCGTACCACAGGAAAGAGGCCAGCATGGGCAGGTCGAACCATGTTCCCGTTTTGTAGGTCTTGAGGTTGATGCCGACGTTGATGAAGAGCGAGGCAGTCATCTGCAGAGCCGCCCCGCCAAATAGTCCGGCGTATACCAGGCGCCAGGCGCCGCGCGTGCGCAACCAGAGAAAACCGAGTCCGACGACAATCACGGCATTTTGAATGTTGGTGACGACTTCGTAGCCGAAATTGTATTGCTCGACGGCGGGCGTTGCGTAAAGCCACGGCATCACGACGTAAACGTACAGGAATATCCACCACGTGAGCAACAAAACGAAATCCAGATAGCCGAAGCGCAGACGAAGCTCGCTTCGCGTCAGATGGGGGCGCAGTGCCAGGGCAGCCATCATTGGGACGCCGCGGAGGAAAAAGGTGATATCGCCGGGATAAAGGTCGGGCAATTCCTGGTGCAGATAAACTTCGTAGTAAGTCCACTGGAACTGGCCGATCATCCAGAGCGTGCAACCCATGGCGAACAGCATCCAGAAGACGCTGCGGCGCCAGTGAGGCGTTCCGGCATTCATCAACAGGCCGGCGTTGGCGAGAAGCGGAACGAGACACTGGGCGATGTCGGCAAAGCTTATTAGCGATTGCTTGTCGTGCAGGACGAATGGTGCAAGCGCGTAGCTGCCGAGTACCAAAACCCAGACTGCCGCAATCCACGAAATGGTGCGTGTAGAGAGCATTTGACCGTACCTTGTATCTTAGGCGCTTATGGGGCGCAGCGGTGGGCGGGAAGGTATAGCTTGGCGAAAGGATTAATGAAAGACGATTTCAACATAGACACGCGAGGGTGGAGGAGAGACGTATGATTGCGCGGCACTGGCGAGGATGGACGAAAGCAGAAAATGCGGATGCGTACGAAGAGCTGCTGAAAAGCAAAGTGTTGCCGGGATTGAAGAAGATTGAAGGATATCGAGGCGGCTATATTTTTCGGAGTGATGAAACGGAAGAGGCTGAGTTTGTGGTGGTGAATTTTTTTGAGTCGGTTGCGGCGGTCGAACGGTTTGCGGGGCCGAACTATGCGGTACCGGTGTTTGAGCCGGAGGCGAAAGCGCTGCTGTCGCGCGTGGAGCCGATCGCGAAACACTACGAAGTGCGGGCCGAGACGAAACGATAGAATATTTGGAAGGGAAATAGATTCGAGACGGAAGTGGCGGAGGAGGAGGGATTCGAACCCCCGAGACCCTTTCGAGTCTAACGGTTTTCAAGACCGCCGGTTTCAACCGCTCACCCACTCCTCCGTTTCTAATTATAACCAACAGCGGCGCTTAGCGGGGTGATTGGTGACACTTTTCGGGTCGATTGCTGCATTTTGGTGCAAGGTGTCACCAAATTGTCACCAAAACTTTCAAGCTTTGCGACTGCGTTCCGCTTTGCGTCGAGGTTTGTGTGCGTGTAGCGCATCGTCGTCACAATCGAAGAGTGCCCAAGCAACTCTTTAACCGTCACGACATCTACTCCCGAAGCAATCAGGCGAGAAGCGAATGTGTGCCGCAACTTGTGCCACGTCACACCTTCGATGCCGGATTTACGGCACGCAAGAGCCAAGCCCGCGTCCAGATCGACGAACGGTTTTCCGGTTTCGTGATTGTAGAATACGAACTCATTTCGTTTGCCCATTGCCCAATACTCCAAAACGCGCCGCGATTCCTTGTTAACCGGAACGGAGCGAATTTTGTGAGTCTTATGAGCAAAGACGTTCATGAGGTTCTTTTCTATATCCACTTGTTCCCAGGTTAAGGAAAGAATTTCGCCGATGCGCAATCCGCTATTCAGGGCAAACACTGAAACGTCCCGAATGTACGGAGTTGCGTTGCCGAGAAGTTGCTTTTCCTCTGCCGGAGTTAGCGTCCGAAAGCCGAGGTTGATCTCCTGGAAGAACTTCACTTTCCTTACGGGATTCGAACCCAGATAAAGATCCCAATCGATGGCAAGATTGAACATTCGCTTCAAAAGTGCCAGTTCTCGATTGACGGTAGAACCGGAAACTTTCTTCTTTCTTTGAAGTTTGAAGCCCTCTAGGTCCGAGGGATAAATCTCCCGCACCTGCCGTTGGCTCCCTAGAAAAGAAGTAAGCTTTTGAAGCATTTGTTCATCTCTCAGCCACGATCTCTTGTTTGCCTTCGCGTATTCCATGTATTTGTTGCCGAGTTCTCCAAAAGTGATTTTCACGGGGCGTCTAAACGTGCCCCGTAGAATTTCCGATTTTCGGAGAGCTAAGAGATCCTCGGCATCTCGTTTGCTGGAACTATGAGAAGACTCTTGGATTCGATTCCGCTGAGAATCGTAGTAGTCGATCCAGTATTTCCGCTTTCTTTTGAATACTCCCACTGCGGCCTCTTTCTACCCTTTGCCAGCCGCGCGGGTATTCTACGCAAGGCGGGGTAGGATTGTCGAAAATCTACGGTTACGCTCGCGCTTGAAAGCGATTCGCCTGAACAAACTTTTGCAACTCGACCAGTTCGAATCGAAGAGCGCGGCCCACCTTCACAAACGAAATCCTGCGCAGGTACACCCAGCCGTACAGAGTGGACGTAGAAACAGCAAGGAACGTTGCCGCGTCCTGCACCGTGAGCAGTCCGCTTTCTGGAAGTGTTTTCATATCGAGTTTGCCCTTTCGATTTGTATGAATTCGGTACCCTTGTGACCAAATGCGGTTTGCGGAGCCGTCGGTAATCCGACTAAATCCCATTCCGCCAAATCTTTTGTGATGTACTTCGAAACGTAGTGCTTTGCACCTAGCCGCGGATTGTAGGGAAACACGCGCGCGTATCCGCAGGGCCACGCGTGGACGAGGCAGCACTTACTCCCGAACTGTCCACGCGGATAACGCTTCGCGCAAAAGAAATTCATGTGCTTCACATTCCCCAGGAGGCCGTGCAGGTGAATCAACCCGCCGTTCTTCCCCCGCTCAGCACCGACGAATCCGTACACTGGTTGCTCTGCCGCTTTCTCAAGCCATACCAGGTGACGTTTCGCCCAAAACATTGCGCCGTTTGCAGTGACGATCCGGTCAAACGTCCACGTGACGAACGCATCCCATGGCGCAAGGTCTCCCAACCAATTTCCCATTTCCTGTTTTAGGTTTTCCTGATTCGCAGCGTTCCAGTGTTTAGGCACACCCTCTCCCTTCGAGCAATGGGAGAGGGTGTGCACTTGCTGAAACCCTCTCCCGAAAAACCACAACAGCCCCTCTCCCCCGCCTCTCCCCGCGCGATACACCTGCGCGGGGAGAGGGGCGCGTTTTTCACTCTGGGCCTGCAAGAGCGCACACGCCCGAAATCAAACTCCTCGGCGGAAGACCAGGCCCGTCGTCCCGAGGTCCACGCCTGGATTGCTCGGATTTGCGCCAATCTTCCGCCGAAGCTCGCTAGGACTCGTCTTGTGCGCGCAGCCAACAGGCGCGGCCGTGTGCCCCGAACGCTTCTTCACCTGAGGCAAGTCAAAGTCGCGGCCCATTGCCGTGCGCACACGCGCCAAGAGGCAGCCCTCACAGAAGTGTCCAACCGGAATCGACCTCTGCCAGCGTGGTAGCTGGGAAACTCGTGTCCAACCACAGCGAGTCAGCTGCAGTCGCAAATAGGTGGGCGCGTCGCACTCTGCCTTGCACTCCTCGCAAAAATATCTCTTCCGCATGACGACACTATTTTCTCAGTGGGGGCAAATCGAAAGCGGCTAAAACGCCGCAATTAAACAGAAAACAAAGGTACTTAGAGGAGAATCAGCGGAATCGAGAGGCGCATCGCGAAGTTAATTAACTTCGCCTTCGTCTTGACTCAGGTCTGAATCGAAGCGTTTCTTGGCCTTCTTAATTTGATTTTTCACTGCAACGCGCCACCTATGGCCTAGCTTCTTATCCCGATAGATTTCAACATTGGGGCGGCCGAAAGGCTGAAACGGCTCTGGAGTGCGATTGTCCCATGCGAGGGCCCGCTCCCCGTAGGAAAGTTCGCTGGTTTGCCAGACGTATCGTAGGTCATCGTGCGAAAGTTGTAGGCGTGGACCACGTTCGACCTGAACGATTTTCTCCAACGGGATGCGGCGACGCGAAAGATCATCGATCAGGTTGGTTTGATCTTCCATTGAAATCCCAGGCCGGGTGAAAACCTCGATGAATTTCAGCACCCATTCCATATCAGGAATGCGAGGTGTCTCCCAGTCGAGGACATTCGGACGTAGGCAGTCGAAAAAGGCAGCAACGCGGTACATACGCAACTTGTGTATGTTATCCGTATCCGTCCAGTCGGGATCTCGGATGAGACCGGCAAGACTCCTCACCGGTGGCTTAGCGTCGGGGTGGGCAAGGTCATTGAACCCGAGCCATTCCGCGCAGCTTTCTTCCGAGATAAGCCCGCACAACATTTCTCGCAATGACTGAAGCTCAGCGGGCAGAAATTTCCTTCGCTGCCATGCCTCGTGGGCTATCTGATGTAATCGGGAACGATGCGCGACGCACCCACGCAAGGCCAGAAGGACTCCACGCTTCCGGTGTCGCCCTCGTGGCGTGGCACCACGCCCAAATCCTGCGTCGGATTCTGTGCATTGTTGGCGTTGTAGGTGGCGCCGACAGCGGCCTGGTCGGGAATAATGAAGATGTTGCCCAAGCCGGCGAACTGCTGCGTCACCGGCGCGATGTAGGTGTCGCCGATCAGAATGTTCTTGTCTTCTTCCTTCACCAGCTCATAGTTCGGAGGCACAACCACTTCTACGACGTACTTGCCAGCGGGCAGCATGGGGGTGCCGTCGGTCGGATTAGCTACGCAGATTGTGCAATTCGAGCCGGGACGCGTTCCGGGCGTGCCATTGACTCCGGCTACGACACCCGTGGGTGTCGCGGGGGCTCCGGTCGTCGGATTTCTGCCGATGATGCTGGGGAACTGGTACATGCCGTCATAAGGCGCCGGCTGGACCTGATTCCAGTTGTGCATGCCGTCATAGCACTTGAACTGGGAGTTGTTCGGCAGCGCAGTCATGGCGGGCCCGCCGTGCTGGGAGTTATACAAATCAAGGTAATTCGGCTGGTT